>Ga0209208_10011784_pt1 | contig 11162 bp, 6 predicted proteins | sample S1TSphfallax_3_FD_187694 | JGI IMG/M metagenome (GOLD analysis project Ga0209208, IMG submission 187694) | Host-associated microbial communities from peat moss isolated from Minnesota, USA - S1T2_Fd - Sphagnum fallax MG (SPAdes) (version 2) | ecosystem: Host-associated > Plants > Peat moss >... | reverse complement strand
CCTCAATTAAACCATTATGATTCTCTAATAATTTCCTCCACTATTAACTTGTAACTAACATATAGGTCAGTTTAGGAATAATAACATGCACAAGTTTTATGTTTGTGCAAGTGCTTGAAATGTTATACAATTCTTAAATCAAACATTAATGATATCCCTAGCACATGGGATGACCACTCATAATGAAAAGTATTTGAAGAAATAATTGGTTAAAAGGGAACCAAGTTTATTCTCCTTCTAGCTCTTTTCTATATGTACTTGGGAAAGGAAAAAACTTTGAAGAACAAATTGAATAAGGGGGGATCAAATTTTCTTAGCCTTCTAGCTCTTTTGTAAATGGGAATATTTGGGAAAGGAAAAGATTTTGAAGAACAAATTGAGTATGGGGGAATCAAAAAAATTCAAGCTTCTAGCTCTTTTGTAGATGTACTTAGGAATATTTGAAAAGAAGAAAAGATTTTGAAGAACAAATTGAGTAAGGGGAATCAAAATTTCTTGGCCTTCTAGCTCTTGTGTAGATGAACTCAAGAATATTTAACAAAGGAAAAGATTTTGAAGAACAAATTGAATAAGGGGGAATCAAAATTTCTTAACCTTCTAGCTTTTTTGTAGATGTACTTGGGAATATTTAGCAAAGGAAAATATTTTGAAAAATAAATTGAGTAAGGGGGAATCAAATTTTCGTAGCATTCTAATTCTTTTATAATGTACTTGGGAATACTTAGCAAGGGAAAATATTTTGAAGAACAAATGTGGTAAGGGGGAATGAAATTTTCTTAGCCTTTTAGTTCCTTTGTAGATGTACTTGGGAATATTTTGCAAAGGGAAAGATTTTCAAAAACAAACATGGTAAGGGGGAATCAAATTTTCTTAGCCTTTTGGCTCTTTTGTAGATGTACTTGCAAATATTTAGCGAAGGAAAATATGTTGAAGAACAAATGGGGTAAGAGGGAATCAAATTTTCTTAGCCTTCAACCTTCTTTGTAGATGTACTTGGGAATATTTAGCAAATAGAAAAAGATTTTGAAGAATGAATTAGATAGAAGGGAACTAAATCCTCTTATCCTTCTACCTTTTTTATAGATGTTTAACAAAGGAAATGAGAATATTCAATCGAGGAAATTTCTTGATACAAGATAACCAAACTTTCTTATCCTTCTAGTTGTTTTGTAGGTGAACTTGGACATATTTAACAAAGGACAATTGGGATCACCACTTGATTACACCCATCTAAATTGTACTTCAAAGATGTGTTTATTCAACAAGGAAGAAATCAACACACACACATGTACAACTTACCACAACTATTAACACACTAATCCTTTGCCCACTACAATGGTAGATTTATAATTTATAAAACCAACCCACAATTTTTTGGGGTTTATAGTTTGTACAACCAACAATTATGTGCAAAAATGTGATTTGAAATTACACTATTATTGAATCTAGCAATGTAATGCAATGTGTTTGACTCATACATATGGGCATGTAATAAAAACCAAATTTCATGATTTGCTATAATTGAAATTTGTCAAACATGATCAAATCCTCCAAAGTGGAACAACATAGAAAACTAGAGCTATGCTATCCACTATTGGTTAAATGATAATTGTTAGAATGTTGCAAATTTGTGTATTTCAAAATCCTTTATTTAACTTTTCACATAGTGGAGATTATCATTTAGTTAAAACAAATGTAATACAACTCTAGTAATTTTTTTAATTTTAAGAGGACTTGATCTTCATGTCAACACATGAATTTATATACTTGGGGATAGAATCAATTGTAAAAGTGAGCTTGCAACCTAGGATGTGCCATTATACACAATGGTTTTGTTTTCCTTAAAGTGAGACCAAATGTTTCAAACACGTCAATGGGTTTTTCCTCCACATTTGGAATTGACCAATCAAAGCTTTGCAAGAGTTGTGCCAACACAATTTGAACAATCATGACTGTTAATGGACGTCTTGGACATGTTCGATTTCTAGTACCAAATGGTAAAAGTTCAAAATGTCGACCTTGCACATCAATGTCATGGTGTTGCATGAAGCGATTTGGGTCAAATTGTAATGGCTTTTCCCATGTATTGGGATCTCGTCACATTGCCCATATATTCACCAATACTCGAGTGTTGGGAGGTAGATTGTAACCTCGTACTTGGGAAGGTTCAATAGAACAATGAGGAAGCAAAAGAGGAGTAGAAGGATGGATGCGAAAGTTTTCTTTCAATGTAGCTTGCAAGTAAGGGAGATTTTGAAGATCGGATTCTTCAACTAGTCAATTTGTCCCCACTATATCATCCAATTTTATTTGGGCACATTTCATAATGTTAGGGTGTTGTAAAAGCTCTGCCATCACTCACTCTAATGTCACAACACGTGTACCTACAAACAAAAAAATAGGTTAATTTGGATAATAAATAAATATGGAAAATATTCATGAACTTTTAAATAAATATAATTTCCATTTTAGTTTTATGAACAAAAGATGTCAATGATGAACATGTGTTTAAAAAATATAATTGTGACATGGTAATTAAATGTACCAATTCCAGCTATAAGTATGTTCTGCATGTACACATGACAACATGTATTAACATTATTGTTATGAACATTTTGGTGTGGAATAGAATTTTTAAAATATTTTTAAAAACCATACAACTTAATGCAAATTCCTTTAAACATAAACATTTTCATTACTATAAAAACAACCATGGTGTTCAACACTCCCATGTTCCACTCACCGTGATAAAAGCTTCAATTGCATCATCAGTCAAATGTCCAGTACCATCTTCTTGAAGTGTGGTGAAAAGAACATCTAGAAAATCTTTAAGCACATCTTCAATATTTGAATTTGGAGTAGATGGAATTGTTTTATGTTCATAAATTATTTGTGTAATGAAATTTGATAGTTCATTTTGTAATGCTTGCAAAGAGGTGTCAATCCCTTGAAGCTTAGTCACCCACCTCAAGGAAGGGATGTAGTCACTAGTAATGAAAGCACCTTCCCAATATGTGATTGCATCCATTAATTCTTTCAACCATTGTGCTTCTTTATTATCGCTCCCAATTCCACAACACCTACTCACCCAAAGAGACATGTTCTTAGTCATTGAAATGCACATGGGAAAATATATATATATATTTGAATTCATAATTTATTACAATGCTGAGTTTGCCATTTGAAAATTCATATATTAAAAAAAAATCCTACAATAGCTTAAAAACTAAATCACAAATTTGGTGATTATTTCAATCCAAACATTATCATGCTAACTCATGCCATTATATATGTTTCTTGAGCATTTCATATTAACATGGTTTCAAATAAATTATTTTTTCTTGAACAACATTTGGGTCATATTATTTGTGGAGATAAATGATAGTTTGAAGGTGAGATTAGCCATTTTGCCCTCAATGGTTTTTCTATAAATGTCCTTGATTGTCTCTTGAATCTCTTTTGTTCTCATAGGTTGGAATGATTGTATCTTTTTAAATGTGAAAAGCTCGTTCATGCATATCTTTCGGATGTGTTGCAAAGGAAGACTAGATATCACTCCCATGCTCCAATTTTTGGTTAGAATCTTGAATGCAAGTGAAGATGGACGATATTGGAACACATGATCTTGGGTTTTCAAAAATTCCTTGGCCATTATAAGCGAAGATGCCACCATAGTGTTGATGGAGTTGAGTTGAAGGTGCATAAGGTCCATACTTTTCGGCCCAACGTGTTAGTGTTAGGTGTGGATGTTTTCCCAGCATCAACAAATTGCCCATGATAGACCATGGCCATGGACCTGGAGGTAAGCAATGGGATTTCCTAGAAAACATTGTGTGCAAAATTACAACTAAGAATATACAAAACATAATTACAATAAAAAGCCCCAATTTTTCTCTCAAAATTCCTTGGTGCACAAATGAATGAATCATTGACTTGTCCATGTTGTCTATGTCAAAACCTTTGCAACTTTCTACAAGATGTATTTCGGAATTATGCTCAAACAAAATACAAACTACACTTCAATAATATAGGATTTCAACCCAAGGGGTTTTCATTTTAAATGTGTGTTCTGATGCACACGTGGTCAAACATTTACCATCACTTTGTTCTACATATAAAAATACATATGCTTAAATACTTATCTATATAGTAGAAAAATAATAATCTTTTGCAACTTGTCTTATGCAACTAAATGTGTTGTATGCAACTAAAAAACATCACATGAAACTATCTTTTAGTTGCATGCGACACATGTAATTGCATAAGACAAGTCACAAAACATAGTTTTTATACTTGTGTTTCTAGCACACTAACAAGTTTTTTATTCCTTTATTTTTATATGATATAATATAAATGCATACAAGGAACAATATTTCCATAGAAAAAATAATGTGGAACAATGGAGCATGACCAATATTTATTAAATGCATAAAATGAATGTTGTTTTCATCGATATCATTGTCTTGATGGTGGTCCCTTATTGCACACGTAGGCAAAAATGTACCATCACTTTGTTCTACATGTAAAAACACATGTGCTTAAATATTTATTTATATAGTAGAAAAAAAAAACTTTTGCAACTTGTCTTATGCAACTAATTGTGTCGTATGCAACTAAAAAATGTCACATGAAACTATATCTTTTAGTTGCATGCGACACATGTAATGCAAAGACAAGTCACAAAACATAGTTTTTATACTTGTGTTTCTAGCACATTAACAAGTTTTTTATTCCTCTATTTTTATATAATATAATATACATGGATACAAGGACCAATATTTCCATATAAAAAATAATGTGGAACAATGGAGCATGACCAATATTTATTAAATGCATAAAATGAATGTTGTTTTCATCGATATTATTGTCTTGATGGTGGTCCCCTAATGCACACATAACCAAAAATGTACCATCACTTTGTTCTACATGTAAAAATACATATGCTTAAATATTTATTTATATAGTAGAAAAAAAAACTTTTGCAACTTGTCTTATGCAACTAATTGTGTCGTGTGCAACTAAAAAATGTCACATGAAACCATCTTTTAGTTGCATGCGACACATGTAATGCAAAGACAAGTCACAAAACATAGTTTTTATACTTGTGTTTCTAGCACATTAACAAGTTTTTTATTCTTTTATTTTTATATAATATAATATAAATGGGTACAAGGACCAATATTTCCATATAAAAAATAATGTGGAACAATGGAGCATGACCAATATTTATTAAATGCATAAAATGAATGTTGTTTTCACCGATATTATTGTCTCAATGATGGTCCCCTAATGCACACGTAGCCAAAAATGTACCATTACTTTGTTCTACATGTAAAAATACATATGCTTAAATATTTATTTATATAGTATAAAAAAAAACTTTTGCAACTTGTCTTATGCAACTAATTGTGTCGTATGCAACTAAAAAATGTCACATGAAACTATCTTTTAGTTGCATGCGACACGTGTAATTGCATAAGACAAGTCACAAAACATAGTTTTTATACTTGTGTTTCTAGCACACTAACAAGTTTTTTATTCCTCTATTTTTATATGATATAATATAAATGGATACAAGGACCAATATTTCCATAGAAAAAATAATGTGGAACAATGGAGCATGACCAATATTTATTAAATGCATAAAATGAATGTTGTTTTCATCAATATCATTGTCTTGATGGTGGTCCCTTAATGCACACATAGGCAAAAATGTACCATCACTTTGTTCTACATGTAAAAACACATGTGCTTAAATATTTATTTATATAGTAGAAAAAAAAAACTTTTGCAACTTGTCTTATGCAACTAAATGTGTCGTATGCAACTAAAAAACGTCACATGAAACTATCTTTTAGTTGCATGCGACACGTGTAATTGCATAAGACAAGTCACAAAACATAGTTTCTATACTTGTGTTTCTAGCACACTAACAAGTTTTTTATTCCTTTATTTTTATATGATATAATATAAATGGATACAAGGAACAATATTTCCATAGAAAAAATAATGTGGAACAATGGAGCATGACAAATATGTATTAAATGCATAAAATGAATGTTGTTTTCATCGATATTATTGTCTTGATGGTGGTCCCTTAATGCACACATAGGCAAAAATGTACCATCACTTTGTTCTACATATGAAAATAAATATGCTTAAATATCTATTTATATAATAGAAAAAAATGGCTATTCATTAGTATCCCATTCATAGTGTTATGGTGCAACCATAGTTTATATGTTAATGTAAAATGATTCCAAAAGTTGTTGTGATTGTGTGCAACCCTTTGAATCAATTTTTTTTCAATCAACATTTTGCATGAAAGGACAAGTGGGATTGAGAATAATTGTATATTGGGGTCCTTTGCATTCACAATCTTATCATAAACTTCAAGTACAACATATGCTTTTGATGTTTGTTTTGGCAAAAGTGATGTAGCCCTTACGAAACTTAGTGTTTGTTTGTTTGTTTTTATTTTTCGTTTCTTGTTTTTTTGGGTTTTGTTTTGGGTGGGGAACAACTTTACCAAAATAAAGTTGAATTGCAGCTACTTGAATTTTGTTAAACCCTATGTGAAAAAGATTATGTTGATGTAGGTTTTTACAAAATTAACTTGGCCCCTTTAAAATTTCAAGTTTTTCTTTTTGTTTTTTTTCCTAATGGGGACCAACTTTTCCAAGATTGACTTGACTTGTCCACATTAGTTTTGCAACAACCTAGATCAATGTAACTTTTGTAAAATTTTGGGTGTTTTTTTGGTTCAAAAATTTCCATGGAAAAGAAAGTAAAAGAAAAAAATTGTAACTTTTGGCATAATTGACATAGGCCCTTGATAATTAGTTGCAAAATGAAAATGTATTGGGATTGACATAGGTTTCAAAAGGCTTTCAAAAAGGCTTTTTCAAATTTTCAAAAGCTATGTTGGCGTATGTTAAATTGGAAATTCAATGTAACCCTTCTTCTAACAAGATTTGTACTTACAAAAGAAATTGGGCCTTAGTTCCAAGTAGGGCTATGTGTCTTTTGCAAAAACTTATGTTGACATAGGTTTTTGCAAATTCAATGTAGCTCGTCTTAAAACCTAAGTTGTAGTCACATTTAAATTTTAAATTTGGGTTTTAAATAGGGCTATTTTATGGTTTTCAAAATCAATTGATGCACCAAATTTATGTTAGTTGAATCATGTCAACATCACATAATTTGTTGCATTGACTAATCAATGTTGAATGATGTTGAAAAAGTAAAATTTTATTCTCTTTTCATTTCTTGAATTGAAAATATATATTTATATTTTTTACAACCCTATTTTTCAAATTTTAAAAAATCATTGCTCCCACTTCCCCTCCCCCCCCCAAACCTAGATTGTAAAGTGGCAATGGAAATTTAGTTTGCAATGAAATTTGGTCGCCACAAGGAACTTAGACCGCATGATCCACCCAATTCCCACAAAAAAAGAAAAAAACTCAAACCATCAAGATTTGGCAATTGAAATTTAGTTGCCACATTTTTATGTTCAAAGATTTTTTCCCCAAAGATTGAATGTCAATTGCCATAAAAGAATTGGGACTTAAGGTTCACCCTAATCCATCTTATTGGACCAAAAAAAGAAAGAAAAGGAATTTAGATTGTGCATATGTAAACCAAAGTTTAGTCACCACATCTTGAGGGTTCAATTTTTTTTTCTTTTGAATTAATTTCGTTGTTGCCGTAGGGGATTAAAACCCAATCCATGTGGCCCAAATTTCAACTTTGACCACCAAAAAAAAGAATGAAGTTGATCTACTTAGTATTGTGCATCTATACTTGCAAAGTTATATGGTAACGTAAACATTTAAAATCACTATCAAGATGAATAGATAAAATGTGAACATTTAAATAATTGTGGATTTTTAAAATAATTGTGTTATTTTACTGGTGAGATTTTCTAAAAAGTGAAAGTGAAAATAAAATTTTGATAATGAAGTGATTTTCAACTGTTTCAATTGCTATGAGTGGAAAAAATGGAATACTATATTTTATATTTTATTTCATACATATGTAACCAAATATATAGAAGGGTGATTATATATTTACTCTTTATTTTCAGTTTATAACTAGATTTGGATAAATCTTCCTAACAATGATTGCAATTTTGGCTACATCACAAAATTCCTCAAAAAACCTTTGGTTTCTAAGTGCATTTCCAATATTTACGAAGATTTGTATTCCATTCAAAATTTGATGGTAAACCACTAGTAATTTCATCACTTGGAAAGTAAGATCAATTGTGTATAATGTATATTTTATGTGATGTATGTTATGCTACCTTTTGTGTTATATTATTCACAAGCTAAATGAACAAAAACTAGTCATTTTTCATCTTCATTAAGGTTGCCAATACAACTTCATTTATTAGCACCAAATAAATTTTGAAAAAAAAAGACCCCCTTTACATAAATTTTTTTGGTAGTTGTTTATACATTTAAAACATGAATAAAGGTATTATAATTTTTTTTAATTCATTAAATATGTTTGTTCTCAAAATCCTTGTTTGTGGGAACACGCAGATGGATTGGTGTATTTCACATTTACTATATATATATATATATATATATTGTGATGAATGAATTTCTATCATAGGTTTTGTAATGAAATCCTTTGTGTGCAATGTTAGGATTGTGTAAATGTTAAAAACATATTTTATAACTAATTGTGTTGTCTATATATAATGCTTACTTCATGATGCAAAATGATTTGATAAATTTAAAACAAAATTTTAATTAATATTGGCTTTTGAACACACCAAACTAGTATGGTAGGTATGAGTAAGGGGGTGTCTATGTGCTAGAAACATGAGTAGAAAAACTATCTTTTGCAACTTGTCTTACTCAATTACATGTGTCACATGCAACTAAAATTGTGACATTTTTTAGTTACATACGACATGTTTAGTTGCATAAGACAAGTCACAAAAGATAGTTTTTCCTCTAGTGAAAATCCCTTGGTTTGAAATCCTATATTATTGAAGTGTATTTTGTGTTCTTTCCGAGCACAATTCTCAAATACATCTTGTAAAAGGTTGCAAAGGTTTTGACATAGGCAACATGGACAAGTCAATGATTCATTCATTTCTGGACCAAGGAATATTGAAAGAAAATGTGGGGCTTTTATTCTATCTATGTTTTGTATATTCTTGGTTGCAACTTTGCCTACAATTTTTTCTAGGAAATCCCATTGCTTACATGTAGGTCCATGGCCATGGCCTATCATGGGTAATTTGTTGGATGTTGGGAGAACATCCACACTTAACACTAACACATTGAGGTGAAAGGTATGGACCTCTTGTGCACCTTCAACTTGGTTCCATCAACACTATGGTGGCATCTTCGCCTACAATGGCCAAGGAACTTTTGAAATAGTAGTACAATTTTAATCACATTTATGCACATAAATGTTGGTTGTACAAACTATAAACCCCAAAAAAATTGTGGGTTGGTTTTTTAAATGATAAATCTACCATTGTAGTGGGCAAAGGATTAGTGTGTTAATAGTTGTGGTAAGTTGTACAACACATGTGTGTGTTGATTTCTTCCTTGTTGAATAAACACATCTTTGAAGTATAATTTAGATGGGTGGAATCAAGTGGTGATCCCAATTGTCCTTTGTTAAATGTCCAAGCATATCTACAAAACAACTAAAAGGATAAGAAAATTTCGTTCTCCCTTATCAAAACATTTCTTCAATTCGATATGTTCATTTCCTTTGTTAAACATCTATAAAAAAAGGTAGAAGGATAAGAGAATTTGGTTCCTTTCTATCCAACTCGTTCTTCAAAATCTTTTTTTATTTGTTCAATATTCCCAAGTACATCTATAGAAAAGGTAGAAAGATAAGATAATTTGGTTCCTTTCTATCCAACTCGTTCTTCAAAATCTTTTTCTATTTGTTCAATATTCCCAAGTACATCTATAGAATAGGTAGAAGGATAAGAGAATTTGATTCCTTCCTATCCAATTCGATCTTCAAAATCTTTTTCTATTCGTTCAATATTCCCAAGTACATTTATAGAAAAGGTAGTCCAAGCAAACACCAATTATGCAAAGATTAAAACTCCCACAAATGATGCCCCAAACATGGATGAAATCTCATTTTAGTTCAATGTATTTCCTTCTGTCCTCTAAAGGTGCATTTTTTTTTTCACTTTCAAGTGCACGAAAAGTCTCCCAACATTAAATGACTTACAATGGAACTTCCAAACTACCCATTTATAATTTTCATCACCATATGATGCAACCCTTTCTTGGCTACAAGGTTGAACAATAACCTTGATATAAAGACCAATTGTGATTACCTTAATCATGTAAATGATGTTATCATCACATCTTGCATTGCCATACATGGTGTAAGTCGAAAGAAAAATCATAGGATCTACATCAAAATTCTCAAATTGTATTTTCAAATTTGTTCAACCATGTGCATCCCACCAAAAAAAGGTATAAGACTTTCTGTAAGGATTTTGTCCTCATAACCAAAAGTTATGAAAACATATGGATCCTCAATATTACTATTCTTGCCACTTCAAATACATAATACTACGTAGAGGGATATCAAAAGATGATCGTGAATGTGAAACATGTCTAAGAAAGGCACCATCTTTCAAATGTCCCAAAAATTATGATATGTTTTTAAAATCATGTTGTTCAACAATCGAAAGCAACCTTTTTCATTATGGGACCACCATAAAGACAATAGTATTGATAAGCACATCATTCATTTGTTTCATTCAATAAATATTGGTCATGTTTTAATGTTCCATTTTGTTTCTTATATACCATTCTCACTATATAATACAAAATTTGAAGAATAAAAAATTCATCTTGACGTGTTGGAATTCCTATACATAGACAAACAAATATCTAGTATATGTACTTAAAATGTCTAGAACAACGCAAGGGTACATGTTTTCCCACGTGTGCATTAGAACACACGTTTCAATGAAAACCCCTTGGGTTGAAATCTTATGTTGTTTTCAAGTGTAGTTTGTATTCCTTCGAAGCAAAATTTCAAAGTACATCTTGTAGAAGGTTGTGAAGGTTTCACATAGGCAAGATGGACAAGTCGATGTTTCAAATTGTGCACCAAGAAACATTGGGAGAAAATGTGGGGCTTTTTATTGTAAT
>Ga0209208_10011783_pt1 | contig 11162 bp, 20 predicted proteins | sample S1TSphfallax_3_FD_187694 | JGI IMG/M metagenome (GOLD analysis project Ga0209208, IMG submission 187694) | Host-associated microbial communities from peat moss isolated from Minnesota, USA - S1T2_Fd - Sphagnum fallax MG (SPAdes) (version 2) | ecosystem: Host-associated > Plants > Peat moss >... | reverse complement strand
ATTTTTTGTTTTTTTATGTAATTCTCTAACTTCCATAGTTTTTAAATCCTTTAGTTAAAGAAGGGGTAATAAAACCCCTTCAATTATTATTTTTTATGCGTTAGTAATTGCGTTTACAAAGTCTGCTTTAAATGCAAATACTTGCATTGTTGCTCCTGACACACCGACGGCCGAAGTACCTATGTTCATGACGTATTGAGACAAGTTGTCGAACGCGTCTGATAGGTTTGTTCCGGGAGGGGATGCAGGAATGGTTGCACTTCCGTTAAGAGGTACAACGCCGGAACCCGCAGGAACGCAAATTGCAGGGGAGGCCCCCGTTGCAAAAGCGGCAGATGTCGGGAATTGAAATGCTGTAAATCCTGTTGTATCAACATCAATCGTGATGGAAGAAACCGTGGAGGAATTAGTAACACTTAAAACCCTAGCTGCACCTGATGGATTGCTGGATAAAGATCCGCTTCCGGCTTGCCCCGTGAGATAACTCAATTGAGTCATTCCGTAAGGAGTCGGGATTATGAAATCTACAAGCTGTCCGGGCGTGTATGGATTTTCTCTAAAGAAGTAAACTACCGCTTGGCTTGCCTGCGTAATGTAGGCAACGGGCAGTGCATTAGGCTGGAAATAACTTGGATAAACTTTTTGATAATATCCTGTAGTTCCATTGGCTATTGTTAAACCGGCAGTCGCGGCCGATGCTGCATAACCAAGAGTAATACTTGTATTTGCAGTAATTGCCGTGATTTGGTATAAGTTAGAGCCACTGATTTGTTGTGCTCCCGTTACGTTTATAAGACGTACAAGATCTCCTACGTTAAGTCCCGTAGTACTTGACGTAGAAACAACAAATGTAGTACCATTGACCGCAGTAATCGCAACCTTTGAATAAGTTGGAGGATTCGTTTGATCAATAAATGTAAAGCCACCCGATGTGCCTTGAGAGGCATAAAGAGTAACGCCTGTAGTAGTACCGCTAGGTTGTCCAAGGGCAAGGTAGGAACCTGATGCCATAGAACTGAACCATTCCGAATAAACCGGATTAGCAGCGGTTGACTGCGCACCCCAATTGGTAACATCCTTGACAAAAACCCAGTCAGGTTTTGCTGTCATAGGTATGTTTTGCGCAATAACAGTACTTGGATTTGTGTATGTCCAAGAACCGATAAATGAATATGGTAAACTCATGTTCTATCCTCCCCTATATCCCTGTTGATCTTAAGTTTTGAATCCAAAGATCATTCGTGATACACTGGCCTTGATAAAACGAGCAACCGGCCGTATGCCTAAGCATACATGGGTCATTATTGTAGCCTGGAGGTAGGTAGATAAATCTAGCCTTTCCGCCGGCTTGCCATACCACTTTATATCCTTCTTTAGCTGCTACGAAACAGTTAGCTATGTCATTTCCAAGCAAAGATGCATTGGGTGTGACAGAACCTTGTTCGGACACAAAGAATCGAATGTTGTTTGCTCCGCCAATTTCCACACTTAATGTTTGGGAAATATTTGGATATTGAAATTTCTTAACGAACCCGGTCATGCTATACAAGACAGGAATCATACGAGTTGTAAGCATACAACCATAGGCATCGCCTATAGGGCTTGTACCGAATTTCAAATCAGCTTCAACAATGTTGGTGATGAATTCGCCCGAATTGTTTTGCAAAACGGTGAAAACATCGTCCACGTCGGTGATAGCCATTTCTGTTGGAATATCCGTTCTGTTACTTTTGTGACCTAGACTACAAACATCTAGGCGGGGACTTTCTCTACTTATCCCTCTCTATGTTTCCATAAAGTTCAGAGCACCGCATCATGCTTTCGCATGTCTTTCCGCTTGCTACGTTCACGCTGCAAAAAGCATTTCTGCTTTAGCTTGCGCCTTGTTGTCTTCGCCATTATGCGGTAAGAGTTTCAAGTCCATAAGGAAAGATTTTACAACGGCAATATTCTGTCTACCGTTGGTGCCCCCAACAGAATTTATAATACTTGCAGAACTTTCCAAATTATCTCTCTGGAGGGCGTCCTGAGTTTCACGAAGACTTTGTCCCAATCTGGCCGCTGCCGAATTAAGCACCGGATCTTCGTTTGTAATTGTGACCTGCCGGGTCAAAACGATATAAGTCGCATATACTCTTACGCGACAGTCCACGTCCACTCTATTTAATTGCTGAGGAGGCGGGTTGTTTGAGCCATCGTCTAGAGGCACTTCAAATAGATCCAGTCTGTCATAACGAGACTGTCTATCAATGAAACCTTGATTATCCGGCAGCTCTACTGGAGTTGCGAATAATTGGTGAATCAAATTGTGCTCCGGAGTCGACAGCAATTTTGCGTTGTACCGCTGTTGAATTTGCGGTGGCAACGATGAAATTGATACTGACATATTTATTTTTCCCTTTGACCTATCCGGTCATTTCGGGAACCGAACTGGCTAAGGCTGCATATCCGTGCATTTCTCGATAAAGATCTTTTTTCATAGCATCGGTTAACTTAAAGGCTTGTGCAATAGGCCGTTTATCGTAAGCCATGGGCGATGTTATCGCCTTTTCCTGCTTAGCAATAGCTTTGTCTATTTCCTTTTCTCTTCTGCTTTCCGTTGCTTTTTGAGAGAGCCCCATCGCTTTAATGTACTTGTAGCTTTGAACTCCGATCTTATATGGATCTTTTAAATCCGCAATCGTTGCTGCCAGTTCCGGTTCCTTTTCTTCTAAAATTGATAAAGTTTCAGGATTGACGACCTCGGAAAAATCAGAATATTGACGATTTAAGCGATCCATGAATTGATCATCTTGCATTTTTTTAAGACGTTTTTCGACGGCTTTTTCTACAAGATCTTCGGCGTTTTTGAGTACTTTCCGAGTTTCTTTCTCGGTTAGCTTTTTCACCTTACCTAAAGGAATAAACTCTTCATCACCGATTGTATCTAATTCATCAACCTCTTGACGCACGGTTTGCTGTTGTTGACTTGCAAGCTGGGCTTGCATCATCTGCATTTGTGCATCTTTCAATTGTCTTAATTCTTTTTCGAGTTCGGCATTCTTAAGACGCATGGCCTTCAAGTGCTGGTTAGTAACCGGCTCCTGAGATGGTTGTTGCGTCTCTTTCACTTCATTGACTTGCCCTTCTACCTGAGTTGCTACCTCCGGAACTTCGCTATTTGGGTCTTGAATCTCAGTCATGAATGTTCCTTTTTTGTTTGGTGATTGGCTAAATCACACGTAATAACGCCTTGACGGAAGGCTAATCCATCTTTTATACGCCTTAAATTGACTTTGTTTTATAAAAAATATATAAGTCAAATAAAAGGAATAAAAAATGCTTTGTGATAATTGTAAAATTGAAAGGATTAATAGTGATTTTATAAATAATCAGAAATTTTGTTACAAGTGTATGTATCAAATAAAAGTACAAAAAAGCAAAGAAAAAAGAACAAAACAAGGATTCTTGTGCCGTTGCTGCGGAATGGAATTTGTTATCGACAAAACTAGCAAAAAAATTCAAAGAAGGATTTTTTGTTCAAAAAAATGCGCACAAAAAGGACACAAAGAACAAATAAACAGTCATTGGACGCGCACAATAAAATAAGGAAGATTATAAATTATGGAAAATCAATCAAAAATAGACCCTGCAAGAGAAACGGCGGGAGCTATTTATAGGGATGCTCAAATTAACGGCGAAAGAGGTGTGGTTATTGGAGATGTCAATCACGAGATCATAAAAGATCTTGTTTTTGATATTAATGAAGCAATTGAGGCCGGATTAAAGTCAGATGAATTTAAAGGCAAACCTTTTTACTTGGCTATCTATGAAAAGTATGATTTAATGCTTAAAAAATCAACTGCAAGAATACGAAAAATCACAAAATATAGACCCTATCCCGAACAAGATATGATGTGCTTTCACGTGTATCCTGAAGGGGAGGTTTATTTTTGCTGGGAACTGCCTCATAGAACTCAAATGATGAACATTTTAATGAACGAAGCTTTTTACCCTCAAGAAAGAATACAAACGTTAAAAAGATGGGAAAATATACAACTTGAATACTTCGGTTTCAAAAAAGATGAAAATGGCTCTTGGATTGAAAACGAACTTTTTCGAGGAGATACGCTCATGGGAGCGCCTCAAAAAGAAAAAATACCTGTTAAGTTGATCTTGTAAAAAAGGCAAGACGCGATTCTTGCCCAAAAAAACATTTTATAGTCCGAAATGGATAAGTTGCGATCTTTTCCAGGTGCTATATTCATGTAATTTTATAAAAAAAGGCACGTGTAGGATTTGTACCTACGACCTCACGCAAGAATTTTAACTCTCTTGTGTGCTCTTTTACCTGAGCTAACGTGCCATGATATTCAAAAAAATTATTGCTTCGGAACGTGAATAGTTAGAGTCATTTTTTCTTGACGCATTCTATTGTTGTCCAATTCTTTAGGAACATGACCCCGTTCTCGGCGCAGCATATTGGAATTTGATTCATCCATGCTAATGGGCCCTTTTTGAATTTCTACGCAGTAGGAACGGGATCTTTCTTTTTTAGGCATAACGCCTCCTATTTAAGAGTAGCGGCCTTTATAAGATTGCTTATCAAGACCTCGTGCCATACCCGATTGCATCTTGTCTTGTCTTTCAACATATTCTGTAGTTTTATTAAAACCACGCTCTGCAAAATCTTTTTCGGGTTTTTGATAGCTTTCAACAGTGGGTTTCATGTCCCCTTGTTCATACCCTCTTTTTGCCATTTTTTCTTTCACAACACACCTCTTGTGTAACTAGTTTCATTTATAATTTTACTATCATGCAACATTATCTTTACTTGCAATAGTTTCTTTTCCGGGATTGGCTACAGGACTTAAAGCATTTAAAATTTCCACTTGTTTCATCAAATGATCTAAATCTAATCCTTTAAGTTCTTTAAGAGCCTTAACAACATTAAGAAGGCTTGCAGTGTCTTCTTGATGCGCTCTTTGCACTTTATCTTGCGCAACTGCCATGTCCGTTTGAATTTTAGCCACGCGTTCTTTAGCAAGGCCTTCTTGACTGTGTGCATAAGCTACCTTGGTCATATTGTCCACTTGCATTTGCTGCATTTGAATCTCTTGAACTTTTTGTTGCTGCTCTTGCTGCGCTTTTTGTTTAGCTTCGATTTTTTCCATAATGCGATCTTTATTTTGGATCGTCATGCACTCAAGTATCTCATCAGGGGGCATGAGATCGGGATAAAGCTGCTGAAAATGTAGAAGCTGAGCAAGCTCCAGCTGCTGCTGGCTTTCCGTAAGGGCTGCTTGAACGACCTTGCATCCATATTTAAAAAATATCTTGTTATCAAATTCAGCCGTTGGCTCTTCACCGATCACTTGCTTGACTTTTCCATAAGTCCAATTCTTTTGTATGTATTCTACTTCTATTTCGCTGCATAGTCTTTGAGATTCGTCGGCTTGGTCAAAAAGCCTTTGAAGATTACGGGCCGTGGCAGCTTGCCTCATCATGCTAATGATTCCTGCTTTATCGTCTACGTCCATGCCCATGGCACTGGGATCGATCCCTGCAACGTTAAAGAACATCCCCTTTAACATTTCTTCCATTTGCAGCATGACAGGGCTTGGCGGAACAATAGGCATATCCTGAACGTCGTCCATTTGAAATTGAGGATCGATGAAAAGTACTCTTCCATGACCTGCATTTAAAGCGTCATCAGGTGTTACCAAAGCTCCTTTTTTAACCTTAAGTCCTTGCTGCTGAGCATCTAAGATCTCTAAATTGGATACCTTGAGGCGATTTAATAAATATTGGCAGTCCCTGAGCATAGTCATGGGGCTGTTGAACTTGTAGGCGTAGTACGGCGTATCTGCCGTGAAGAAAGCGAGCATCGGCACGACCGGGTATCTATCCATACCGTAGGGGTTCGGCTCATCTACAATTACCCTGTCATTTAAAATAATGCTTCTACGAACCGTGGGCACTTGTTTTTTGATCGTTGTAAGCTGACCTTTAAACGCTTGTATGACCTCTTTAAGCTGCTCGGGAGTCCCTTGAAACTCTTGACACTCTTCCGTTTTTTTATCGACTAAAAAAGTAGCTTCTCTACTTGTTGCATACCAATACTCATCAAAGGCAATTAAATTTGGAAATTGGATTTGATAGACCTCTGGCATGTAGTAGAATTTGTCATCTCTATAAGTACCCTTAGGAAGTGATAATATTTCATCGCCGAACTGCGGATACATGAGGGCTGCCTCTTGAGCATCAAAAAATGTCCTGACCCACCAGAATCTGGCATCTGACATGTCATGCTTACGAAAATAAGGATCAAAAAGGCAAGATTTCATATCGATATAACGCCAGCGAGGATCAGGACTGATAGGATCTTTTGTACTGTCTCCATACATGTACATAAAGCCTAGACCTTGAATAATTGCGCCTAATTGAAACGCGTCACTAAAGGTTTGATGAAAATTGTTTTTGTGATTATGATAAAGGCACTTTGTTAGCTGATCGGCAGTTTTTTGCATGCCGCCATGGATGGGGATAACCGCCGAACTCTTTCTTGTTTGCCTTTGCTGGCCGGATATTGCTTCTGATATGGGATTCATAATATTGAAATTCCAAATCTTGCGCCTATAAGTAGCAACTCCCGGAAAGATGAGTCCCCAGACTTCTTGATCATTAATTGTGAATCTTTGATTAAGATCGGCTTGATACCATTGAGTTTGCAAAATGTTAATGCTGTCCGAATAATTCTTTTCCATGCCTTGACGCAAAGATAAATTTAAAGAATCTTCGGGCCAGAAAACGGGATCTGAGTTCCTAATAGGCCACCTCCTTTCTTATTTCTAGGCCAGAAATACGAGATATGATATTATGAAAGTATGAAAAATATGACATACGCAGACATTGCCAAATTTTGGATGAAAGTAAAAATTTGTGATCAAACAAGCGATCAAAAATACAAAACTGAATATATAGGGTCTTGTTGGCTTTGGCAAAAATGCTTTTTTCAAAATGGTTATGGTCAGTATGTATTGAAACAAAAGGGTTATAGAGCTCACAGGGTTGCTTACCAAATCGCTTTTGGGGAAATTGCAAAAGATAAACTTGTCTGCCATAAATGCGACAATCCTGCATGCGTGAACCCAAAGCATCTTTTTTTAGGAACATCAAAAGAAAATACCCATGACATGATTGAGAAAGGTAGGCAAAAAAAGCGCATAGGAAGGGGAATATCTTATCGAAAAGAGACCGGAAAATGGCGTGTACGTCATATGAAAAACTACAAAGTAATTCTTGTAGGAGAGTTTGATACCAAGGAAGAAGCAATATTGGCCTCACAGAAAGCACGTCAATCACCATAGATATTTATTAACCTAATCCTGTAGGATAAAAATTATTATAGGCAAGGAAGTAAATTATGAATATACGGTCTTTTTCGCAAGATGATTTAGAAGATGTGGTAGAATTGACTAAAAAGCTGGAAGAAAGCATTGCAGTTATATTAGAAGAAAATGAACAAGGTATAGCTTTGTCAGCACTCACGTCCGCTACAATACGCTGCGTGCTAGTTCAATGCGATACGCTTGATGAAGCCAAGATTCATAAAAATATTTTTATGCAAATGTTTGATTTTTCGATGCAAAACATGAAATTTGATCCTAAAGAAAAAGATCCAAATTCTTTATAATTTTTTAAGGCAATTCAAAAATATACTCAAGATAGCTATCAACGCCTTTAAAAATAAGCTCTACGTCTTCTTTTTGATTTAAACGATAGTGAACATAGGCCATGGCAAATTGACTTAGCATATCGTCATTCATATTTAAAGATTTCCTATTAAGAACAAGCTTATGAACTAAAGAAAAATCACCATTATATGCACTTTTCCACATAGTTTCACCATTTTGTGAAACTTCTGCAATTAATGAGCATGTATAAGATAATAAACAAACTAAAGTAAATATTATTAATTTCATATTATTCCTGATCGGATTTAATTTTGGATGACCACATGTTTATAAGCATGTCAAAAACGCGGGAAGCCTCTTTTTCGTCGGCAAAATCAACAAATTGGGATTTAAAGTAAAATTCAAACGTAATTCTGTTTCCTTCCAGGTACATGATGGTTACGTGCTCTAAATTGACAGCTGAAGGTCTTTCGCCGTTAAAACAAACAATGTCTCTTTTGGAGGTAAATTTATCATTTTCTAAAATTTGTTTGAATTCTGTCATAATTTGTCCTTTTCTGAATTTGTTTTTATAACCCGCTTTTTTTCTTCTAAAGATCCTCTAGCCATGGCTACGCAGCCTTTAAATTCATTGATCATAGTATTTAATTTGTCTACATTTTTCATGTAGTCCTCGAATGTATCCATAGTGTGATTTGCTATGTGAAAATCTTGCGATTCATTGACAATTTCAAATATCATGTCCAATTTTCTATTTAAATTTGAAAGTTCATCTTTGATCAAGCAGCGTATACATTCCTCATCTACTTGTGTTATCTGCAAGTCAGTCAGTCGATAACAAACGGAGCCCATCCATTCTTTTATATCATTCCAAAACATAAAATCTCCTATTTTTTAGGATTTTACTATGTTAACCACCCAAGATGGGTTTGTTAACAAAAGTCTTTTGCAAATTTTACCAACTTCTACACAAGATAAAAGATCTTCGTGACCGCAATTCCAACAATAAAACGCCTCGTGTGTATTACAGTAGCAATGAGCATGTAAATTTTCGTCAAATTCTCTATGACATTTTAAGCAATTCAATTTAAAGCCTTTACAGTTAAAGCTCCCAAGCAAAAACATGCAATTATGAGATAAAATATTTTTTTTGGATCATATGATAATGAATCAATAAATATAATATAAGACAAAACAACCAACGATTGCATAAGTGTGACTATTACATTCATCTTGAATCCGATCTATTTCTTGTTAAAAAATCGCCAATTCATTAACATTTCAGAGTACTGAAAATTAAAATTGGACGAGAAACTTAAGTTTTAGTGCAGCCCTTTAAAAGGTATAAAAATTTTTGAAGGGCTTTTATTTTGTTAAGGACTCAAACGGGTCAAATATATCATCATAGTCTGATAATCCTTTTTTTTTAATTTTTGTAAATGTATAAGACGAAAAAAATACTCCTCGCTCATGGACTAAACCCAGCCACCGCCATTGGGAACTTCAGGAAATCTATCGTCATCTTTAGGCTCGTTTTCTTTGATTGCTCTTTCTATGCTTTCAATATCTACATGAATATCTATAGGCTCATAAAAAGCTTTTAAACTAGAAGCCGTAACAATGCCTATGGCGATAACAAGACCACCTACTTTTAAGTATTTAAATACGTTGTCATAGTCTTTTTCTTGCATAAATTAATCCTTATATTTTTTTTCACTAAACAAACCCAATAATTCTTTTGAAATAGGCATACTTAATAGATCCTTATTAAATTGCATCCTAGGAGAAAAGCCTGTAGCATAGCACTTGACCTCACTTTCCGGATTTTCTTTTATCTTTTCAAGAAACCCATGTAAAAGGGGCGTTAAATCTATTTTACCCTCATCGTCTGCGCACTGTAAAGAGCAAATTATTGTTGTTCCTTTAAAAGATGATGTTTTATCAGGATTAGAAATTTTTATTTCTGCATTTAGATGTTTATCATAAAAATCAAAGCTGTATCCATTAAAACGAGCCTTGATGAAAACCTCTTGCTTTTCTAGGTCTCCATCCTTTGTTTTTTCAGTCATGTTTTTCTTTGTCCTTGCTCTTTCCTTTATTTTTCTTATCAGCCTTTTGCATATCCTTAAGGACTTTCTTATCCTGGCTAAGAGCAAAAGTTATGTCCTTTCCTATCTTAGTCTTGAGCTTACCTGCGTCCTTCTTAAGATCTTTGCGAGCCTTCTTCACGGTCTTAATATGGCTCTTGATCTCTTTTTCGCCGGAGGCGTTTATCTTCATTTTTTTCATTTTATTTATCCTCCACGAGGATCCAGTCGTTAGCTTCTGCATCGCCAATGGTAGGGCAAAATCTTCCGGAACCGATCCTACTCCAATAAAAATATAAATCGTCTTCTTTACGAATAGAATCATTCCATTGCGCCCTTTTAACACGCTTGCCATCCTTCATTAACTTTACGGCCTCCATGAACGTGTAGGTCTTTACAGATTCTTCGTAGAGTTCCCAGTCATCGGCATTGATGTCATCAACGCTTACTAAAGAAGAAGATAGTATCTTTTCATCCGTTGAGCTAAAAAAATGATGCGTTCTCTTGATCCTTCCGCCCTTCTTAGTTTGTTCAGCTAGAGCTTCCCAAAATTTCATATAGGTGTCTCCGTATAAAAGTTCCACACCCCATCAATCGTGGTAATTGTACCCTGATGCGCGATTCCAAGTTTAACGAACAATTGCATGGTTATCTTAAATATTTTTCTTTTTATAAGGCGCATTTCATACATTTTCCTCCCAAAGGCATTTATAAAAATCAATTGCCTTTGTCATGTCTTCTTTATAAGATTCATAAGGAACTCCCGCTGTTTTAAAACAACTTGCTACAAAAACATTTATAGCGGAAAGCCATAAAACAGTTTCAATTTCTTTATTTTTGTTAAAAAGATCAAAAAGCATATTGCATATTTTTTGCGTTTGTTCTTTTTCTTCTTTTTTAGGCTCTCTAATTTTCATGATTTTTCCCTGAATTTTTTCATAAATTCCGTAAGCAATACTATCATGGCAGGATCATTTAGATTCAAGGTTTTCATCATATCCCTGTAAAATTGTTGACAAAAATTATTTGATACATACACCATGCTAGCGCACGGAAGTTTAATAGTGATCGAGAAACACGCAACGTGCCCCGCCTCCAACGTGGATAGCGGGTTTTTTAGTATGAATCTTTTGCCCGATCTCTCCATTCGTTCATATTCTTTCTCTAACGCCCCCGTAACGAATAAAATTATTAGCGTAGTTCTCGTCATAAACTCTTTTCTTTTCTTCCATTTTTTCTAATACCTCTAAAGGGATTTTACCATGCTTTTTCTTCGGTTTCATTGGCTGTTCTTTTTGCGAAGATTTTTTAGTGGCGTTAGAATAAGGTTTCATGGAGCAGCAAGGACATTTTTTTACTTTATTTTGACTGTAAAAACTTTCAAAACAAATAGTACAAA
>Ga0209208_10011782_pt1 | contig 11162 bp, 7 predicted proteins | sample S1TSphfallax_3_FD_187694 | JGI IMG/M metagenome (GOLD analysis project Ga0209208, IMG submission 187694) | Host-associated microbial communities from peat moss isolated from Minnesota, USA - S1T2_Fd - Sphagnum fallax MG (SPAdes) (version 2) | ecosystem: Host-associated > Plants > Peat moss >... | reverse complement strand
TAAGTCTAGAGGCTCCAAAAGAGGAGTGTGGTCCGTGTTTGGATTTATTCATAACAATGAAGATGATGACATGTGCCACTCTTGATGCCCACATGATTGCTTGGAAATAAGTAAATTATTAAAATAATTAAAAATAATTATTAAAAAACAAAAAAACACCTCTTGTCTTCATCTAGAGCCTACAACCAAACAATCAGTTAGTTGTGTGACAAACTCAGACCCAATTGTGCAACCGTTGCATGAAGTACTTTATATTGAATGTAAGAAGAGGAGGTGCACTGAAAAATATGTGAAATTGACTCACATAAAGCACTCACAGAAAATATCAAGTGTATTTAGAGTGCACCTTCTTTGTCTATAGATATTACTCCCATACAAAAGAGAGAGAAAATGGCAAATATTATGCCTACTCCTGAAGAGTGAGAGGAAAATAATAATTAATTATGTATGTATTGGTGCAAAATCTCTCTCTTAAGGATCAAGTGTACGAATGAATTCCTTGCTCTTGCACCTTACAAATCTATAGATTTTATTAGATTTATAATAACATTTGCTTTGTGCTTTTATTCCCGACATAAGGGGCCTTGGGACAAGATGATACCCTAAAGGCTTTCACCTAAAATCATAAATTCTTTCATATATGCAAACACCCCACATTGCCACAATGTATGTTTGTGGGAAGGGTTTAGGGTTTAAACCCCTAAATCCCCTATCACCTGAGAAACTGAGAACCTTTTGGGTAGTTTGTGGGAATGGATCATGATACTAGGTGGCATGGAATAAATAATTATATTATCTTTTATGTGGGTGGTGGGAACTATCAAATCTTGTACAAGGGAGATTTGGTTGGAGCTCCCTTTCCCTCAATTGACTAGACCAAATTGAATTTCTATTTAGTTTTTGGAGCACAGAACTTGACCCCTGAATGAAATGATTGATTGCATAGCAAGTCTGGAGGTCTTTGCAACTCTCTCTTTCAATTGGGGGTGAGAGAGTAGGTGCATGAGTACACATTGTGACAAAGATCATAATGTGGGTTGTTGGACAAGGCTCTCTACCATACAACAAGAAAGGGAACTTCACAAGGTTGATTAGAACACGACCCTAGCCACCCTATCCGACACACAAAGAGCACAGGGGTATGTATGAAAATTTCACATACTCATTATGCAGTTGGTACAGTAGAAGTTTGCATGATGATATGGGTGGTTTTACATACCATGGAATGGACTCGGTATGGTGAGACACCATTCCATGAGACACCATTCCATTCCATCAGGTGGTAACAGGTCTTTCTACCAGGGCCTCTCTCAGAGCGTAACAACCATTGTTGTTCCCCGCCATTGATTTCACATCAGGTCAGTGTTTCCGACCATTGATTCACATCACAAGTGGAAAATGCATGTTTATGGGCACAAGTGGTAAAAAAATTCCAATTCTCATAGTGTGAAATTAGATTTTTTTCAAACAAAATAAAAATTTCCCTGTGTGGACCAATTACGAGAGAGATTGCTCCATTGTAGCTATGGATAAGTTCTGGCTCATATCTGATGACAACTATCTACACAACCCTCAAAATTAGAAAACCTGAAAATGATAGCCTGGAAATTTTCAATAGGATTATCTGTAAAGTCACCCTGTCTTCACCCTATCTTTGGGCCTGCTTTCACCCCCTATCCCCTCTTTCAGTGGTATCCACAAAGTAAGGAAATTTTATTAAATCTCAGTTTCAGCATTTAATGCACAATGGTCGAGACTAATTTTATACTACTTGTAGGGGAAGGAGTAGTGAAAATATATGTAGCAGCAGCAGTGGAGGCGCTTAAGAATAAGGGAAGACAGGATGGAACTCAGTTTATCACCAAAATTGGTGGAAACAACTAGTTTGGGTCCCAATTATTTTGCTTTGTAAAATTTTCATTCCCAGTTGCGTGTTTGATGCGCTATTATGTTGAAACTGGCTGTTCTCGTCCCCTAATTGGGAGACTTTACAGAATACTCTTCTATTCCAAATTGACTTTGTGCCTTTTGAGAGTAGTGAAATTTTAGGCTCATTGTGAGGGGGGGTGGGGGAGGGGTAAGACCTTGTGCAATCCTAAGAAGGACCTTACACTATATAACATGTCCTCAATATTCATAAAGCAAAATCTGACAGTTTTGTAATGGTGCATTCACGCTTGACACTAAGTCAGTGTTAAATGAAAGTCTAGGTGACATCAATGTTAAATGGGCAATAGCTTAATCTGAATTGTTATGTTAACCTAAACATAACAACCTTTGAGAGAATGCTTAATGTATTTTTAGGGCAAATTACATTTAGTAATCATGCTTACAAAAAGAGCCTTAGGGCGAAAGATATAAAATTGTAAAATCCTTAGGGCGTAGGATGTAAGCCAATAAAATCTTTACGAAGGGAACATTTTGAAAAAAAGCCATTGATTACTTCAGTTCTTACACAGGTAAGGCCTTGTTGCCAGGGAATTACTTCATGGACCTTTGGCTTTGCTCTGAGTGCTCACACACTAATTTGTTGATAGCATGCCCTTACCCTCTACATAAAATCTTCATGGTAAGTAGGTGTAAGTCCTAAATGACTAGCATGATGTCTGGGGACTCAACCTTCAAGTCCCTAACACCAAGTGTGAATGCACCTTAAGAGGATTGGAATAGCAAGATTTGAACCCAAGCAAAGCCTCCAAATCTAATCTCTTATAGAAAACACAATTGAGGAAGAGACAAAAAAAGTGTTTGGAGACATGTGTAAGGGACTGCCTAGGGTCTGCTTCCACATTGAAAAAACCGAAGAATTTAATTTAATTTAATTTTTTTTTGAATTTATTATAGTTTCATGATGTGCTACTTATGCAGATATATAGCCTGCAAATAATTATGATGGTTTTCAACACCTAAACTTCATATTTTCACCCAAAAAAAAATCATTTCACTATTTGAAGGATTAATTAATGGCAAAATAGTGCAGGTTCTTTTAAGGCTTTTGAAAGAATTAAAACCAACGGATCAGTTCCTGTTTACGTTAATAAAAAACTAAATCAAAATTGGGTCTAATTTTTGGAACTGGAAGTTTTTAGAAAAAGCCCAGACCTTAAACCGGATTTCATTTCATTTATGTGTGGAAACGAAAATGAGATTTTTTTTTGGGAAGAGAATGAAGAAAATGACTAGAATTGAGGGCTAACCGGAGGTTAACTGCTGGTTCCAGTCTGGGTTACCGAGTCTCAGATTTCTGAGAAACAAGGTTATATTTACATTTAAACAACAACCCCCAAGATTATTTGGGAATTCAATTTACTTTAGGCACCCGCATGTTGGGCAGCTGATTTTCACATCCTCAATTTAGGGGAAATATTTTTAGTACATATATGGCCATCAATTCAATAACCACCCAAATTTGCTAGGTTTTTCAATTTTATAATCATTCATTCAAGGCCAAATTCCAATAATAAGAAAAAGGGAAAAAAAAAGATTAATATTATAATCACAGAATATAATAATAATAATAATAATAATATCATAATAATAAGTAAGATTCAAGAGTCAAGAGATATAATATAAAATAATAGTAAAATAATTCTAGAATCTATATATATATATATATAGAGAGAGAGAGAGAGAAGGGGGTGGGGAGCTATGTTTGGATATTTTAGACAATGTCGAAAAGTGTGCAATAATTGACAAGCTTCCGGAAATCGGCCTTTCATCCCCCTCCCCCCTTCTTTCCCCTCCTCCTAATTAGCCCCTTTTGGGGCACGACCTGCCTAGTTAAGGTTACGTAAGACTCCTGCTAATTAGCCACTTTACATACCTACGTTGCTAATTAGCCCTTTCCCATAGCAACCCAGCATTCGCGCGAACAGGACGAAGCGAAGCGTTAGCCCAGCCCCTTGCGCGTTGCGTTGCGTCTGTTCGCTCGCTCCCGCGCGCGCGCGCCCGCGCATGGACGGTGTTGTCGCGCGCTTGTCTCGATTATTCTTCTTCGATTAACCAGTCAGCGACGATAGATGCATATGGATCAGGCCGTTCTGCGCTGGTCGCCTCGTTCTTGTGCGCCTGTTGTTGTTGTTTTGCTTTCATTATCCTGAATATGACTTGGTAAAAGAATCCGGTTGTGTCAATTAGGCAGTCTGGCAGCAAGATCAAAATCAACAGCTAATCTTCTACTACAACTAACTAATAATTTTCTTGTTTTCTGTTTTCTTGTTTTCTCTGCATGATGCTGCGCGCAGCTTCGTCTCATTTCTTCCAGCCTGTGATCGTCGTTGGCCGTGGCTACTTTTGTTTTCTGGAACTTCTTCTGGTAAATTTCCTGATTTCTCCGCTGAATTTTTCTTTCTCCAAGGTAGGCGCTAGTTAACATTGTTGTGAAGAAGAGTAGAAAACTATAGACTCTAGAATCATGATGATGATGGGATCATGATGCGATGATCCATCCGATCATCATGATGTGAAGATATAAACAGTAGGTGGAGCTTCATCATCTTCTACCTGAGGTATTTCGTTTCTTTTGTTACAGTAGTTTAGTTTGACGAGAGCAGGTTGCACGATCCGCGAGTGTCTCGTTTGCGAGAATTTCACGTGTCTGTAGAAATATATCTATAGACTGTACTCCACGGACGTGATTCATTCATTTCACGGGATTTAGTTTGTCCCCGAATTTGCTCATTGCATGATTCTGGACATCATCGAGAGTCCATTTCGCTGTAATAATATTCAACGAGGGTGCTCAGAGACTGAGAGGTATTCTCGGACTCGGTTGAATATTTTTGAGACCTGTGTTTGTAGAATTGAGTGCACAGCTGGTCTGCACTTTGAAGAGGTTCAAGCCGTTGCTACTAGTTTTTTTTTTCGTTCTAAGGTAGTTGACGATCAAAGTATGTGCCGCTGCCTTTGGTGGTGATCATGTTCCTCAGAGGAGGGACGGATCAGAATTCAAGGGATAGTAGTACTGGAGGCGCACTAGTTTAGAGATCTGCTGCGGTGATCAGGATTGGGGTCCTGCAGGAGGCTGGAGTTTTCGCAGCGGTCTTTGAAAGGTGCTGCTAGTACACGTACTTGTTGTCCGCGAAAAGTTTTCTTCACTATCATGCAGATGCTGCAACAACTCCTGTCGTCGCCGCAAGGGCGGCGCATACAAAGAGCACTTAATAACATGAAGATCACCGTAATGTGCGGCCTGATGACGATTCTAGTATTGCGGGGAACAATCGGAGCTGGCTATTTTGGAACCCCGGTGCAGGATTACGAGGAAATCCGGGCGCATCTGCAGTCGTCCACCAGAGGAGCTGCGCACGCCAAACGAGCTCTAGCTGAAGTCGAAGAGAAATCAGGTTTCAAGAGCAGCAGCGGTCGAACGATGCCTGTAGCAGAAATCCAGCAAGAAGAAGTCTACAACGTGACGAAGAACAACGTTTGGAACGCTGGGCTCCAGGGCTTCCCAGCAGCAGCAGTCACAGAAGACTGGGATGCGCAACGCAGTCAGTGGAAGCTCCAGAATGATCCTAATGTCAGCACGAGTACGGTTGTCCCGCGATCAGGGTTGCAGCTGCAGCCTCGCATGCTGCTGGTCACAGGATCGCAGCCACAACACTGCGAGAATCCCGTGGGCGATCACTATCTGTTGAAATCGTTCAAGAACAAACTAGATTACTGCCGCTTGCATAGTATGGAAATGTTCTACAACACGGCAGATATGGATCATCTCATGACAGGGTTTTGGACCAAGCTCCCGTTGCTGCGCAACTTGATGCTGGGCCACCCGGAGGTGGAGTGGCTATGGTGGATGGACAGCGATGCCATGTTCACCGACATGTCGTTCCAGGTTCCATTGGAGAAGTACGAGAGCTACAATCTGGTCTTGCATGGCTTCAACGATTCTGTCTACAAGAACAAAAGCTGGACAGGTCTCAACACGGGAAGCTTCCTCATCCGCAACTGTCAGTGGTCCCTGGATCTGCTCGACGCCTGGTCACCCATGGGACCTAAAGGCAGCATTCGAGACAAAGCGGGTACGTCGTGTCGTCTGTCACGATTCCCTAGCTCTCTTAAGATGTTCCCTAGAACTCGGGTTGTTTCTTTTTCTGGAGACTGCGGAATTAGGGATGATGATGCGTGATCATGACTCATCTTGTTGGCCGGCTGCCTGCAGGTGAGTTGTTGTCACAGAGTCTGGTAGGACGGCCCAGTTTTGAAGCTGACGATCAGTCCGCGCTCGTGTACTTGTTGATCACACAAACGGCCAAGTGGGCCAACAAAGTTTTTCTGGAAAGTACATACTTCTTGCACGGATACTGGGTAGAACTGGTAGAGAAATACGAAGCGATGATGGAGAAGTACCATCCGGGTTTGGGAGATGAGCGGTGGCCCTTGGTGACACACTTTGTGGGCTGCAAGCCCTGCAGTCAAAACTCGGGCGATTACCCTATGGAGAAATGCGTGAAGCAAATGGAGAGGGCTTTCAATTTTGGTGATAACCAAATCCTTGACATCTATGGCTACCAGCACAAATCTCTTGAACAACCGGACGTCAAACCCATCTTGAGAAGTACCGACACATCTGATTCGGACCCTTTGAAGCTCTCGTAGGAACGTCTACATTGGCTTATAAAGAAGTATGCTACATTGGCCTTTCATGCTCTGGAGGGTGGGTGGTCATGTGGATTTCAGCTGAGAAAATACACATGTTCCTTGGACAACTTTTGACTGATCTGAACTCAACTTTTTCCCCCGAAGCTGCAGCAGGGACTGACCCAAAGTGAGTTTCACCCGAATACTGGTATACAAACAAAACATACTGCAAATCTTAACAGGTAAATGGGCCAGTGGCTACCCTGCAGCCTGCTTCTCCTATGTAAGAGTCTGCAGATAGATGCAAGAGACGTAGCGGTCTCAGTGATGTCCATTTTCTTTTAAACTCTAGATCCTGTATCTAATGCAGACTCTTTTTTTTGGTGTACTATATAGACAGCAATCTTCTCCATCCTGCCCCAAGTTTCAGTCAGTCATGACACGATATATGATCTCAAGACAAATTACTGCTTTGTATATGTCTTTTTTGGTTCTCGGATTTTCCTTTCTCTGTTGCTTGTCATTGCCGTGACTTGGAACTTGCTAATTGCTGCTATCATTCATCTTCTCTAGTTCATGATTGCAACCCGATTGCAAGGGGATTTATATTGTGGTTTTCTTTCCTCAATGATATCTGACATTTGTTAGTACCCAAGAAGATGGGTACAATGACTCTATTGCCCCTGAAGCAGATGGGAACTTGCTGCACCTGAAGAAGGAGAATCTCTTCATCAGTTTTTGAATACCTTGAACTTTGAAGCAGCTGGGCTCTGGTAACCCTTTTCAATCTTTAAAGACAACTAGGACTTGCTCTTACAAAACACAAAGTGTGGTGTAACTGAGCTTTTTTGCACAACATGAGCAACCCAGTGGTGAAAAATATAAAAATCTGTTTGTCTTGGTGCTTGCATAGTTAGTAGGTTTTTCTGGATTGTGAAAAACTGGCTAATATTGTTTCCAGAGATATTGTGAGCCATTTCAGGGTGTCGCATGTAGGTTTTCTGAAATCCTTTCCCGGGCCCATTACTGCTCTGTCTACTCACAGGTAAGACAAACTTCTCAGTCTTGCTCCATCCTCCTCTCCCAGGTGTTGATCAAATTATATATTTGGGTGAGAGAGCAATGGATGTCACTAAAAGCTTGACAAGCTATAACGTGTGGAAATGATATTAGCTTGATCCTTAAGTTTTAGCTTTACTTTTCCTGCATATATGTTTGGATTGAATTCATGTGTACATCACTTTAGAGACAGAAAAAGATAGATCCCCGAAACACTTGCGTATGAGGCTCCAGCTTCATTGTATGAGTTTGACATGCAATTTTGCTGTGCACCTAAATACCATTTGTCAAAAGCACCCCTTGGAGTAGGTGTAAAGTACCTTCATGCACCTAAAGAGTAGACACAAGGTCTCCTCAACACCATTCCTTTTAGAAGTTGATGCAATTGTGCATGTTCATTTTGCAGTTCACAGGCAATAATCCATATTGTACTGGTTGAATGCCCTTGGGTTCAAAAGAAACCACTAAATGATCATGTAACATGGTTAGGTCATTTGAATATAAAAATGAAATTCTCATTACGCTATCTCACTAGAAATGTCAATATGGGTTTCACCAACCATCAATTGATATTATTATTATTGTCCTTGTCTGAATATTATGTTATTTTGGAAAAAAAAAACCAATTTGGAAGTTTCATTCCTGATGGGGGAGTGTGATCCATATGCTTTTTAATTTGTTGATTCCTAGTCAAACTAAAATTGGATGGAAGTTTGGGAAATGTTTTTGTACAAGTCTCAAAATGATACCTATACAAAGTTTGCCTGATTTCAAATATGGCCTTTTTGGTTCATATATTTTCCTTTCAACAGAGTAGTACTTGTAAGGTTGTACACTTATTCTGCCTGTTTCTTGGGAAAATGGAAATCAATTGTTGTTAGATATAATTTTCAATAATTGGAAATGGAAGTTCCAAACAAAGTTCATTTGCATCTCACATATCAAAATGGAATTCATGGAATTTGTCAAATTCATCTTTAACTCCATAGACAAAAACACACTCAAGAATGGAAGAAAAATTTCAAAAATCTTTACATGCAATATACTCAAGTTTGCAAATGGGATCACCAAACAAAAAGGAAAAGAAAGGTAATAATCGGACAACACATTGGACCTTGTAGGAGGAAATGAATGTCCAAATTATGGTTTTATTCAATTTTGTGATATCTAAAATTTGGCGAAATTTTCCAATAAATAGAAAAATAAGTCCGATTTGCACTTGAAAAACGAATGTTTGTGAAAACAAAATTCCAAGTTTTGGAAAAAATATCATTGGTCAAAAACCTATTAAAGTCAAAATATGCACAATTAATAGATGAACTAATCTTAGTTATGTGGTTAATTTTGAAATTGCTCAACAAAAGTTCGGCATTCATGGTTTTCTTAACCTACACAAACAAAGTTTGGGTTTTCATGGTTTTCTTACACAAACAAAATTCGGGTTTTCATGGTTTTCTTAATCTACACAAACAAAGTTCAGGTTTTCGTGGTTTTCTTACATAAACAAAGTTCGGGTTTTCATGGTTTTCTTAATCTACACAAACAAAGTTCGGGTTTTCATGGTTTTCTTAAACTACACAAATGCGGGATATTATACTCCTACTCAATTGATGCCAAACTTTATTGGGCCATGCCTTTAGTCAGGGATTACACATTCACTTGTGTTTACAACACCTTATCAGGGTACAACACTACAAGTACCTTCAACCTTCCAATGGAAAAAAATGGGTAATCTTTTGACACACTTTTTGACAATGCCTAATACCTTAAAACTACCTGCAAAGATTACCTAGTATGATTTCCGGGTTCAGAACTTCAATTGCTGAATAATTATTATTTTAAAAAAAATCTGCTTTGGCAATACAAAGAATAATTTATAAAATTTTGACAATAAATATAGACAACTTCTTTGGCATAATGAGATCTTGTACAACAATTTTTATTGTTATTTTTTTAGTGAAAGTGAGGAGACATAATGTTCCACCGAATTATAGGATAGATGAATATTGTTAGATACCTGCTCTACAATGGTGGATTGACCTAAAGCACAAGGCTTGTGCTAGGTTTTCACCAATTTTCATATTTATGCTCCCTTGTAATTAAAAAAATATCAAACAAATAATTTCTAAAAAATTTGACATTTTGAAAAAATAATTTACTTATTGCTGAACATGAAAAAGTTAGTATGATAATTGTTTTTGTGTAGGGTAAAGCCTCAAAGTGGAGTTGCATTCTAGAAGAAGAGACCTAGGATGAGGCCATAGTCAAGTTTGGCCCAACATTTTGGGCATGTCCCACATCCATGGGCTTTACCCATTGGAAAGCACAAAGCAAAGACTATATCATGAACCTAAACATATATACATCATGAGGCTCAAGGAGTCACGGATGTTACACTTATGAGTGATAGGGATCTTACACCTACTTATTAGTAGGTGTAAGATCCCTCCTACCTTCTAGGTATACGATCCTTGCCAACTCATAAGGAGTAGGCATAATATTCCTTGTCTTTTGTAAGAATGATCTTCATGAATATAAAGCACATAAATTCCAAATATACTTAGGTCTTTTCTCCAAGTGCTTTATGATATTTTTCAAAAGGCTCCAAAGGGGGTAAAAAGGAGGCAAATGAATTGAGATTGGACACTTATGTCAAAGATCTCCTCCGTTGATAATATTTATCTCATTTTATTTCATTGATGAGCAATTTCAGTATATTTCTTAAAATTTTACATTGAAAGATAAAAATTGTTATGCATACAACATGAATGAGTTAGTTTGAAGTGCTATATTATGTTTAATATCAAATAAATTTATTCAAAATATCATGGCGTGGGTTTTTGTGTATTTAACATCTTTATTAGTACAAGAAAGCTCACCACAACAATCACAAATGAGAAAGTGGAAATAAAGAAAGAAAAGACTTCTACTTTGTTTTAATTACAAAATGCCAATTTTTGATACGAAAAGGCGAATAATTATTTTTAATTGTGATTACCATCGGCAAATAACAAATCAAACATTTGGACCATGGTTTTTTTTTATTGGCAAAATTTCACATCCTGGCTAAAAAAGAAAAGATGGAAATTGGAATTTTTTTCATTTTTTCCCTTTTTTTGAAAAAAATCCCCAACTTTCAAATAATTTGGTAATTTGGGAACATTGTTTATAAAAAAAAAAGGTAATTAATATGAAATTATTTTGAATTAATTTTATTTTAAAAATAAAATAAAACTAACTAAATCTATGAAAATAATTAAATATTTAAAAAATTAAATATAAAAGATAGATATTTACAAATGATTGAAAATAATAAAATAATAAAAATAATGTTTTTTCTAAGAACAGAACTTCCAAGAAAAACCATGCAACACGAGAATTTGACAGTAGTTATGCACAAAGCTTGAATTACCCTGACAGCTCATTGTCACTTGATCTAGCGGTTGAGATTTGGCTACATGTTGAGAGCAGGGCCCGCAGATGATGATCCGGCAGTTGAGAATGTGCCACGTAGTGGAAGT
>Ga0209208_10011781_pt1 | contig 11163 bp, 8 predicted proteins | sample S1TSphfallax_3_FD_187694 | JGI IMG/M metagenome (GOLD analysis project Ga0209208, IMG submission 187694) | Host-associated microbial communities from peat moss isolated from Minnesota, USA - S1T2_Fd - Sphagnum fallax MG (SPAdes) (version 2) | ecosystem: Host-associated > Plants > Peat moss >... | reverse complement strand
AAAAAAAAAAAAAAAAAACCACTCTGCTATTAACCCTCTCAACCAGAGTTTTTCTTTCCAATTTTGTGATATTGAAAATGTGGAAATTTTTTTCCCAAAAAATTAGGTCGAATTTATACTAGAAAATCAAAAAAAATTCAAAAATTGGCCAATTGGGTTGTCAAAGAAATGACAAAAATTTGTTGGAAAAAAAAAATCACTGAGTCCCAACGATAAACCCAACTAAGGGTCACCAGACAAACCGGTCAGCAAATGGAAAGTTTTGGACAGCTAGTGGGAGGAGCAGGGCAGGGGCAGGGGCAGGGGGCAGGGGCAGGAGTAACTGTTACTTACTTTGGGGACTTGAAATTGGTAACTTGGTTTTTCGTGGGCATTTGGTTTTGGGGCCTGAATAATAAGGATCTGAGATTGTGGACCTGGAATTAGGGTTTGAAGCTCCTCACGGAGAAGAAGAAGAAGATGATGATGCCCGCCGCCCTCTTCACTGTTTCGATTTTTGCTTCGATTTCTTTTCTTCGTTGTCTTTCGCCCGATTGCTGTGGTTTTGTTGGTGCATTTGTTCGCGTTTCTTGCGGTTGCGGCCGCACGTCTGCTTGAGGCGGTGCAATCTTTCCACAGGCAGTCATGGAGTCTCGTTTCTGGACGCACCAGGTTAGTGTTGTTCTATTTGCCCTCCCTCTTTCCCTCTTTACCTTCCCCTCCATTCCCTTCCCCCGTTTCATGGTGGATTCGACGCTTTTCAAATGGAAAAAGAGAGCAACGGTTTTTTTTTCCTGGTCTCCAATCTCTGTTCTGGATTCTGTGAAGTGTTAAGGCATTGTAGCTTTGTCGGCGATTCTTCTTTGTTATTGTTGTTTTTTTTTTCCCCCTTTCTTCCCTTCCTTGCCGGGTTTTTTTCGCGTGTAAGTTTCCGTCGTGATTCGGTTGTTGTTGCTCCTGTCATTTTTGGTTTTCGGCTTCTTGTATAGTTTGGAATTTTCAGATTCAGAAGCCCGGGTATTAAGTATTTTGTGGAGGCTTTTTTTGGGGGACTACGTCGGGGCTTCCCTTCCCTCTTGTTGTTTTCTCTCGAAGGCGTTTGCAGAATGAATAAAATCTTAACTACTGAAGGTTTGAGTCAAGGAAGGACGGCTATTGGTGGAGTTTACTCCTTTTGGTGGAGTGATGTTGTTTGACTGGGAGAAGATGTCTAGGTGGTCGATGCTACAGAAGCTTTGGGGACAAACAGAATGTGCCTGTGTTTGCCACCATATGTATCCTGTTTTCAGATTTGTAGTATTTTTTTGATGGATTTAGATTTGTCCTGAGGTGTAAATGGAGCATCCTTGTGGTTCTGGGTGGGTCAATTTTGCTGGTAGATGTATTGCCGGATTTTATGGTTCAGGAGGGTATGATGGAATACAAAGGGTGATTGTATCTGTACCAGAAGATGATTGTGATTGTCCTTGGTTTGGTTTTATGCACTAAACCTCTTGCTTCTTCAGGATTCCTAATACTAGGTCTCGGTAGTTGCTATGCTGTTTTGACTGCATGAAGGGTATGCTGATGTAATCGCCAACCAGTGCAACCTCTGTCATGGGTGCACACCATGGCTTGGGTTTTGAAGTAGCATTGTAATATCCCTTCTTCTGTCCCTGTGAGCTTTCCTTAATGAACAGTTGGTGATGTGTAAGTGTGTGCAGTTAATGCTCTTGGGTTTTTGTTTTAGTGTTGTCAGGAGGTGATTATCAACAATTAGGCACTTTTAGGAAACATGGCCATCCATGTGGTGTGCTTTATTTCTTTATTGTGGTGATGGCATTTTGTACTTGTGGCAATTCTGATTCTAAGATGGGTGTGGGGCCTTGGGAGTTCAGAGTGACACGGAGAGTGATGAAGATGATCATTCTGAGGTGGAGGAAGAAGCACCCATTGGAGGAGAGGGAGGAGCAGGGGGAGCAGGCTCTAAGTATTTAACTCAAGCTAACCTCAGTGACAGTGATGAATCCGATGAGAAGCAACGAGTGGTTCGGTCTGCCAAGGACAAGCGATTTGAGGAAATGGCGTCGACCACAGAGCAGATGAAGAATCAGATGAAGATCAATGACTGGGTGCAGCTGCAGGAGAGCTTTGATCGGCTCAACAAGCAGCTTGAGAAGGTGATCCGTGTTACTGAGTCTGACACAGCCCCTCGGCTGTACATTAAGGCTTTGGTGTTACTGGAAGACTTTCTTACAGAGGCTTTGGCCAACAAGGAGGCTAAGAAGAAAATGTCCAGCAGCAATGCCAAGGCTCTGAATTATATGAAGCAAAAGTTGAAGAAGAACAACAAGTTGTATGAGGTTGAGATTGAGAAGTTTAGGGCCAACCCTGAGTCTGAGGAGGATGAAGAAGGGGAGGATGACGATGATGAGGATCTGGATTCTGGTGGAGACTTCAGTGATGAGGAGCCAGTGACCATTGCAGGTGGTTACTCTGACTCTGATGAGGAAGGAGAGGAAGGAGAGGAGGATGGAGAAGGAGGTTGGGAGACAAAGAGGAGTAAGAAAGACTCAATGATGGACAAGCAGTTCAAACGTGACCCCAGTGAAATCTCCTGGGACATGGTTGACAAGAAGCTGAAGGAGATCATTGCAGCCCGTGGACGTAAGGGGACAGATCGTGCAGAGCAAGTGGAGCAACTCTCATACCTGGCCCGAGTGGCCAAGACCCCTGCACAGAAGTTGGAGGTGATGGTGCATGTTGTGTCTGCCCAGTTTGATGTTAATCCCAGCCTCAACACTCACATGCCAATCCCAGTTTGGAAAAAGTGTGTTCAAAATGTGATGATCATCCTTGACATTCTGGCTCAGTATCCCAACATCATCATGGATGAGACTTCAGATGTTGAGATGGAAAATGAAACACAGAAAGGAGCAGATCATGATGGGCCCATTCATGTATGGGGGAATGTGGTGGCTTTCCTTGAACGAGTTGATGATGAGCTTTTCAAGAGTTTGCAGTGCATTGATCCACACACAAAAGACTACGTGGAACGTCTTCGAGATGAGCCCTTGTTTATGGTACTTGCCCAGAATGTGCAACGATATGTTGAGCGATCGTCAGACATGAAAGCTGCTGCAAGAGTAGCTCTAAGATGTGTGGAGCATGTCTACTACAAGCCACAGGAGGTGTATGAAGCCATGAGGAAACTTGCTGAGATCCAGGCACGCCCTGATGCTGCTGCTACAGAGACTGAGGCAGCAGCAGATGGTGATGATGATTTCGAGGAGGAAGGGAAGGAGGTGAAGTTGCCTGGAGAGGTCAAGGGTCCCCCATCATTTGTGGTTACCCCTGAGATTGTGCCACGCAGACCTTCATTCCCTGATCTAAGCAGGTTGCTAATGGATCAGCTTGTAAGCACAATCTACAAGCATGGGGATGAACGTACAAAGGCAAGAGCTATGCTGTGTGACATTTATCATCATGCAATATCTGAGGAGTTCCACACAGCAAGAGATCTGCTGTTGATGAGCCACTTGCAAGATTCTGTGCAACACATGGATATCTCCACCCAAATCCTGTTCAACCGGGCAATGGCTCAGTTGGGTCTCTGTGCATTCCGAGCATCCCTGATCAATGAAGCCCATGGCTGCCTGTCAGAGCTATATGCCGGTGGACGAGTGAAGGAACTCCTTGCCCAAGGAGTATCACAGAGTCGCTATCATGAGAAGAACCCAGAGCAGGTTAGTTCTATGCAGATAATTTATGTAGTCTCTGTTCTGGACTACAAATTTTTCTTTTTGGAATTTTTGGAATGATTTTTTACAGTGTGTTGTAGTGTAAGAGAGGTTTTTCTACTTCCATCTTTGTTTGTCTTCTCCCTTTGGTCTGCTGCATTCTGTTCTTTCTTCCTTTTTTGCCTTCTCTTTTCTTGTTGTAGTTTTTTCTCCAATGTGTTTCTTTTCTTTGGTTTCTAGACAGTATCATGGCTGAGTCTCCCTGTTGCGTCCGGACTTGCAAAAGAAACTCAGTATGCTGGCTAGTGGTTACACTTGCCTATACCACTGTAGGGAGCTGATGAGGTCAGTTGGTAAAGTTTTGAGAGAAAAGTTGTTTATCATTCATGTGTTCAGTGAGAGACTGTGACTGTTCATACTTCTAGTCTTAGAATTCATTTTGAAATAGTTCTTCCCTTCTGTATTTTTCTTCTTCCCTTCTTAGTCTTTATCTGGAGTTTTCCTTTTGAGTGAGTGAGAGTGTTTCATATGGTGCCAGTTATCTCTAATTGTGACTATGGAAATTTCTCAATACTCATCAGAGTTATATGTTCTAGACTTGGGGTGTGAGATGATGATTTGCAGAAGTAGGCTTACACTCATCTCTTGCCTTTTGGCCAGCCTCTTATGCCTGTTCACAGATTAAGAAGGGATTTCTGTTGTGCAGGAGAAACTGGAACGGAGACGACAAATGCCATTCCACATGCACATAAATCTGGAGCTCCTGGAAGCAGTGCATCTCAGCTGTGCCATGCTGCTTGAGGTTCCCAACATGGCTGCTAATGCCCATGACATCAAACGGAAGGTGATTAGCAAGCCATTCCGCCGGTTGCTTGACATCAATGAGCGACAGACATTCACAGGACCTCCTGAGAATGTCCGTGACCATGTAATGGCAGCCACACGGGCCCTTGGGAAAGGTGCTTGGCAAAAGGCAGTTGAAGTCATCCAAGGCTTGGATGTTTGGAAGTTGTTGACCAGGCGAGAATTTGTGCTGGAGATGCTGAAAAGCAAGATTCAGGAGGAGGCTTTGCGCACATACCTTTTCACATACTCATCATTCTATGATTCCTTGAGCTTGGACCAGTTGATTACCATGTTTGAGTTACCAGAGGCCCATGTCCATAGCATTGTGAGCAAGATGATGATTGCGGAGGAACTCCATGCCAGCTGGGATCAACCAACACGGAGTATTGTTACCCATGATGTTGAGCCTAGCAGGTTGCAAGCGTTGGCTGCACAGTTTGCAGAGAAGCTGACAGTGCTTGTAGAGAGCAATGAGAGGGCCTTTGATGCACGCACAGGAGGTGGGGGGTTGGAGGGCATGTCTATGGGCAAGCGAAACAAAGAGGGGCAAGATTATGCCAATGCTGCTGCTGGCCGGCGTGGTGGTGGTGACTTTTCTGGTGGCAATCGGGATAGACAGGGAGGCTACTCTGGTTTCAACAGTGGTGGAGGCCGATCAAATTATGGTGCCGGTAGAGGGGGCCAAAACCGTGGTGGAAGAGATAATGCTGGCGGGTCTAGCTATTACAGAGACCAACGATCAAATCAAGTTGGTGCACGCAACAGCAATGTGGGTTACCAGAGCACACGATACCAGGATGCATATAGCAGTGTGGGTCGCACTCCCTACCAGATAGGATCTGCTGCATCCACTGGAGCAAACAGAGGTGCACAGGCTGATACTAGTGGTCGCATGGTTAGTTTGACCCATGGTGGCACAAGGCCCAGTGCCCGTTTCTAGATACCTGACTTGTCTCCAACCCTGTAATGTGCAGTGCAAGCAGTTGCCTGCAGAGAACCAGTTTTGCCAGCTATATTCAGTGGGACTTGGTTGTTAGGCATTTGCCATTTGTAGGTATTGCATACCTTGGTATGGCTGTCTTCTTAGTGAGACTGTTTCTGTATTCAGAGCCCAGCTAGTTGGACTATCATTAAGATGCCAATATGGGCAATAACTTGTCTTTTTTGGCTCAAGATGTCTTGTGACTTGTATGGAGTTTAGTGCCTAGAGTCTGGTACTGCCTTCCTGACACATATTGGTACTTCCCTATCAATGCCTTGTTCAGATCTCACATTACATTGCAAAATGGATGAGAAAGTGAATTAAATCAGCAGAACAAGCAGAATGACTTGGCTAGTTTTGGGTACAGAATGAGTTGATGATCTCAGCTGATGAGCTAGAGATCTTGGATCGACTGCCACGTTGTGGAAGGTTATGATAGCTCTTCACCACTATTCACTGGGCCACCTTTGATAAAGCTCCAGGGCCCAATGAAACAGAGTAATCCTATTGGATCAGAGCCATAAATTGGACCCACAGCCTTTAGACAAGTATGTAAAGCCAAAAAGTGGCAAATCATGGCACCATTTTGGATGGAAAATCAATTGGTTCAGACCAAAAAACAGAGTTTGAAAGGAGAGCTCATGATTTTTAGAACCAAGATGCAAGCTAGGGACCAGTGCAGGGTCCAACTCAAGGATTCAATTCACATTGAATTTCTGTTTTGTGAGTTAGAAAAGGACTTTGCACTCCAGGGTGAAAGCTGCACATAGTCCATCCAAAAATCTAGTGGAATTGGCTTAATAAGCAGTGTGTACATGATAACCGGATCATAAAGAATCACAGGGTTTCAATATATGCCCTACCTATACTGTTACAGCATTGTGGGGGTTTGCAACAACCGTAACACCTTCAAAAGCAGCAGCAATTGGGTAATCGACACTAGTTGCAACACTCACAGGCTTTTTGTACACCTTTCTTTTCACTCGATGTTTCACCTTAACATGCAGGGTTTGAGGTTGTATGAATGCCAAATCCACCTGTGCATCATTGGCTCTGCATACTCGGAACACAGCATCAGAAGCCATAGGAGGAGGATCCAACCTTAAGTCGAGCATCTTATTATAAAGAGTGAGTGCAGGCTTCCACTGACCCTCATTTGCCAATGCCTCAATTACCTGCAAGACCGGATCAAAACAGCTCATCAACACCTGCAAGCTTTTTAGATGGTGCTCTTGATACAGGGCCATTGCGTCTGTCTGGTTTCCAGTTACAAGTAAATTGTATACAACCTGAACTGGTAAGTCATGTTGACATAAGAAATGATACAACAGTTACTATCAGACAAGGAGAGTGCTATGCTTGATCCTGACACCAGAGTCTGCAAAGGATCGCAAGTTTCCAAAGCCTGCACTTTTGTATCCATGTTATGCAGTTCTGTGTAGATCAGAATCTAGGGTTTGGGGTGTTACACAAGAAGGCCCTTCTTATCAACACAATCAAGTTCATGACCACACCAAGCACCAAGATATCTTGAGCGAGATAAAGAAGGTGGTGTAAACTGGAACAAAGGAGAGATGGATGTTGTACATTACCTGCGCATATGAGGTAGCATTGGGTTTTATGGATGCAGCCTCCATCTGTTCCAACCAATCAAGAGCACGTTGTCCATCGCCAGCCCTTGCACAGGCTGAGATAACAGCATTATAGGTCACAACACTTGGTTCTACACCTGTAGCCTGCATTTGATCTAGCAATTCTATGGCCTTGCTGTAGTTGCCAGCCTTTCCATAGGCAGAAATCATGGTGGTGAAAGCATAGTCATTGGGCATCACTCCAACTTTTTGCATGTGATGCCAAACCTGGATTGCAACATTTCCAGGTCAGAAAACTGAGGACATACAGTTTCTCTCGAAGGTAGACAGGATTGCATTTGCATAAAAATTGTTGTTACTCTCTACAATACAGACACATCAGAAGACCCATGCTGCAATTGGAAAGCAATCATTAGCAAGTCCAGCAAATCAAGGATTATAGCTAAACTCTTTGTTGCTTACCAGCTTCTAGACAATAGGATCTTGGTCTACAGCAAAGTACTCAAATCCTCACAACAAAAATTGCAGCATTGCATGGACAAGGCAACAATTGAACACCCTATCATGAATCAGGCATATACAACCAGCCAAGACCAACATTTGCATATCAGTTTACACTGCTAGAAGGTATACAAATCTAATGATATCGTTTCTAGACTACAATCAACAAGGCGTACCTGTTCAGCATTCTCAAGTAAATTTCCCTTTTCAAGAGCGCTGAGGAGAGCACCATATGACACAACCCCAGGCTTCTGCCCATGTTCTGTCATTTGCTGGAACACTTGGACTGCAGAAGCAGTCTCATTGGCACGTCCACAAGCAATCAGAGCAGCATTCCATGCAAATGCATCTGGCTCAATACCCTTCTCCATCATTTTATCCAGTAACTGCAATGCCCATTTCCATATGCGCCTCTTCCTGGCCGAATTCAACAGAATTTGGAAATGTGACAGGAGGAGTCTTCTTGTAGTCTCCTCTGGCAGTGGGCCTGATTCCATCATATTCTCATAAACTTCCAGAGCTGCCCACCATTTCTTCCCCTTTCCCAAAACTCTGATTACTTGATTGCACAGTGACACCCCAATTGGAAAATGCTGTTCCCGCATACTATGGTAAAGAATCTTGACAAGAGAGTGATCAATTTCCCTCTGTCCGCATGCTCGGATCAGATTCTTACACATTTTGGCATCAAGAGCTACCTGTGCAACTTTCATTCTCTTCCCCAGTATAGCAGTCTCTCGGACAGTGCTAGAATCATCTGCCAGCCATGCCTTGAACCTTTTGTAGCACATCTGCACAACAAAAGTAGCCAATTCCTGCCGCTGTCCTCTCTCTCTCTTCAATTCTGGTCTACTGTGATTCTCTGATTCCTCCTGAGATTCAGATACCCAATCTTCCTCCTGTTGCTGTTTTTTGAGCTTGCAAAAAATGTCAAGAGCTTGCTCCACCTTCCCACATCTAGCAAGGAGCTGAATCAAAGTCCTATATGTGAAAAGATCTGGTTGCATACCCAGAGACTTCAATTCCTCAAAAACCTTGAGAGCTTGCTCATGTTGACCTAACTGATCATACATACTAATCACTGTGTTGTAAGTCACAAGATCCGCAGCAATGCCATTGTCTCTCATCTCACCTAAAATCCTGACTGCAAACTCGTAGCACCCATTTGCCTTCAATGCCCCTAACAAAGAATTATATGTATACACATTGGGTACCAAGAAGGATTGTTGTTGATCTACATTGGGTACCACCAAGGATTGCTGCTGTTCCACAAAGTTGTCAACCTCCTGTTGTTGTTCCTGCAGCCATCGAAAAAGAGCTATGGCTGCTTGAGGATTCCCTTCCATGCCCAGCTTCTGAATCACAGATGTGAAGGTGGAGATTGTGAATCGAAGGTCTTCCAAAACTGCAGCAATAGCTGGTGTACCTTGAGCTCCTCGAAATGCCCATGTCAGAGCTCGTACTGTGGGTGTCAAATCCCTGTCCCCCTTCCTCTTGCGCTCCTCTTCTTGAGCTATTCTGAGTTGCAAAGCTTGTTTATTCTTCTTCCTACCAGGCGGCCATGATGCTGCTGCTGCTGCTGATGATGATGATGATGATGATGATGATGTTCTCCTCCCAATCCCTTCCGACATCTTTTTTGGGTCCCTATTCTCCTCCTCCTCACTACTCCTCCCATCATCAGTATCACTCAAATACACTCTGATTGTTCCCGCTAGATTTTCATCTCTCCCTGCTGTTAAGCTTGCTTGCTCTGCATGTATTCTACATGCTCCAACTAAGGAAATTCTACAGGGATGTAAAGAGAAGAAATGGAATGCCAGGCGGCAGCCACAGAGGAGTTGTTGTTGGCAATCTCGAGACTGACAAGAGATTCTTGCTATCGACCTGTACAAGGACTTGGTGCTCAATTCAGAGTCGCAATGGTACGCAGCAGGGACAGAAGAAGAGACAGAAGAAGAACAAGAAGAAGCAGACCTACCAGAGAGCAAGAGATGCTGCGCACATGACATCATGTCTCTCTGCCTCCGTGCGCTCTCTCTCTCATTCTCTGTGTGCTCTCTTCTGTCTCTCGCTCCCTCAAAGAAGGCGAATCCCTAAACCCTAGTTCTGGCGGGCCTGGAGATCAGTTGTGGATGAGGAATTTCATCTTTTGTGATTCTGTGAAAGGAGATGACGAACGGCGGCGGAAATGATTTCGCAATCTTCGGAAATGAAAAACAAAAGTAGTATCATGCCGGTGTAGGAGGAGGAGGAGCAGGAGGAGCTCTTCATCATTTTCTGTGCACCAAGAAACCACCGCATGATATACATCCAGGGAGATGGAGAAATGGGGAAGGAGAAATTTTGTATTTTTCTTAGGTAGAAAAGCTTTCTTTCAATCCAAAGATGCAAGCTTGTCAATAATTTCCTTCTGCAAAGTCTCACAGATGATGCTCTGCAGCTCCGCAAGTCTTCTTCTTCGTCATGCCTGAATCGAGTGAGCCAAGGAAAAAAAAACAATCAATGTTACAGTTGCTTCTATTTTGTAGTATGAAGTGTCATAGTTTGCTTCTATTTTACAGTATGAAGCTCAACTCTCTGCAAGAATGTCACAGTTTTGCTTCTATTTTGCAGTATGAAGAAGCTCAACTCTCTGCAAGAATGCCACAGTTGCTTCTATTTTGCAGTATGAAGTGCCACAGTTGGTTCTGTTCTGCAGTATGAAGCTCAAGTCTCATGTCACAGTTTGCTTCTGTTTTACGCTATGAAGAAGCTCAAGTCTCCACAAGAATGTCAGAGTTGCTTGTTTCTAAAGACACAGCTTCTAATACATGTTGTCACAGAGAGAAGCTTGTTTTGCAAAACACAATTTTGCTGAAATACAGTAGTCTGTAAACATCTTGTTGATCATTAGAAATGCTGCATGCAGCCTCCATGTGTGCAGATGACAATGAAGATATATGCAGGTCATGCACCGCAGTTATGCTGCAATTGTAGCAAAACTGCTTAAATAGGCACTCCTCCACAAAACTGACTCTCTGGTGCTTCAAGTAGGTGGTAGCATTTGCTGTGGTAAGCAAATGGACTATCACTTTCTTAAAAACCTGCTGCATCTGTCTGCCTCGAAACAATACGATCCCACATCTATTGCAACAGGAATGAGATGTTTTCACAATTTAGAGAGTATGTTCTTGAGTAGAATACAGACATTTGTTTGTCTCTGTATTTACAAGTGCTATTCCTCCAATCCTCCATGCAACAGTTTGTTTCTCTGCTGGTGACACAACACTACACAAGCTTAATTGGGATAGTATTTGAAGAGAGACTCAATGGTGGTATCACCATGGGAAATGTCATGTGGTGGTGGTGGAATTTGTTCTCAGCATCTCATAATGTTAAGAGCCTTCATTGCAAGCTTTGTTGGGTATGGAGATGAAAACCTTGTTTGCAGCAGTGGATTTGACCATGTAAAAGCTTTTGCACCTTCCAGAGAATTGAATAGAGTTGCAGATTTTCTGTGTGCACTGTATTGCAATTCTTGCTCCATGATGTACTGTCCCTT
>Ga0209208_10011780_pt1 | contig 11163 bp, 12 predicted proteins | sample S1TSphfallax_3_FD_187694 | JGI IMG/M metagenome (GOLD analysis project Ga0209208, IMG submission 187694) | Host-associated microbial communities from peat moss isolated from Minnesota, USA - S1T2_Fd - Sphagnum fallax MG (SPAdes) (version 2) | ecosystem: Host-associated > Plants > Peat moss >... | reverse complement strand
GAAACCTCAATTTTTCAATTCAAAAATTTCAATCAAAACCATCAACACCAAGTTTCAAAATGATAATGAAATTTGTTTGATTTGTCTTCATATTTACAATATGCCTTCCAAGGTTGATGTGAACAACTACATTCAATCTTCATAATCACACATTGTGTTACATCATCCAACATGATTATGTTTGGTTTGAATGACGTAGCCCCCATAATTGCATTAGTTGGGATTTCCCTATTTTAGGATGAAACCCAACTCTAGATCTAACAATCACAAGGGTGGTTGGATTTATTTATGGTCATAGAGGAATAAATTTACAAGGAGAAAAATAATAATTCTAATGCCCCATTTCCCTCTAGTTGAGCTACACCCTTCCCACCACCCATCCACATCTTCTTTTTGTTTTTTCTTTTGAAGTTTCCCAATGCTTCAAGCTCTTCAACATTCTCCAAGTTTTTTTTTTCCACTTGTTCTTTGTTTTGCAAGCTACCATTGTCATTGCCATCATCATCAAAGAAGAAAAAGAAAAACCTATTTTTCCTCTTCTTTGTTTTATTTGATTTTTTTTAGTTCTTTCTTGCCATAAAATAAATTCTTCTTTTACTTCTTCTTCTTTTGGTAGGGGAACTTTGGTAAGTTTGTAAACATTTTATTTTTGGGGTTTTACATTGTTTCAATCCTTCAATTAAATCATGACATTAATTTGTTCTTTGATTAAACTAGGTTATGAGGCATAATAAAAGAGGTCTTTGTCGTAAATACAATTCAATTCATACTTTAACATCACCAACTTTCACCCATCACCATATGACAAAGGCCACAATAACAGCAATAACCTATCAAAGCAACATGGGCTTATCTAATAATCCATTTCCTTGATCAAGGGTGCACCTTAAATCATAATGTTTAACCATTTGCAACCTAACTTATGGTGGGATTTTTTTCCATCTCACCACCACTTTTGTAATGTGTCACATTTTAAAACATTTTTGTACATGTTCATGGATTCATTTTTGTAACTTTCCACTCATTTTATTTTCCAAATCAAAATTTTTGAGTCCCAATCTATGAGCCTTGATCACTATATGCAATATTGCACATTTAATTAACAAGCCCCATTCCACATAATGCCCCCATCCACCATGAATGGTTTACATTAACCATAAAACAAAGGAATAATACCTTCATTTTTAGGAAGAAAACATTGAGTGTGGCCACAATAAAAACAAATAATACTTTCATTGGTGAAGGTTTCTAGGGTCATTATTAACACAAGTAACATTGCAATACCCTCATCATGTGAATAAACCCTCATCATTCCTATAATGTAATACTCACAAAATAACTTCAAGCAAAAAATATATTAAATACTTCCATATAATTGTATTGTGTACCTTTACTAAAGTGCCCCCTTGGTGCATGGCAATGCTTCAATATTTGAATATTGCAAAAACTTATTCTTCCCATCACTTAAGGTTACTTGGGCTTTGCGTTGCTTCCCATTACCAGTGATGATAAATAAATTATTTAAAAAATAATTAGTTATGAACATTAATAATACATGACCATATAAATTTTCCATGAAATTATTGCCTTTTCCATTGATTTTAGAATATTATATTTAATTTTCACCTAATAAAACCTTAATATTTCTAACACTCATGATGTAGAGTTCAACTTCTAACTATTCTCGTTGCCTTTCGAGATAGCATTGCAAGAGGGATTCCCTTTGATGGTAGCTGACTTTAGAAATAGGCTGAAACAAATTCAAGAGTTCTGAGCAGCCCCTTGAGGCCTAAACCATCTGAGCCTTTCCTAATGAAAGTAAAGTGCAAATAAGTAAAAAGACTTCATGTTGCAGGCCATAACAAAATTCAATCATGTTCCTTTCATATTCATTCATGATCACAAAATAATATGGTCATGTAAATAAGTTGTTGGTTTTCAACCCTCTCCTTTGGGGCTTTAGTGTTCATCTCCCTTTAGTATGTTCATTATTGGCACAACTACTTTGTACCCAAATCACAAAGCATCTGGTGAACAGACACACACATAACTACAAGAATGGAAGGCTAATCAGAAGTGGGTCTCAATGCAAATACAATATGCATTTCGAAGGGAAATAATTCAGGTTTGAAAAGTCACAGGGCTCTGCACACTTGCACTATCAAAGTGCCATTATAGAGTAGTTACCACCAGCTAAGTTTTCCATCTCTTCACATAAATTTCATGTTAAGGGGACACAAAAACAAGAAAGAGAAGAGTGGATAAAGGAAGAGAGCCTACTTGCCTGTCTTGCCCGTTTACATGTGTTAATACCTTCCTTCCACAACAATTGAAATACTTCAAACAAACAAAAACCAATATAATTACAATGACTTGAGTCCTCATAGATTAAATTCGTGCACCAGCAGTCACAAGTGATATTGGGGTTTGCAATTGTCATTTCCAAAAAGCACTTCCAAGAAAATGCCCTCCAAACCAGAAGCATCTGTGCCCCACTGAACATGCTGGATAGGTCCACTGGCATAAAGTAACAGGAGCCAGTCAATGACCCCACTAACTTTGTCATGCTCTGTAGCTATCACCAAATGTGATCAAGTCTCAGATTCAGGAAAGCTCTGCAAGCCAGGAGAGCTCTCAAAGTTATTTCCAGTTGAAGAGCAGAACCTCAGACTACCTTGTTCTTGGCACGAACTTCCATTTCCACAGAAGCAGCAACATTTTGGTTAGAACGGTTATACTTCATGTGGCTCCTTACCAGCTGGCCTGCTGCCAGTGCTGACATGAGAGAGATCTCACCAGCCAGTACAGAACCTGCAACTATCCTTGCCAGCGTCTGTGAGTTCATGCCTGGTGATTCTAAATTTGCACCCTTCACACCAAGTAGATTCAAGCATGCTGCTTGAGATGCTAACTGTGTGCCTCCACCAATTGTCCCCACCTGCAATAGAGGACATGCTGCCCTTGATTAGAGATTCACAAGAAACTCAGGAACTTAAGAGGTGTACCAGTTAAACATATGTTGAAACTGAATTACTCCAGAAGAGATGACAACTGGAATATAACTAGTACATCCCTGGAGGGCATCGTCATATCGTCACCTCTATTGAGGGCATGGTCACAGAGACATGAAGATCTTGTCCCCCATTTACAGCTTCCATCATTGTAATGCAATGTGAGCTTTCAACATTTTGAGCGGGGTCTTGTCCAGTTGCAATAAAAATAGCAGAGACAATGTTGGAAGCATGTGCATTAAAACCTCCCAGAGCACCAGCCAGGGCAGAGCCAGCAAGATTCTTGACCATGTTGAGCTCCACCAATGCAGATACTGAAGTCTTCAAGACCTTGGCAACGATCTCCCCCTTCAGAACTGCCTCACATACAACTGACTTACCGCGACCTTCCACCCAATTCACTGCTGTTGCTTTCTTGTCAGCACAGAAGTTGCCTGCATTGCATACAAGAATTTCCATTAGGAGAATCAACCATGTTCATTGCACAGCTGTCCTTTAGCATCAAAAGCCGAACATGGATAGTTAAAGAAAAAAAAATCAAACTTGGAATGTCCAGCAATTCCATCTGTAGAATCATGTTCTATTGGGAACATAGATAAAGCAAAAGTGTGATGGATCCCTATGTCCACATTTTGCAAGACTGTTTCACCACGTACCAGAGACACTGATGGACTCCATATCAGGGAAAAGATGCTGGATATAGCTCAGAACATTCTGGACACCTTTTGATATCATGTTCATCCCCATGGCATCACCAGTTGAGCTTGTAAACCGTAAATATGCATTCCGTCCAGCCAAGACACAGAAGATGTCTTGCAAGCGAGCAAAGCGACTGGTCCTGCACACTAACAACGCTATGTAAGTCTTTTCAAGAAATCAATGACAAGAGTGACAGAAGAACTAAACAAGACAACATCATCAGCTTAGGCGGATGCATTCCTTGCTCCAAATTATGGCAAAACATGCTAAGCGCCTGCTGAATTTAGGATTCACTGACAATCTGAATGAGAAAAATATAGAGACATATCAAACCAAAGCTGACATGACTGAGAGCCTCTTCCCACAGAAGAGGAAGCGTCTTCCTGAGGCACTGGCTCCTCTTAGGGGTGGGGTTCTTTGGGTAATGGGAACTTTTTGCTTTGGGGTCAGAAACCTTTGGGAGAGAAATGCAATGTTGTTTTCCTAACACATCTTTTCTTTACTACAACAGAAAGCACAACTTTATGACAGCTGAATTACACTTTGGTGCTCTTCTTGAAAGGCTTCTCTCATGCATGTACCTATTCAAAATCTGGAACTGGAGCAAATTATTTGGAGAACTTGCACATCTCTCACAAAAGAAAAATACAAGCTTATCCCCTACCTGTTGAAGATAACTGCAAGTGTCTCAAAATTTGTCTCATCTTCAAGGTAGAATTTAAGCTCAGCTGCACGCTTAGCTGTTGCAAACCGCACCACAGGTGCTCTTGTCATGCCCTCCTTGAGAAGCACGCTGGTGGCTCCACCAGACTGATAGATTGCCTTGCATCCTCGATTGGTGCTTGCCACGAGACATCCTTCTGTTGTAGCCATTGGCACTGTAAACTCAAATCCATCAAGCAGGAGGGGGCCTGCCACCCCAACTGGAATCTGAACATATCCTACAACCATCTCACAGCATTGCCCAAGGATTGAAGCATAATCAATGCCTGTTAATGGGAGGCCATCCAAGGATCTACCAGTTGTCAATTCAACTGCTTGCCGTCGAATAGAGGCTGCCCGTGCACAGTCTCCTAATTCACTTTCCAGAGAATAAGAAGGAACTGTTCCATCACTGACAGCCGATGCAATGTCAGCATCAGCATTGTCACCAAGAGACTTTCCTCTGAGCTGCACTGCAGGTCTGGGAATTCTGGTGGTCTCATCAGCAGCTTGGCATTTGGCTGGAATGTTTTGCCTCACATCATCTAAATCCCAAGGGCCATCGCTGCTTTTGTTGATGTAATTCTGGACGTAGTCAATGCCAAAGAAACCTATCAAGTAGATGAAGGATGCCACCTGCAATATCAGGGCTGCAATCTCCCCGAGGTTGAGCATGTGGAGAGGCGTCGAGGTTCTAATCTTGTCGCGCCATCGGCGCATCAGATAATACGAGGCAGAGAAGAACAACACCATGAAGATCTTGTTTGTTAAGCCGACGGGCAATGGCAAAGCATCAGAAGCCAGAGGCTTGCCAGACTCTCTTTGCACCTTCAGCTGCTGCCTTGGCGACACATGAGCAACAGAACGTGCACCACCATTGTTGGTTTTCATCGTCTCGTCGGATCCCACCCCCTCCTCCCCCGATCGAGACAAAAGAGAGAGAAAAACTGATCCTCCCGTGATTCAGCACATGCAAACCAAGCGTGCAGCTTGCCGTCTAAGTAGTTATCTCTTCAGCTGCACTCTGACAGAATCAATCCGCAAACTCTTGGCAAGTCCACCAAATGCACATACGTATCAATGCAAGCCCAAACTTGCCTTGCCTTGCCTTGCTTCGTTGTTGTAGGCTAACAACAAAACGACAACTCTCGACTTGAAAAACTCTCTGCACGACGACAGAAGTTTGCGTCAACTTCCGCTGTCAATATTCCCCCTTGAGATGATGACAGCCCCGCCGCAATGCTGCCAAAACCACGGTGCTCCACCCCCTCCGAACAACGGGAGGATGACGAAGAAGACCAATAACCTAATGATGGGTTCGTCGATGAACTACCTCGTCGAAGAACCTCCTTGTCCCTCCCCCCAAAAAAATGCAAGCTTGGAAGGCACACAAGAGATCCTGCACAATCCGCAGAAGGATTTCGAGAGCTCTCAAAAACCAGACAAGTGTGCACATACAACGCATGCACGCACCGGAGTGAGCAAATCGGATCGTGGATGCATTCCGTTGAGAGGATCGATCTTCCCGACGGCCCTCGAGGCTCTCGCTGCGAGAGAGATCGAGATTGAAGATACCTCACCAACGAAAGATCACAAAACGCTGCGGTGTTGGGAGAGGAAGGGAGAGGGGTGGCTAGAACACTGCAGGAGGAGCGACGCTGGTGGTGTGGCGGAACGCGCGCTGCGTTCTCCCGCCTCCGCTGCAGCTGTTATGGCAGCGGAAGTTGCAAGGCTGTAGGCAGCAGGAGGGAGAGAAACAATACACACTGCACCGGCAGGCCGCAGGCGGCAGGACTGAAAAGCCCCTTCAGCAGCCCAGCCAGAAACCACAAACATGACTTACTTACTTAGCTCTGCGAGAACAAAATACGAAATACCTGGCCACATGGTGTACCTGGCATTAACGCATCACCAGCTCACGCGGCGCGCTTGCACTGGCTCCCGGACAAAGTAAAGTGTGCAGTACGTAGCTCACTCAAGAATTCTGAAACGCCCTGAGAATGAATCTTTCTTTCTGTTTATAGCCTATAACTAAATTAAAATTCTGTCTTTTTGGCTTTTACCCTCTTACATGCCCAGGAACCAGATGTACCTAGCTCCAAAAGACGCTAGCGGCTACATACCCCCTAAGGTGCTCTGTCGTCTTAGATTCCAAGAGGGATTGCTGGGATAACTAGTATGCTCACATGAAGATAGCATGTATACATATTCTTATTCATGTATGTATATTTGTATGTACACCTAAAGCACTCAGGAGAAAATTTGTAGTATATGTGGAGGGCACCTTATATGCATGAATTTCCCTACTAGAAATTGGGAGGGATATTATGCCTATTCATCAAGGGTGGAAGGGAAATTATGCTTACTTTTAGGTGTAAGAACCCTGCCACTATTTAGGAGTAGGCATAAGAACTCTCCCATTCATACACCTCGTGATCTACTTAGGTTTGGTTCATGATAAATTTTGCCTCATGCTTTAGGATAGGTAAAGCCCATGGGTGAGCGACATTCCCAAAATGTGGGGCCAGACTCAGCTATCACATCATCCTAGGCCCCTTATTTTGAGAATGCCCCCACACTACGGCTTTACCCTACACTATATTTTTATTCATGTATGTATGTACAGGATAAGGGTCTATCTTCATTCCCTTCTGCCATTTGAGGTGCCTGTCACAAGCCTTGTAGGCCAATTGCAGACGGCTGAAAACTGTACAAGCGTCTATGCCTTCCCCTACACTAAGAATCATGAAAAAAGAGGAATGAAGGTAGAAACAACAGAGGTACCTTCCAGATTACTGAAGGGGCTGGGAAGGGGCTCTGATAGTGGGGTGTGGGACCTGCCACGAAGCAAAAGGCCTTGCAGCTGGCGTGGGACCTTCCATGAAGTGGAAGGCCGTGCGCCAGATTTTGCTCTAAAAAGTTCTCAAAATACTCTAAAAATTATCACGGTTCTTTCGTGTGTACCTGCGTAGTTCATGGCCAGTTGTTTAAGAACCTCGTTTATGCCGTACCTTGTTTCTGACAGTAGCCGAAGCTGACACTTGTAGGGGAACGAGTGCTTCTGAGCGCTTCCCTTAATTTGAGGCTTCTAGTCCCCAAGAGTGATACCACTGCCTTTCCAGAATCCAGAGTAAAGTACAAAAGGTTTTACACCTACCTCGGTAGAAGTCTTGCATGTAAATTGTAGAATATTACCTTTCATGATTGAGGAACAGGTTTCCCAATGCCCGGACTCAGGAGCTGCTTTCAAATACAAAGAACAAAACTTTGCAACACTTTGCAACAAAAGTGAACTCTTCCCTATTCTCTAGGTAAATATTTGCCTCCTTTTTGTCGGTGGATTGCATAACATCTTTGGTGATGATTTTTTTTTTCTTGGGAGGTCACCCCACAACCCATCCCAAGTTTCTTTATTCACTTTAAGAGCATCTCCATTGCACCCTACAAAGGGTGTGCAAATGGCATTGTGGCAGTCTCAATTTTTAGGCTTCATCAAAACCTATCCTCGTCATCACCTCTTTCCACTACACCACACAACTAGCATCCTGGAAAAACCTATCAGGGCCACATTGCAGTGGACAATGTCAGGTTTAGCATTTTCGTTCTAGGCAGGCAATTGCATGTGTGGGAAGAACCATTGTCCTCACATGTCATCCTTGTCATTCTCATTGTCTTCCGTGTCGCCATGGCAATGCACGATGTAAAAGTTGGAAGAGCAAGGAAGGTGAAGAATTTTGTGGCAACAGAAAAGAAATACCTTTACACAAACATGCTTTACGTTTCCTAGGATTCAATTGTTAGAAATGGGCCAAAAAATCAAGTTATATGAAAGCCCATAGCTTTACATTACAACAACAATAGGCTTACTGGTTGTGGACAGTGCTTAGCTCTTTGAGCTTGGAAACAAAATGGAGCTTGATAAAACATTATGTTTTCAACTTTTGTGATAATTTTGAGGTTGTTCGTACATTGAATGAAAATGTTGTTTGTAGTAGTGGGGATGTTCATTAGAAAGTTTTGAAATTGTACAAGTCCAAGCACATCAAGACTGCATCCTGATGTGAGATTATGTTTTCATTCATTGTTGTTACTTCTCAAAGATATACCTCGATGGGCAAAAACAAGAAAAGAAAATTTAAAAATTACACCCATGAACAAGCTCAAACTTTTGCCTATAATAGAGTTATTTGTAAAGTCACATGATTAAGGGGCAAAAAAGACCAGTTTTGGTTTAATAGGGCATCAAATGTGTAATTGAGAATGAAAATTTTACAAAATGAAATAAACTAGTTTTTTCACCAATTTTGATGGTAAATTGAATTTCATCCTTTTTTTTCTTTTTCATGGGCACCTCCACTATTGTTACATATATATTCATTGCTCTTACATGTACAACTACTATAATTATTTTCGAACCTTGTGCATTAAATGCTGAGTTTCAACATTTCATACTAAAATTTAATATTATTTTCTTACTGTGCAAATACCACTAAAAGAAGCGATTGTGGGTGAAAGTAGGCCCAAAAGAAAGGTGAAGACTGGGTGGCTTTATGGATAACTCTGATAGATGAAAATAATATTAATGAGTCTATTTCAGAAGAATTAGAAATAATTGAAGGTGTAGCCATGGCTCCAACTTTGAATTGCCCTCAAGGTTATCTACAACAAAAGAAGACCAAAAGGCCACCAAAATGAAAGAATTTGCAATCATGTAACAAGCAAAGGCCACTATTGATATGACAGCTATTACATTGAAAACAGCATCCATTTTGGAGAAGCAAAAGTGTTATAGCACTTTCTATAATTCATGATGAATAGCTGCCAAATGTAGAAACATGTGAACACTTTCAACTTCAACACCACAAAAATTTAATGAAGTTGAATCATCACCTTCAACCTCAACCTCCCCCCACCCCCATTATTACTTTGATTGTGTTTATATGCGCATCAACTCCTTTTATAATTGTGTTCACCCCTTTTGCATTAGCACTAGCTCCATTGAGTTTGTTACCAAACAAAACAGTATAGGCTGTTTGTGATTTTTGTGTTCTTTGAGCTTTGTGCAAATTTTTCATCCTACAAAAGCAATTGAAACTTTTTATAAAAGTGATTACCACAAACTATGGGCTTTTCACAAAAGCATTTCATGGGTTGTGATTTTTTGTGAACTTCAATGATGGGCATAATACAAGGGTGCTTGTGATTTTTTGTGACAATTGACGATGGCCAATTCAAAAAAATGGGTTTGTGATTTTTTGTGAGCTTTGGTGATCATCAAAATTTGGGGACATTTTTTTTTGGGTGAGTTTTAACAATAAAAGCTAAGGTTGCTTGTGTTTTTTTTTACCATTGGCAATGCCCAAACTATGAAAGTGCTTGTGATTTTTTATGAACTTTCGATGATGGCCAAACTAAAAAAGGTGCTTGTGATTTTTTTTAGTTTTGGCAATGCATAGATTGTAAAGGTGCTTCTGATTTTTCAAGTGACTTTCAATGATGGCTATAAAAAAAGGTGCTTCTGATTTTTTTTGAACTTCAACAATGCCCAAATTTTGAAGGTGCTTGTGTTTTTGTTCAAATTCAACAACAACAAAGTTGGAATTTGATGATTGCATGACTACATGGCTTATTGTTGTGTGATTACTAACAAAATTATTGCTCGAGTGACACATTTCATGGTGGGGTTCAACAAAGGGCTCTAGATATTAATGTTGCAAGGTGTGCTTGCAAAGTAACTAATGGAGATGTTTTTAAAAGTTTTATTTTAATGTTCATAACATGATTCAATGTGCCCACCTTAGTTAAGTTACACCCCTTTAGCCAATGTTGGATGGTCCTTTACTTTTATAAAAAACCTCCCATTTGTGTGAAACCAAAATCAAAATTCAAAGGAAGCATTTTTGTTTACTTTTCAAATTTGGTTTTGAAAATTAGAATTCATTATTATTTTGATTAACTAACATTGAAACTGGCATTAATTGGCCAACTAAATGTTAATTCCCATATAATAATTAAATAACTACCAATTCCAATCCCTAAAATGCATGGTTTCTAAATAAATAATGCACTATATTAAGCACCTATGTTAATGCATAAATTAACTACTCATTAAACCTTAAATGCTTGGTTAATGAAATTCACCCAAAACAAGTTAATCCATGCCTTTTCCTATAACCTATCTTAAATTTCCCCTTTTTTTTTCATGTCAAATGAAATAATTTTGTTCTAAATTTTATATAGGCATTTACCAAAAAAAAATTCACTTACAAAAATAAAAATAGTAAAATTTATCCAATGTGGACCATGTTCAATCAATGGCCCAAGATTCTCATAAATTTCACTTTTTCAAATTTTTTATATTGCAATAAGGCACTTGGTTTTTGTCACATTCATACATTTTATGTACATTAGTACCTAAGGTGCTTGTGGAAAGAATCTTGAGCCAAAAAAATTTGTTTAGACATTTTTTATGAATCTTTGAACTTTTATTTATGGAAAAAAAACCTTGATTTTTTTTCAAGACTTGGTAAGAATTTTGAAATTTGTTCAAATTTGACATGTTATGCATAGAATAATACTTTAGTAATGTATATATCCATGAAAAAGATCAAACTTTCAATATGGTTGTGCCAATAAGTTACAACATGTTTAAGTGAAGGGGTCCACTTGATATAAAAGGAGATGGTCATTTTTGGTACCCCCATTACTACAAAATGTGGGTGCAATTCACTAGTCCTCGTTCACTAGACTA
>Ga0209208_10011779_pt1 | contig 11164 bp, 15 predicted proteins | sample S1TSphfallax_3_FD_187694 | JGI IMG/M metagenome (GOLD analysis project Ga0209208, IMG submission 187694) | Host-associated microbial communities from peat moss isolated from Minnesota, USA - S1T2_Fd - Sphagnum fallax MG (SPAdes) (version 2) | ecosystem: Host-associated > Plants > Peat moss >... | reverse complement strand
TGGGTGGGTGGGGGGAAAGAGGCTGTGGGCCAAAACAAGAATTGAGAAGGGGAATAAAAGAGTTCGGGAAGAGAAGAGTTCAAAAAGAGTTGAGAATGTGAAGACAAGAATTCAACAAGAGTTGGAAAATGGGGAAGTGAAGAGTTCGAGAAGAGTTGGAAAAGAGTTGACAATATGAAGAGAAGAGTTGAAGCACAGTCGAGAATGGGAAAGAGAAGAGTGAGTTCTAGGAGAGTTGGAGAATGGGGGTGTTTTTGGCTTTTGGAGCTTGATCCTAGTGCATTGCTGTTGGAGAGTTTTTTGTTTGAAAAATTTAATTGAGCGCATGATGTGATGATGCGGAGTTTGGTGATGTTCTTTTCATTTGACTCTTTTCTCTTTCGAGGGCGAGAGGCATCGACTGATGGATTGGTCGATCGAACTCCCATGAGCTTCATCACTTCTTTGGGCGCGAAGACAAAAAGCCGTGAAGTGTTGGTAGCTCACTATGCGCGAATCGAGAGTGAATTTGCACTTCTCTTGAGAGAGAGACAGACAGACATACAGAGCACCCGCGTGAGAGGAAGAGTGATGTGTCCAAAGGACATGAGCGACAGAGGTCGCGTATAGGACAGGATCTGCGACGGGAATTGTAGACATCGAGGTTCTTGGGTTAGGGTTGAGGGGCTGGATGATCCTGGCAGCGAGCTCGGTCACCATGCGCGGGCTATGGAAATTACTGTCGTGGGCAATAGGTAGTAGTAGTAGGGGTGATGAGGAGGAGGAAGAGGAGGAGGATTTCCAATCTGAAGAGGAGGAAGAAGACGAAGACTTCAAATCTGAAGAGGAGGATGAAGACGAAGACTTCAAATCTGAAGAGGAGGATGAAGATGAGCTCTCTTCTGCATCTTCTGCAGCAACAACATTCAAAGGTGATAGCGATTCCATCACCAGTTTCTCGAGTACAGTTTCCTCCGTACAAGATGGAGCGGCGGTGGAGGAGTTTGAAGACTCATACAGCCCAGCTGAAAGCCAGAGTGAAAACTCCACAAATTCGCATTTTCTGAGCAGGAAAAAACGAAGTGGTGGAAGCTCTCGCACTCACTTGGCCACAGATTCCTTTTCAGATCTTGATGAGCCAGAGGCCCCATTACAACAGCAGCAGCAGTTCCACAACTTCCATCTCTCGCATCCATTTGCAACTGCACGACACAGAGAGATTGCACCCAAATCACAGAACTATACAAATTCACAGAGCTATGCAAATTCCAGAAATTTGCGATCTTTGAATTTCCTCTCTGCAGATGGTAATCCGCTTTCCCTTTACCTCTCTTTTTCTCTTTCTCCACTAACCCATTGAAGCTTTCCCCAGAGTTTTCCACTCTACGAAAGATTTATAGGGTTTAGGGTTAGGATTAGGAATGAGCATTGAAGCTCAATGTCGCCATTGATTGCACCCCATTACAGCATTTGTGCTGTGAGCATGTTCTATTGCTTTGGGAATGTCTGTGATGTTGTGAATTCAGAGCTTGAGGTGTGTTTCTGTTTTCAGAGCTTTTCCAGAATTCTGTGAGGACCTGAGAGTCTGTTGATGATGATGTTCCAGCTTCTTTCTCTCTGGAGGCTGTGCATCTTCTTTTGCACCAATCCTGTTTCAGAGAATTGCTGCACCATGTGAAGAGACTCTTGAAATCTTTCCCCTTTGATGTCCTTCTTCCTAGAGAAGTGTATGTCTCATAACGACTAAGGAAAATTTTACTTCTCTCTTGGCATGTCAGAGATGGATTTTGAGGTGCTTAAGATGGTGCAATGGCTACAGCACATTTGCTTTTAGGAAGTTAGGGATGCGTTAGGATGGTGCTGTAGCAAGCTGATGAGTCCTGGATATGGTTTTTTGTCTTTGAAATGCAGGTGCTCTGGAACAAATTCAGGGAAGGATGTCAAAGACAAAGGGGAGCACTCGACAGAAGGCTTCATTTTACTCAACAGATCTGAAGCAAATACAACTGCGAAAGCTCGAAAATGTGATTGCATTGGACAAGGACTGGGATGTTTTGTTCCCTGATGTCAGGGAGGTGCTGTCTGTTTGGCCATGGCCAACTCTGATAGAGGAGCAAGTGGCATTGGGACAACTCAACTTCAACAAGTTTTTGGTTGTGCTCAATTGCCTTGGAGAGTAAGCTCTTGACTCAATCCAGAGCAGGACAAGATCTTCCCTTGTCAGCTGTTTTCCAACACAATCATTTGGCCACAGTCAATGAGCATCTTTTTTTCTGTCCTGAAGTCTCAAAGAATGAACATCATGGCTAGCAGCAGTAACCCATGGTAGGCAATGTGCTTTTTATTGAGGCAGTTTTGTGGATTCAGATTTGCACACTTATGTTGACCCACTCGTGGCATGAACATGAGGTATGAAGCAATCACAAGTCTTACTAACTATTAGGTTTGTGCAGATTACCATACAAACCAGAAGAGGTCTTGAGCATTGACCAAATAACGCACATCAAGAACATGAAGTTGGAAGAGGTTGCAGAATACGTGTGTCATGAGGTGGCCATTTTCAAGGACATTCCTCGCAATGAGTTTCCTGTCATCAATGTACTTTCACCTGAACTTCTTTTGTGGACTCCAGGTCTTGCAGCATATACACAAAATTTTTGTTACAGATAGAAGTGGTTAAGCTGTGGTTCACAATTTTTCATCTCATGGTGATATTGGATTAGCTGAAACTGTAACAAGTTTGCAACAGATTCAACTGGTGTCCAGTCACAAAATTGTTGATTTCTTTGTGGTTTCTTCTTACCACATGTACACAAACACTTTGCATTCTGTAGCATGTCACAAGCCTCAATTCAAGCCTTGTGTCTACACTTTCACATTGCAACTGTTCCAACCATATGGTTTTGTTGTCCTTGACAACCCACCAAGTGTGGTTGTGACAACATTAACATCGGGGTCAGGACCTTCTGCGGAATTGTAGGTTTCTTCACTATAAAGCAGATCCTCTCATGTCAAGAACTGAGAGGGATCATTCATTTTTTGTTTTTTGGGTGGGTTTTGGCAGAGAGCATGGTTGAAGCAGAATGAGCCCATATCGTTTGAGTGCAATGTTGACCGTTGTGGCAACCACAAGCTCAAAGTAGGTCATAAGATGGTTACTGTTCCATCTGATGCAAAACACTTCCTTGGGCTTTCTAGGATTTATGATCAATTTCTTCTGCTTATTGTCATGATGATCCCAAGTAAAATGGTAGTGTTCTTGCTGCTTGTTTCTTTTTCATCTTTGCCATAGTTAGAGCTAGCTGATTAATTATTGCAGACCCCAAAAAATTGCAAGCAGAGTCTACAGCAGTATGAATGTTCTTACATGACTTCAAATGCATATATAGATAGTGAAGCAGAAGCAAGTAAGCACATTGCTGCACCGCACATTTGGGGAGGACAGAGTCATGCCAGTTTACTTTGACGAACGTCCAACAGATCATGCTCGATCAAAAATCATTCAGGATGGTATCTTAGTTGGCCTTCGTCGTTACCGCTTTTGGAGTAAGTTATACATATAACACTATGATTTTCCTAAATGTCTTGTCTTTATTTCCATAAACATATCACCCTTCTCATTGGGTTTATTCAAAGTACTTGTGAAGATATTATGTTAAGAATCATTGTTCTAAAGTTATACCCACCCATAGTTGTCTAGAGTTTTCACAGTTACTTCTTTTGTGTTCTTCAAATTCACTTGTATGTTGATGTGACCCATCATCCGAGCATTTCGTAGAGTTGTGGTTCTAACTATTCATGTGAAAGGTTTTGGTTTATAGTTTGTACCTGACATGGGAAGGTACTGTCTGACCAGCATTCAAAGATAGTGGGAAAGATGACTTCAAGGATAGAAACAAACCTGAAGGTAAACAGTAAACACCAGTCCATGTCTCTTTCTGTTGCTTCCTGTCTTTCCTTTGTAAACAAGTCATTGTGCTGACTAGAAGCTTGTCACAAAATGTTGTGGAGGTATACACCCACAGGAGGTATCACTAAGAAAAACAACTCTGGTTTTCACTGCTCTGCTGAGCTCTCAGACTGCTGTCTTTCATATACCCAAGTCTCCAACTATCTTCACCTTCGGCCACACAGACATTCATGGTAGATTCTTTGTTTTCAGATTTGCATAACAGTAGTGTTGTTCAGGACTTTGATTTGAAAGTGAAAAGACCCAATAGCATCTCCAGACTACTTTGGGATCCCTCTGATCTGCTATTGTGGTAAATGCACTGTTTGCAGCAAAGGATTATGACAGGGCTGTGAAGTGCTATTTTGTGTGCACTGAGTCCCTGGCAGATATAGACTTGGAAGACCCCAGTTTCAAATTCTTCACCCGCATACATGCTGCCCGCTGCCATATCATGCACATCCATACAGTACCCATAATGGCAAAGTTTGCATCCAGGTCTGTAGCATTATTTGAAGATCTTCCCAATTTGAGCTTTTGTTGGAGTAAGCTTTCGGAAAAACTTCTATGCTCTTCTTAAACTTGCTGTTGGGTATATGGGTAGGGTGGCTGATTCTCTTCCAGTATAGCATTATCATGCATTGTTGGTCTGGCAGATCCGTCAAATCAAGCATGTCAATTCTGTTCTTGTTTAGTTGTACATTATCTCTTGCTCTTTAAACTTAAACCCTAAACCTATCAGCAAATGGTAAGTGGAATCAATTCAACTGTCTGAAAGAGAAGACAAGCTGCAATCTCTTTTGTTTGAATGCAGGCTGCAATTGGCACTTTCAAAATCAACAACAGCAGACATTGACTTGACTAATGCCAACATTGAAATCAAAATGATTGAAGATGTGCTTTGCAAGGTACAGCATCTATCGGGCTATTTGTGGATATTCCTTCTAACCAAGGGCAATGCAAAAGTTCTGGACTTTTTAACCTGTTCACACAAGTGAGCCACACATAAGAAACACTGACTTGATTTTCATTATTGCTATCCAAAAGTCCAATCTTTTGACTGTTTTTTTCTTTGACTTCGATGCATTTTTCTCAATTTCATATTTCAAGTTTTCAGCTATGCTTTACAAGATCATTTGACATCTGGGGTGGACTGGTGCAGACACTAGATGATTCTGGGAAACCCATGTCTCACACGGATGGTACTGGGGAGATTTCAGAAGATGTAGCAAAATTACTACCTGTTTCTGTCTTCAAGGGGAAGGTTAACAACAAGGAGGTGTGTTTCTTACATTTCTAAAGCAGATATGAGACATAGGAGTTTTGTATTTGAGCACTTTTATTCTTGATTACCCTGCATGTAAAAGACTGGAGGGGGCTATCATCCTTTTATCCCAGTTCTTTGTGGAGAACAGGAGAACTCTATTTTCTGTTTCTTATTGTAGCATGGGATGACCTCTGTCCTTACGAGGAAATGTCCCCATTCTCTACAGGGATATCCTACACTTGTGCAGATCCGCATGTTTTTTCGCGGAGAGGCCTTCAAGGGTACTTTGCAAGTGAACCAGAAGGTGATTTTCAAGTTCAAATTCTCTGTGCAAGCTCATATACATGGAATGGATTTCTTCAGTGGCAAACATCAGTAGTAGGCTTGAGTATTCATTCACACCTTACACCCACCTGCTACTACCATTTGTAGCTGTTACTAAAGACAACCACTGAGTGGGTTGCAGCTGAAAGGATTGAAGATTTATTATCGTGAGTCAATGAAGAAGATTTCAGCTGATCGTGTCCTCCAAGACTTTTCTACTGTCAACTCCCTTGAGATTCTGAATACCAGGCAATGTCAAACTTCTATTGCTGAAACCACCCACTTCCATATTTCTCAATTATGTTGCCGGACAAGTTGTTAATGTGTACTAGTTCCTAATATCTGTTGTGTGGTCTTTTGTTGTCGGATGGCAGTCGCAAGCCAAAAGAAGCAAATCTGTCACACGATTTGATCATTCTTCTGTCCGTTGGAAAAGTTCCACCTTCATTCTTTATTGAACTTGTACAAAAGGCACTTGACAATGTGCAAAACATGTTCACCAAGTGGGAACTAGCATTTAAGGGTATGAAACTTTCAATTCTTCAATTTTCAGTTCACATCCTACCCTTTCTCTGCTTCTGCTGTTTACAGTTTAGGGCTTTAGGGTTTTAAGGGTTTTGTCAAATGCTAGTGTTCCTCCTCACTATTCCTCTTTTTCATTTTGATTTCTTAAGCTCCTCCAATGATGAAGTTTTTCCTGTTGCAAAACCTTAATTCTTTAATTTGTTTGGATCATTTTATGACCATGGGTTACTGTGCAGAAGTGGAAAACTGTCTGCAGGGGGTAGGCGAGCAAACATATCGAATGCTCAACGCAGGATTTCCCATCAATCACCCACAAGTGCAGAAGAATTTGAGGATGCTCACTCAAGATAGAATCCCTGATATACGCAAAGGTTGCGTACCTCTTCCTGGCAGTTTCTATTTGATGGGCACATCTGACCCAACTGAAAACAAAGTCTTGAAGCGCAACCAAGTTGCAATTGCCATGTAAGAAGATTTAGTGTAAAATGTTGAGATTAGTGTTTTTCTAAGATGGGTGGAGATGATTTGTGTAGGGTAATGCCCGAGGAGTGGGCCTTTCCCAAAAGGAAGGCTTGCTTCAAAGGCTTTAGCCAAGGGCAGGCCCACCTTTCAAGAACACCCAGCTCCAAAGGTGTTACTGTTCATAAAACCCAACCTTTAGATCAAGCTTTATGAACACCAAAAAATTGCTGCCCTTGTACAGTGGGCCCTTCCATGCATACAGAGGGCATTATGATTTGTTTGCAATGCCCCTCCAATCAAGTGGAAGAGCCTGCTGTACAGGGGCAGCAAACAGAGGAAAAATTTCCTTGTGATAATGCACCCTTCAAACACAGGAAATTTCTGGGAGGGCTTTATGTGAGATGCCTCCATGTTAAACTCACTTGATGCTCTGTGCCTTCTGCCCATATTTTTTTTCTAGTTTCAGGTAAAGTTTATATGGTAGGTTTCTATGCTACTGAACATCCTTTGTGCAACTGTCACCATGCTTTGCAGGGGAGAAGGAAAAATATCCGGGAAGGTTCTTGTTTATAAGAATCCTGGCAAGCACAGGGGTGATGTCCATGTGTTTGATGCTATATGGGATAGCCAACTTGATCCCTATATTGGTGCAAGCCAATACACCATTTTCTTTTCAGTTCTGGGTGATCGCCCAGTTGTAGATGAAATGGCGAACAGTGACCTTGACGGTGATCTCTATTGGGTCTGCAACAATGAAAAGGCAAGAAATTGTTGCACCATGTATAATGCTTCTGTATGAATTTTATGATCACCCGTAGCTGCAAGAATGTATCCACAGCAAGGTAAGCAAGCCACAACTGGATGGATCAGATTCATGTGTGTGCTGTTTCATGTGCTTTTGGACCATGAATAATTACAGCCCATCTTTTGTTGTTGATGCATTGTACAGCTGCTTTCATATTTCATACCCAGTGCTCCGTGGAAGAGGTCAGTTAAGAGACCTGATTATGCACAAGCAGACAGGGACAGGCCTGGTAACTTGACACCTGAGCAACTTGAACAGGCACTTTTCCAGAAGTTTTTGGATGTTCGTTTTCAGACCTTGTAAGCAGACACTAATCCTCTTTGTTGTGGATTATCTGGCAACCTCATCAGGATTCCAAGTGTCTTAGTCTTGTTCTTGCTTCTCATCTAGGTATTGTGAGATCAGCTATAAAATATATGTATTTCCGTCTTCCATCTCCTGATCTGAATGTCTCTCCTTTCTTGTTATGTATTTTGCAGTAGGACAATGCAAAACGCTGCCAAGTACTGGTTGGCCCACATGGATCAATTTTTGATGACAAACAAGTACCTAGATTCCCCAGACGAGACAAGTCCCTTATTGAAAAAAATTGATCAACTAACTGATATATTCTACAGCGCATTGGATGCAGATAAGAATGGTGAAAAGGTTTGTTTCCCCACATCAACATGTGTATGAAACTTAAACCCTAAACTCTAAAACCTAAGCTGAAGAGGTAAGGGGTTGTACAATCATGTTTTGACCAAAATCCATGTATGATCATTTGTAGGTGGAGTTGCCTCCAAAGTTACGACCAGTCCTGTGGCCACACTTCATGGAGAAAAAAGCAAATACGAAGAAGACGGAGTTCTACAAATCAACATCTGTTCTCGGCCAAATTTATGATATGGCTGATATCTCAACTAATAACCTCGGTTACAGTCATCAAGGTATGTCTACACCTCCATGCAAGAGTTTAACTGGACAAGGGCTTTTTGTTTATCAGCTCTGTTCGGGACAGACCAATTGTGCATTGCCTAAATCCTAGACCCTAAATCCTTGTATTGACTCTCCTGAGTGTCATTATATCTCACTACATATGTATAGAGGATTCCTGTGCTTTGTGCCTGTTTCTGCCTCTTATTGTGTGGAATGGTTTTGGGTTATTTTTATAACTTGAGTGGCTTCTGCTGCTGCTACTGTTATGCAGAAACCATGGAATATGACCGTAATTTCGAATTTGAAGGATTTGAAAAGTACATAGATAAATGGAGGGGTCTTTTACAACGCTACAACAAAGAAATGAATGGTGCATCAAAGGGAAGGCAAAATGAGATTCTAGTGAAATTTCAAAAGGTGAGAGCTTTCCAGGCTAATATTGTGATGCAACTTTCATTTCAACTGGATTTTTTGGTAGTGGTTGGGAGCTGCTGTGTACTGAATTGCTCAAATTGTGGAACTGTGCGTGGTTTGTTCTCTATGACCATCATTTGTTGGGCTATGTGTGTCCATTTGCCTCTTTAACTATTTTCTGAATGTGTTTATGAACTGTAGAGCAAAAAGATAACAAATCTTGATTGGTATTGTGTGTGCTTTTGGCCATGCAGATACTCATGGGAATTAGAAAACCATTGTCTCAAGTTTTGGAAGAGGCATCTGCTGTTTATGTTGTCAACCATGAGCATGCAATGTTCAACATGGAGAGAGGATATCCACCATCATTACATTTTGCAATGACCATTGCACTCCCGCAGCTTTGTGACATTTACTCCAGAAATGTTGCTGAAGGAGGTGCTGCTCCTTATTCAAGTGCACCTTCTGTAAGAAACAAACTCTTACGTCACAGCTGATTGATTGATTGATCAATGATCATCACCAAATCTCTGTCCATAAATTTTTGGAGAATTTTCTTGTACATTGCTACTATATAACCACACTCACCTAGCTAGATAGAGACCCAGCATTACTATCAAAGCTGCTTTATTGTTCAAATTCATTTTTGCAGTCAAATCACTTAACCCATCATAAGTTTTATCCATCATTTCTCTTTGATTTTGTTGGGTCTTTTCTCTCAAGGAGAGACTACAGAACAATGCAGAGTTTCATTTGGTCCCCACATTTTTGAGGACTGTTCCCCAGGTGTTAGGTTTTACTGTAAACTGTGAAATCATTTTTTTGGATAATTCATGGAACATTTCAGGTCTGAATTGGATGAGTAAATAGGAGTCCATGATGGGTCAATGGGTTTACATTCCCATATGAGTAAACTCTATATGTGCAAAAAGAAAGTGTCACCAAAGTGATTACATCCAAGTTGTCACGCAAAAAAAGTGTTTTACCGCATTCAATTAGATTTGTGAAGAGGCTGTGCAAGGTTCGATTTAGAGTTGGTAATTCTGAAGTAAATATCACAAAGTTGAATGCTAACATGATCAAGCCTATTGTTGGCATTACAAATCACATATCATCCAAGCCCGATGTGGAGCTGGGGAAGTCCAAGATGCAAAGAGTACTCCATGGTGATCACATTGGTATTTGGACGTACAAGTCACACAAAGTCTGACATGGAGTTGATGATGTGCCAATTGGATGCGCAACTAAATGCTTTGAACCTTGAAGTTTGGAGTTCACCAAATTTTATTTTTTTGTTTGTTGCTGTTTCAAGCTTAAGAGAAGCTACCTTAGCCTTTGGAATGTTGTTTATCTGCAATTTGAGAGCAATATAGATATTAAAAAATCTTGGGTTTTTTGTTTCTCTAATTGGAATTGTGATTGATGATTTGCTGGAAAGAAAGCGCACCAAATCAAATGAATGGTCCATGAAGTTTGATGGATGGATGAGCATGATTTGATCAAAAATGAATTTTCAAATGAAAATGAAAATTGATGGATGAATGTTTTGAAAATAGATGGGATGGACTTTCATGAATAAAATTGACCCACAAAAATGAAATGAAATCCAATGGATGAATGTGACTTTATCTGATGTAGACGGGTTAGGGGGGTTTTTGTTCTCTGGTTTGATTGAAATAGGGTGCAAGTGACAAAACAACAAATGAACATGGGATGAAAGAAAATAGGGATTTGATGCATGTGTGTGTGGTCCCATGTTATGGGTGACTTTAAGAAGCGCCTCAAAACTCAGCATGAGAAAGCAAAGACAGTCCCCAATGGCAGACCCAAAGACAAAAGATGACTTTAATGAGAACTCTAATATATGTCCATTGTCTAGGATTAGTGTGGGAGTGATGCCCTGCCATCCTTTGGAATGCTGCTCAACTAGCATGAAGCTCCCTACCGCTTAAGTCAGATACTTGCACCCCAAGTGAAAGAGGTTCTTCAACACCTTCAGAGTCACATACTAAATATCAACTGTCAACTTGTAAATCAACTGACACTTTTTTCAATTGTTTTAGTGAATGAAGGCAAGCCTCAATAAAAGAGACAATCCAAAAAAAAAACTTCAAATTAACACTCTCTGTTCTAACTTCTACCTACTCAAATTGATGAGGAGAGATGATGGGCTTCAAGGTTTAGGGTTTAGTGTTCAGATGCATGATCTTCATTACCCATTGTTAAACATATCTGCAACTGAACACCAGGTTAAAACACCCAGCTACCCATTGATCAAATACTATTTTTTTCTGAGTTCAAATTCAAAAAATAATACCTATTCAGAATTTGAATTTAAGAACTAAATTAAGGTTGTCTATATATTGCTCAAATTTATCACATCCAACCTTCTCGCCTAAAGTTAGAGCTTAGAGGTTATTTTACAAAACATTTCACTGGGCATTGTTACAAGGACTTCAAATACTTGATGAATTAGATTTGGGTTAGATTTTGAACACTAAATTTCCACTCTTTGTAAATT
>Ga0209208_10011777_pt1 | contig 11166 bp, 9 predicted proteins | sample S1TSphfallax_3_FD_187694 | JGI IMG/M metagenome (GOLD analysis project Ga0209208, IMG submission 187694) | Host-associated microbial communities from peat moss isolated from Minnesota, USA - S1T2_Fd - Sphagnum fallax MG (SPAdes) (version 2) | ecosystem: Host-associated > Plants > Peat moss >... | reverse complement strand
CACCTCCAACGCCACGGTCGGCGCCAACGCCACCACCGGCACCGCCAACAACACCGGCGATGACGCCTGGTACGTGAAGCGCGCCTACGGCTATTTCGGCACCAAGGAAGACGGCATCGTCCGCCTCGGCCAGACCGACAGCGCGTTTAGCCTGCTGCAGACCGGCGTGATCGAGGCCTTCGGTGACGGCCAGGGCTTCAACTCGGACGGTGGTATCGAGAGCGCCTTCCCGACCGACGCGGCGCCCGGCAACTTCATCTTCGCCGACCAGTCCAAGCTCTACGCGACCGACAAGATCGTCTATACCAGCCCGAAGATCGCGGGCTTTGTGCTCGGCGCCGGTTATGAGCCGAACTCCAATGGCCTTAAGGAAGGTTATGCCGGTTATGCATTGCCATCCTCCACCAACGCTGCCGGCACCGGCACCGCCAGCGCCGCGACCTCTGCCTCGCCGCTCGCCGGTGACATCGGCTCGCGCCGCAAGAACACCGTGGACGCCAACCTGCAATACAGCCTGCTGTCCGACGGTTTCCTGACCAAGGCGAACTTCGGCGTGATCTACGGCGCCCCGATCGCCTATGACGGCGCCCCGGTCGCCACCGGCGCGCTGCATTACGGCTACGACAACCTGTATGTTTACCAGGCCGGTGTGCAGACCACCTTCGCCGGGCTGACCCTGGGCGCCAACGTCAAGGCCGGCCAGACCCTCGATGGCTATGCCTTCAAGGTTCGCGGCACGCGTGACGCGCTGACTTACATCGTCAGCGGCAACTACATCATTGGGCCGTACGTCCTCGGCGCCTATATCTATGACGGCCAGACCGCCGGTAGCTACACGCCGGGCGCGAAGGAAGAGCGTACCCTTTCCGAGTACGGCGCGGCCGCCGGTGGCAACTACGTCATCAGCCCCGAGCTCAGCCTGTTCGCGCAGTACCTCTATGGTCACCGCCACCAGTTGGGCAACACCGGCCTGGCATCCGCCAGCGGCAACGACCAGGTGCAGTCGATCTCGACCGGCGCCATCTTCAAGTGGTAACCGGCTAACCTCCGGGTTGTCAGATCAAGGGTGGCGGGCAACCGCCACCCTTTTTCTTTGTCATATGTCCTCAAGGCGTTACCGTTCGCCACATCGCGGGCCTTGGCGGATCAGCCAATTAAAGGTTAAAGAGCCCGCAGTTACGGGTTTGGAGAGTTCAGTTGCGTAAATCGATCACACTTGCCGCACCAGCCGCCCTTCTGCTCGGCAGCCTGGCGCTCACCGGCTGCGGCAACAACAACCTGCAGCCGCAATTGGCCGACGTGAATAACCCCTCCGCCAACCTGACCCCCGGCGCCATGGCAAACGCTAGCACCAGCCCGCTCTTCACCTTCGGCAAAGGCGCCGCCGGTGCGGGCGGCCAGGCGACTGCCATCCAGGTCAACGCCTATCTCTGGCGCGCCTCGCTCGACACGCTCTCCTTCATGCCGCTGGTCTCGGCCGACCCGTTCGGCGGCGTCATCATCACGGATTGGTACGTCCCCCCCGCCACCCCCTCCGAGCGCTTCAAGGTCAACGCCTATATTCTGAGCAAGGAAATGACCGCCAACGCCATCCAGGTCAGCGTGTTCCGCCAAATCCTGCAAAACGGCCAATGGGTGGACGCGCCGGCCGACCCCGCCACCGCCAGCGGGCTGGAAGACCGCATCCTCGCGCAAGCCGCGGACCTGCAGGCCGAAGCCCAAAACACCAAGGAATAAACCGCGCCGGGCGGGCAACCCCGCCCGCCAGCCGCTTAACCGACCGTGACCACCACCACATGGTCGGCATCAACCTCCATCAGCGCCTGATGCAGCGCGCCAATCGCGGCCAGCATCAACTCACCCGCGCCGTTATCCTCCTCCTCGGTGAAATCTTCATAAGCCTCCGCCAGCTCATCCTCCGAAAAATTATCGGGGTTGAGCTTGGCCAAATATTTCACCTGATCCTCAACCGTCAGAATAAACACCAGCGCCTCACTGGCTTCTGCCAAATCCGCCACGACCTCGTTCTCGCTGGTCTCCAAATCAATGTCATACTCTTCGGATAAAATCGGCAGCAAAGCCGAGAAAATCTCGCCATCCTCATCAAAATCCGCAACCGACGTGCCATTCGCCGCCAAAAACGCGGCAAAAGCCTGCGGATCATCATCCACGGCCGCCGCCACCAAATCCCCCAACTCCGCCCGCGCAAGACGCGTAAACACCGCACTCGCCGCCATGCCCAAAACCCCCCCATATCCACGCCAACCCACCAATACCAGCGCCCCCCAGCCCTGCCAACGCCGAACTGGATGCTGCGGGGTTAAGTAAGGCGGGGGGCTTCGCCCCCTCGACCCCAACCGGGGCCTGAGGCCCCGGACCCCCGTTAGTTTTAAGGAAAGCGGGTACTCTGAGGGGAGGGCGCTCGCAGCACGGGTGTTTATCGAGACGGGAGTAAGCGCCCTCCCCTCAGAATACCCGTATCTTAAGTCTAGGGGTCTGGGGCCCTACGGCCCCAGCGGGGTCCAGGGGCGGAGCCCCTGGCCTTACTCACGCCGCAGCGTCCAGCTTCAGCGCCTCGCCGGCGAGGTAGAGGCTGCCGCAAATCAGGATGCGGGTTGGTTCGTGGATTTGGGCGAGGGCTTGGGTGATGGTGGGGCCTGGGATGGCGTCACCGTTCGCGGCGGTGATGATGGCGTCCACGGGGAGGGCGAGGTGCTGGGCGGGTTCGGCGACGGCGTAGATTTTCGCGGCGTGGGGTTTGAGGATTTTCAGGACCTCGGTCACGTCCTTGGATTGTTTCATGCCCAGGATGAGGGTTGTTGGCCCGTCCCAGGCCGCCATTTGCGCGGCCAGGGCCAGCGCGCCGCCGGGGTTATGGGCGCCGTCCAGCCAGAGTTCCGAGCCTGGGGGCGCGAGGCTGGCGAGGTGGCCGCGCAGTTTTTGCAACCTGGCCGGCCATTGCACGCGGCGCAGCCCTTGCGCCAGCGCGTCGGATTGGATGTTCAGCCCGGCCACGCGCAGCGCCATCATGGCGATTCCGGCATTTTCGATCTGGTGGTCCCCCGGCAGTGCCGGTGCTGGCAAAGTGAGTCCGTCGAAGCTGATCCCGTTGGCTGTCGGCTCGATATCCCAGTCCCGCCCGCGCAGGTGCAAAGGTGCGGCGAGCGCCATGGCCTCGCGTTGGATGCGCGCCAGCGCGCCGCGCGCCTGGTGGCCGGTCACCACCGGCACGCCTGGCTTGATGATCCCGGCCTTCTCGCCGGCGATCTCCTCGATCGAATCGCCCAGAAAATCCTGATGGTCGAGTGAGATGGAGGTGATCGCGCTCGCAACCGGCGTGATCACGTTGGTCGCGTCGAACCGCCCGCCGAGCCCGACCTCGATCACCGCGAGGTCGGCCGGCTCGCGCGCGAACAGCAAATAGGCCGCGGCGGTAATCGCCTCGAACACCGTAATCTCATTGCCCGCGTTCACCGCCTCGATCTCCTCGAACGCTTGCGCCAGCGCGTCATCCGCGACCTCCTGCCCGGCCAGGCGGATCCGCTCGTTAAACCGCACCAGATGTGGCGAGGTATAAACATGCACCCGCCGGCCATCCGCCTCCGCCATCGCGCGCAGAAACGCGCAGACGCTGCCTTTGCCGTTGGTGCCCGCGACATGGATGGCCGGCGGCAGGCGGTGTTGCGGATTGCCCAGGGCGCGGAGCAGCCGCAGCAGACGGTCCAGCCTCAGGTCGATCAATTTGGGGTAGAGCTTGTGCAGCCGATCGAGGCTGGCGTGGAGGTTGCTCACGTGAAACGGCCTTCTGAGCAAAGAGGGGAAGAAAGGGGCCGCTTTTTTGAAAAAAAGCGGCGCAAAAAACTTTTGGTTCCGCTAGGGCGTGCTGGTGGAACCCCCATGGCCCGGAGTGCCAAAAGTTTTTTGCTGCTTTTTTTCAAAAAAGCAGTTCTTGCTTGTCTTCACGCCGCTCGCCGGTTTGCGGTCATGAAGGCGATCAGGCGCGCCAGTGTGGCGGTCAGCTCGCCGCGTTTCACCACCATGTCGATGATTCCGTGCGCCAGCAGGTATTCCGCGCGCTGGAAGCCTTCGGGCAGTTTTTCGCGCACGGTTTGCTCGATCACGCGGGCGCCGGCGAAGCCGATCAGCGCGTTTGGTTCCGCGATCTGCACGTCGCCCAGCATGGCGAAGGAGGCGGTGACGCCGCCGGTGGTTGGGTCGGTGAGTACCACGATGAAGGGCAGGCCGGCTTCCTTCACCATTTGCGTGGCGATGATGGAGCGGGGCATTTGCATGAGGCTGATGGCACCCTCCTGCATGCGCGCGCCGCCGGAGGCGGTGTAGACGACCAAGGGTGCGGCCTGCAGCACGGCGAGGCGGGCGGCGGCGACCAGGCCGTCCCCCACCGCGGCGCCCATTGAGCCGCCCATGAAGTCGAACGTCATTGCCGCGACAACGGCGCGGGCGCCGCCGATGGTGCCGTGCGCGACCAGGATCGCGTCTTCCTGGCGGGTGTTGTCGCGGGCTTCTTTCAGGCGGTCGGCGTAGCGTTTCTGGTCGCGGAATTTGAGCGGGTCCTGCACCGGCCTGGGCAGGTCGATACGGGTGAAGTTGCCGTCATCGAAGGTCCAGAGCAGCCGGTCCGTCGCGGTGGCGCGCATATGGTGGCCGCAATGCGGGCAGACTTTTTTGCCGGCCTCCAGCTCGCGGTGGAAGATCATCTGCTGGCATTTGGGGCATTGGTGCCAGAGATTATCGGGCGCTTCCTTGCGGCCGAGCAGGGTGCGGATTTTGGGGCGTACGAATTCGGTGAGCCAGCTCATGGACGGAGATTTAGACCCAATTGGAAATTAGGGAAAGAAAGCGGTTCTTTGGACTTTTTTAGGGCTAGAGCCGGATGACATTCCGTGGAATTGCTTTGCGATCTCACAGAATGTCGTCGCGCTCTAGCGCTCCAGTCTTCGCCTGAAATCAAATACGGATTTGCCGGTCCTTCATTGGAGGCCAGGCGTTCGAACAGCGTGGTTTTGCCTTGAGGCGCCGTTGTGAAAGCGCCCCAGCCCCAGCGTCATAAGAGTTTTTTTGCTGCTTTTTTTGCAAAAAAAGCAGCGCTTGCGATCTGCCCGATAGCCCACATCCCTGCCTCCGCCACCACCGGGTCGGCATCCCCCGCCAGCGCGTGCGCGGCGGGGAGCAGCGCCTTATCGCCGCTATTGCCGATGGCGATGGCGACGTTGCGGGCGAAGCGGTTGCGGCCGATGCGTTTGACCGGGGAGCCGGAGAATTTGGCGCGGAAGCCGGCATCGTCCAGCGCCGCGAGTTCTGCCAACGGTGGTGCGAGCAAGTCTGCCCGGGCGGCGAGCTTGGCCTCGCGCCCGGCGGCCGCGAATTTGTTCCAGGGGCAGACGGCCAGGCAGTCATCGCAGCCATAGATGCGGTTGCCGATTGCGGTGCGGAATTCTTCGGGGATTGGCCCCGCATGCTCGATGGTGAGGTAGGAGATGCAGCGCCCGGCATCGAGCTTGTAGGGGGCGGGCAGGGCGGCGGTTGGGCAGGCGGCCATGCAGGCCTGGCAGCGGCCGCAGCGGTCCGCGTGCGGGGGGTCTGCCGGCAAAATGAGGGTGGTGAAGATCTCGCCCAGGAACAGCCAGGAGCCGTGGGTGCGGGAGACGAGGTTGGTGTGCTTGCCCTGCCAGCCGAGGCCGGCCTGGGCGGCCAGCGGCTTCTCCATCACCGGTGCGGTGTCCACGAACACTTTGACCCCGGCGCCACGGCCTGCGATGAATTGGGCGAGGTGCTTGAGTTTGCCTTTCACCACGTCGTGATAGTCCCGGTTGCGGGCATAGACCGAGATGTTGCCGTTGGCGGGCAGGCGCAAGCCCGCCAGGGGGTCGCCCTCCGGCGCGTAAGAGAGGCCGAGCGAGATCACGCTCATCACCTCCGGCCAGAGTTTTTGCGGGTCCGCGCGCTGCTCGGCGCGCTCTGCCATCCAGCCCATGCCGGCGTGGTGGCCGGCGGCGAGGAAATCCCGCAAACCCGCCGCCCGTTCTGGGCTCAGCCGCGCCTGGGTGACCCCAAACGCGCCGAAACCGAGTGCTGCCGCCCGCGCCGCGATGGCCGCCTTCAGATCAGCCACGGCGCTTGGTCATGCCCGGCTCTCCCAGCCGGCGCGGGTGCGGTCGCAATAGGCCGCGTAGTCGCCCGCCAGAATGGCGGCGCGCGCGCCCTGCATCAGGCTTTGGTAATAGGTCAGGTTGTGGATCGTCAGCAGCATCGGCCCCAGCATCTCCTCGGCCCGGAACAGATGGTGCAGATAGGCGCGGGTGTGCCTGGTGCAGCAGAGGCAGCAGCAAGCGGGGTCCAGCGCCGTGCCGTCATCGATGAAGCGGGCGTTGCGCAGGTTGAAAACCCCGGCCGAGGTGAAGCCGCGCGCGGTGCGGCCGGCGCGGGTGGGCATCACGCAGTCGAACATGTCCACCCCGCGCGCGACGGCGCCCAGCAGATCATCCGGGGTGCCGACGCCCATCAGATAGCGGGGCTTGTGTTTGGGGAGCATCGGCGTGGTGTAGTCCAGCACCGCGTTCATCATCGCCTGGCCCTCGCCGACCGCGAGGCCGCCGACGGCGTAGCCCTCGAAATCCAGCGCGGCCAGTGCCGCCGCGGATTCCGCGCGCAAATCCTCATAGACGCTGCCTTGCACGATGCCGAACTGGCCGTAGCCCAAGCGGGGGATGAAGGCCGCGCGCGAGCGCCTGGCCCAGCGCGTGGAGAGCCGCATGGAGATGGCGGCTTCCTCATGCGTGGCGGGAAATTTGGTGCATTCATCCAGCACCATGGTGATCGTGGCGTCCAGCAGATGCTGGATTTCCATCGAGCGCTCGGGCGAGAGGTGGTGCGCCGAGCCGTCCAGATGCGAGCGGAAGGTGACGCCGGTCTCATCCATTTTGCGCAGTTTGGCGAGCGACATGATCTGGAAGCCGCCGGAATCGGTGAGGATGGGCCCTGGCCAGTCCATCATTTTATGCAGGCCGCCGAGGCGGGCGACACGCTCGGGCGTTGGCCGCAGCATCAGATGATAGGTGTTGCCGAGCACGATGTTGGCACCGGTGGCGCGCACGGCGTCGGCCGTCATCGCCTTGACCGTGCCGGCGGTGCCGACCGCCATGAAGGTGGGTGTGGGTACGTCGCCGTGCGCCGTGTGCATCATTCCGGCGCGGGCCGCGCCATCTTCGCCCAGTAGCGTAAAAGAGAGTGTCATGCCCGCTCCAATAGGCTGGCATCGCCGTAGGAGTAAAACCGGTAGCCGGCGGCAATCGCGTGCGCATAGGCGGCGCGGATGCGCTCGACGCCCGCAAACGCGCTCACCAGCATCAGCAAGGTGGAATGCGGCAGATGGAAATTGGTGAACAGCAGATCCGCCAGCTTGAAGCGGTAGCCGGGGGTGATGAAGATCTCGGTCGCGGCGTCGAACGGTGACAGGCGGCCTGAATCGTCGGCCGCGGATTCGAGCAGCCGCAAGGCGGTGGTGCCGATGGGGATGATGCGGCCGCCGGCGGCCTTGGTGGCGTTGATCTCGGCGGCGGCGGCGGGTGAGATATAGCCGCGCTCGGCGTGCATTTTATGCTGGGCGATGTCCTCCACCCGGACCGGCAGGAACGTGCCGGCGCCGACATGCAGGGTGACACGGGTGATGGCGATGCCGGCCGATGCGAGCTCCGCCATCAGCGCCGGGGTGAAGTGCAGCCCGGCCGTGGGGGCGGCGACCGCGCCCTCATGGGCGGCAAACATCGTCTGGTAATCCTGCGCGTCCGCCGCCGTGAGCCCCTCAGGGCGGGGGATATAGGGCGGCAAAGCCAGCGCGCCGCTCTGCGCCAATGCGGCGTAGAAATCCGCGGCCTCGAACGCCAGCACGCCGATGCCGCCTTCCTGAACTTCCCGCACCTTGGCGGAGAATTCCGGGCCGATCACCAGCTCATCGCCTGGCTTCACCCGCCTTGCGTTGCGCAAAATCACCCGCCAGGTGCCGTCATCCAGGCGCTGGTCGAGCGTGATGCCGATCCGCGCAGGGCCGCGCATGGCGGTGAGCTGGGCGGGGATGACCTTGGTGTCGTTCACCACCAGCCGGTCCCCCGGCCGCAACAGGCGAGGGAGATCGCGCACAACGTGATCGGTGAACGTGGCACCCACATGCAGCAGGCGCGCCGAATCCCGCGGGCGGGCGGGGGCTGTGGCGATGTTTTCCGGCGGCAGCTCGTAGTTAAAGTCTGAAAGCTTCATGCGGGGTGATTAGGCGCGGGCTCTGTCCAAGCAAAGGCGAGCCGTTCTTATTTTGAAAAAAAGAACCAAAAAACTTTTGAGTTCTCTAGGCTATCGCGATCCCGACAGCACGGCCCCATGTCCGGCATATAGCGCTTCATAAAAAGATTTAAAAAAGGCCGGACATTAATCTATTTAGAAGATAGACTTATTCCACCCATCGCTGCAGGACCTCATGATATCCACCGAGCCGATCATCCAGGCCTTCTTCGACGAGCCAACCAACACCATCAGCTACCTGGTGGCCGACGCCTCGACCAAGCAGGCCGCCGTGATCGACCCCGTGCTGAGCTACGACCAGAACGCCGGCGAGGTTGATACCGCCGGGGTGGACGCCATTCTGCGCGCTGCGGCGGAGGCCGGCTTTAATATCATCTGGTCGCTCGAAACCCATGCGCATGCCGACCATCTCTCCGGCGCGCCCTATATCAAAGCCAAAACCGGCTGCCGCATCGGCATCGGCGCCCGCATTACCGAGGTTCAGCAAATCTTCCGCCCGATCTTCAACGCCGCCGATTTGCGCCCCGATGGCGGCGATTTCGACCATCTCTTCACAGACGGAGAGCATTTCCCGATCGGCGCGCTGGACGTCGAAGTGCTCGCCACACCCGGCCACACCCCGGCTGATATCGCCTACAAAATCGCCAACGCGGTGTTCGTGGGGGACAGCCTGTTCATGCCCGATTACGGCACCGCCCGCGCGGATTTCCCCGGCGGGGACGCCCGCCAGCTCTACCGGTCGATCCAAAAACTGCTCGCTCTGCCGCCGGACACACGGCTCTTCATGTGCCACGACTACAAAGCCCCCGGCCGCCCCCACTACGCCTGGGAAACCACCGTGCAAGCCGAGCGCGAACACAATATCCACCTGCGCAACGGCGTGACGGAAGACGAATTCGCCGCCATGCGCCAAGCCCGGGACGCCACCCTCTCCACCCCACGCCTGCTGCTGCCCGCCATCCAGGTGAATATCCGCGCCGGCAATTTCCCGCCGCAGGCCGCTAACGGGGTGCAATATTTGCTGATACCGGTGAAGGCAAAGGCGTGAGCAAGCGGTCGCTTTTTTAAAAAAAAGCTCCGCAAAAAACTTTTGATTCCTCTGGGGCAGTGCCGGCGGGGCGCCCGAAGCCCAGCGTAAATAAAAGTCTTTTGCTGAGCTTTTCTTCAGAAAAGCGACCGCTTACTTTCCTAAATATACGACGCCAGCTCGATCAAATTGCCGTCCAGATCCCGGCAATAGACCGACATGATATCCCCCAGCGCCCCGATGCGCGAGACCGGGCCGCGTTCCACCGCGACGCCGCAGGCGTGGAGCTGGGCGATGGCGTCTTCCGGCCGGACGGCGATGACGAAGCAGAGGTCGAGCGTGCCTGGGCGGGCCAGCTCGGCGTGGGGAGTGACCTCGGCGCCGAGCTCGTGCAGATTGATTTTTTGCGCGCCGAAGCGCAGTGCTGTGCGGTTTTTGCCGCCGTATTCCTCGCGCTCCATGCCCAGCACGCGCTGGTACCAGGCGGCGGTGGCCTCCATGTCGCGGCAGGTCATCACGATATGGTCGATCCGGTCGACGGTGAATTTCATCAGCTGAGGCCGGTGAAGAAGTCGTTGCCCTTGTCGTCCACCACGATGAAGGCGGGGAAGTCCTTCACCTCGATCTTCCAGACGGCTTCCATGCCGAGCTCGGGGTATTCCAGCACTTCGACGTGCAGGATGTTGTTCTGCGCCAGCACGGCGGCCGGGCCGCCGATTGAGCCGAGATAGAAGCCGCCATGTTTGGCGCAGGCGTCGCGCACGGCCTTGCTGCGGTTGCCTTTGGCCAGCATCACCAGGGAGCCGCCGGCGGCCTGGAATTCCTCGACATATGAGTCCATGCGGCCGGCCGTGGTGGGGCCGAAGCTGCCGGTCGGCAGGCCTTCCGGCGTTTTTGCCGGGCCGGCATAGTAGACCGGGTGGTTTTTGATGTAGTCGGGCAGGCCTTCGCCGCGGTCCAGCCGTTCTTTCAGTTTGGCGTGGGCGATGTCGCGCGCGACGATGATGGTGCCGGTGAGGGCGACGCGGGTCTTGATCGGGTGTTTTGAGAGTTCCGCGCGGATTGCGTCCATCGGCTGGTTGAGGTCGATCGCGACAACGTCCCCGCCCAGGTGCTCGGGCATGATTTCGGGGAGGTATTTTTCCGGATGGCGCTCGAGCTGTTCGAGGAACACGCCGTCCTTGGTGATTTTTGCTTTGATCTGGCGGTCCGCCGAGCAGGACACGCCGATGCCGATGGGCAGTGAGGCGCCGTGGCGGGGCAGGCGGATGACCCGCACGTCGTGGCAGAAATATTTGCCGCCGAATTGCGCGCCGATGCCGACCTGCTGGGTCATTTCCAGCACCTCGCGCTCGAATTCTACGTCCCGGAAGGCGTGGCCGGAGCGGTCCCCCGAGGTGGGCAGCTCGTCATACCATTTGGTGGAGGCGAGTTTCACGGTTTTCAGCGTCATTTCGGCCGAGGTGCCGCCGATAACGATGGAGAGGTGGTAGGGCGGGCAGGCGGAGGTGCCGAGTGTTTTGGTTTTCGCCTCGATGAAGGCGAGCAGCTTGCCCGGGTTCAGCACCGCGCGGGTTTCCTGGTAGAGGAAGGTTTTGTTGGCCGAGCCGCCGCCTTTGGCGATGAACATCAGATTGAACTCGTCCGCATGGTGCTCGCCGGGGGCGGCCATGATGTCGAACTGCACCGGGAGGTTATCGCCGGTGTTGCGCTCCTCATACATGCTGAGCGGGGCCATCTGGCTGTAGCGCAAATTGGTCTCGGTATAGGTGCGGTGCACGCCCCAGCTGATCGCCTCTTCCTCGTCCCCCTCCACCCAGACGCGC
>Ga0209208_10011776_pt1 | contig 11168 bp, 8 predicted proteins | sample S1TSphfallax_3_FD_187694 | JGI IMG/M metagenome (GOLD analysis project Ga0209208, IMG submission 187694) | Host-associated microbial communities from peat moss isolated from Minnesota, USA - S1T2_Fd - Sphagnum fallax MG (SPAdes) (version 2) | ecosystem: Host-associated > Plants > Peat moss >... | reverse complement strand
GGATTTCAGTATTTTGTAGCGTTCGAAGATTTTAAGGTGTTCTAAATCTCAGGGTGCTAAACTTTTAGGGTTTCCAAAATAATAATAGTCTTTTGAAGATTTTAGGCATTTAAAATCCAGAGGAATTCAAGATTTTTAAGGTTTAGGGTTTCAAATTCTACTAATTTGAAGATTTTTTTTTAAGTTTAAAGAATTTGAAGTTTCAAGATTTTCAGGTTTTATAAGCAGGCACCATGAGGCTTTAAGGGCCTCCAAAGTTTCAAATTCTATAATGATACAAGATTTAGGGTTTTCAAAATAAACTAAAAGGTTTCAATGTTTTAGTGTTTAGATTTTAGGGTTTTCAAGATTCTAAGGTTTTAGTAACATGAAGCTTTCAGAGATTTTAGGCTTCTTTTTAACAATTTGAAGGGTTTACGAAATTAGGGTTTCAAAATTTGTATATTTTGAACATTTTAAGGTTCTAAGAATTTAGGGTTTCAAGATTTTAAGGTTCTAAGAATTTAGGGTTTCAAAGATTTTAAGGTTCTAAGAATTTAGGGTTTCAAGATTTTAAGGTTTTAGAAATTTTAAAGGTTTCAAGATTTTAGGGTTTCAAAAGTTGTGACAATTCAAGCTTTTAAGGTTTTAGGGTTTAGACCCAGGGTTTAGGGTTTAACCCCTAAACCCTTAAGATCTAAAAGCTTTTTAAATCTAAAGCTTTGAAGATTCTCAAGTTTGAAAGATTTAATGTTTCAAGATTTGAGAGGTTTAAACTTATGAAGGTTTAAAGATTCTAAGGATATGAAAATTATAGTGTTTGGAGATTTTAAGTTTTAATAAATTTGAACGTTTCAAGATTTTAGGTTTTTATGAATACGAATGTTTCAAGGTTTTAAAGTTTCCAAAATTATAATTTTTGAATATTTTAGGGTTTTGACAATTAGAAGCTTTTAAGGTTTTAAAATTAAAGGGTTTAAGATTTCAACATTTCCAAATTATATATATAAATTAGTGTTTTCAAATATGAGGGTTTTGAAAACATTAATGGTTTCAAGGTTTTGAGCTTTTAAAAATCCAATGGCTTGAATATTTAAAGGTTTTAAAAAATCTAAAGTTTGAAGATTTTTAGGTCATGAAATTTATGGGTTTAAAAGATTTTAAGGCTTGTTTTAAATTAAATGGGTTTGAAGATTTTGAGGTTTTAACATTAAGAAGGTTTCTGATTATTTCATCATCTAAAAATTTTAAGGTTTGAAATGTTTTAAAGTTATTTTAAGGTGTCAATTTATTTATTTTTTAAGGTTTTAAAAACCTAATGGTTTGAAAGCGTAAGTCTAGAAATCTTTCATTTATTTAATGACCCATATCCAATCATCATCAAAAATTTAATTTTTTACAAGAAACCAAAAATAAAACATGGATTAAACGAGATGTAATACCATGAAAAGGATTTAAAAAGAAGCCCTATGATTATAGTAACTATCAATAAAAGATCTTTATAAAATGATAAAACATGAGATTGTGGTTTAAAATTACAATTCATTTGTTTAAAACAATTTAAATGTGATTTAATATTATAATTCCTTTGTTTAGGACACCTTTGAAACATATCTCCAAAACAAAATTATAAATTTCATGTATAAAATGAAAGTTGTTGAAAAGTTTGCAAATTACGATCAATTTTAAACCATTCTAAGATTATCGAATCTTTTTGTAACTATAGAATAAATTTCACTAAATCACTCAAAATTCTTGTTTTGCACTTTCATTCGTGAGCAATAGAGAAAAGAACACAATAAAACTTCATATTAAAATGTCACATTTGTTTTTCATTTAAGTCTATCTATTCAAATCCTTAAAAGAATCCACAACATTGGCATTTACCAAACATATATATATATATATATATATAAAACAAACATATATTATTAAAAAAAACAATCAAAGGTTACCATGCATTACATGTGTAATAAAGTTTTTCTCCTCAAAATTAACTTCCTATAACTTAAAAACAATGTCATTCATTTTTCTAAGGATGAAGTCTACAAACCTTAACTTAGACTATGGCTAGACTGTTGGTGACATAGTGCCTCAACAACACTAAAAATAAAATAAAATAATCTATTTCTAATATATTTATGTTTTTAGTGTGTTTTATTTTGTTGCTCTACAGGTCATGACAAAGGGAGTTAGTTACTGAAATGGAATGTAATCTCTACAATCCAATGAAAACACTTCAAAAGATTTATGGTTCAAATTTGTAGGAGGAGATTAGCAAGGGGATTTTGGGGAGGCAAAGAGATGAGATAAGGAAAAGGATTAGAGGCAAGCCGAAAAAATGAAGGCAAGGGGCTGTGGTGTGATAAAAGGGAAGCTAAGTGATTGGGATTGAAGGAAGTTAAAAAAAATGTGTGGTTTGATTCTGATTTTGGGGTGTTGTAAATACATAGAAATAGAACTTGATCAAGAAAACTAAATGAGAATAATCCTGACTAGAAGACTTATGTTGTGCTAAAAATGTCAAGAAAAGGTCCAAAGTTGTTGCATGTGTTTTTATAGGAACCAACACAAAGGAGAGGATGAACGTGTCTAGGATTTCCAGAGTGGTTATGTGGCATTGTAACATGAAATCAGGTCACCCTACCTTGTGAACGCTCACTGATCAGGGAAATCAAGTTTGTTTTATTGTGTCGTTTGTTTCTGTGGCAGCTACCTTTGCATTACCATTGCATGGGAAGCTCTGCTGGGTGTGTGTGTGAGATGCTGTACAAGGAAGCTTGAGTGACAGCTGCTACTAAATGGGCATGGAGGCCGATTAGCGGCGCCGAATTATGACTAGGCATGGAGCTGCAATTATGGAAAATGTCGGTTTGGAATGACGGCGGAGGAGGCGGTTTGGGGAATCTGAAGAAATGAGCTAGGGAGTAATTCGACAAGAGGGATTTTTTGGCAAGACAGTGGTGAGAAGATTTTCAGCCCGATTGGTAGCAAAAGAGCAAGGGGGAAATGCATAGTAAGGAATGGTCAGTAGTGTTGATGATCAGCGTTGTGGGTTAGCTGCAATTTTTCCGCTGCGTCAGTAGCTAGCCAAGCAAGTGCAATCAGCATCTAGAAGGTGAAGTCAAAAAAAAAAAGACACTGGAAAGGAGAGTTTTTGTTGGAGGTGTAGTAGACAGGCTAGAATTGTGAGCCATGGAGTGGGTCATTCTGATCTTTTTGATCCTTGTACACCCAAATTTGAAATGCGTCTGAGTCTTGAGCCGAGAAAGGTCTAATGCAGATGTAGTTGTCGAAGTTGGGTGAGGTAGCAGATCAGGGCTATTGTAAACGTGTGTATGTACTCAAAATTTCTGCTCAGATAGGTCGAGTTTTTGATGGATTGTTTGATTCTGTGACCGATCCATTCGAGGCAAGAGTAGCATGTCTATGTACAATTTTTGATGAATGCAATGCAAGTTCTGTGGCTATGGTCTGAGTGGTGATTGTGAATATGATGTGAGCAGCGTGTATGTGAGGTACTGTGTGTGCACTCAGGCTGCGAATTGAGCAGGATCTGAGGGAGAGTAGATGCAGTGGTCACGAAAGTCGAAAGGGGAAAGACCTCAGAGACTTGGTTAGATAGAGGGTCGGTTGAATTTGTCAGGGTGTTCGTTGGTAGATCGCACCCTCTCTCTTTTGGTATCAGAGCATGGTTCCGTGATTGCAACCTTGGTAGAACCTATGGATAGTTAGGTAGAATGATAGTTGAGGATCATGTCTTCATCTAACGGTGAGGGAATTCCTGTAGACCAAGTGACTCAGGAGAATCATGAGCAACAGCTTGTTCGTAGATTTGATTTCTTTACTATTCGAAATGGACCACAAAGGGGAGTAGTGATTTTGCGCTTTTTAGGCTTTGGTGTGGTTAGGCTTGTAGGGATAGATCTTGACGAGGCTCGAGTAGGAGACATTGCTGTAGAAGTAGCTCATAGTGATTTCTACACTTGTGCACAAGTCTGGTTGAAAGTAGTCGATGGAGCAAGGGGGTGGACATCGACCTCAGAATTACAGACCAACTTTTACTTCACCTCCTACCTTGCGTAGAGTGACTCCTGAATTCGCAGAGAGACAATGTAGTGTACCGAAGCTAGGAGACGTCTGGATTCCTAAGTCGGCGGTATCACCTAACCATTTTGTGAAACTATATATCCCTGGTGTGGAGGATTTATTTCAGGAGGGAGATCGCTTGCTTCAGGTGGAGCATGGCGGATCGAGGTCCTGCCTCATTAGTTGGAGAGTATGGCGAAGCCAGGAAGGAGAATGGAGATTCCAGCAAGAGTCTACGGATGAACAGAACTTCACCACTGTTCCATCCACTATTGAACCTTTGAAATCGATAATTGAGGGAGCGCAGTTTGAGTTTGTTGGGGGACTCGGACAACATTTGTTTTTCCTTTTTCAAAGGTTAGAATTGTGTTGCAGGAGCTGAAAGGCTGATCAATTTTGCTTGTAGCTATTTTTGATTTGAAGAGTTATGTGTGCAGAGGAGTGCTGCAATTTTTGCTGTGTTGCTGAACCTTTGTGAGATGACGAGTCCATAGGGAATGGATGAGTTGTTCTGGGGACGAGATCATGAAGATGTAAATGATTGGGCAGAGCGACTTACTATGGCCACGGAAGTGCGTGATCTCAATGCTGACAAACTGTTCAAGATTGCCACGTTGAATTTGCGCGGTCGAGCCAAGGAATGGTTTAAGCGATTACAACCAGCGCCGGCCGATTGGACGGAGTTGAGAATGTTGATTGTACAGAAGTACGGGAATGTGGATACAGATGACATCCGAATGAGGCTCGATGCCATCAAGCAGGAGCCAAAGGAGACGGTGCAAAAGTATTTTGAGCGGCTTGATAAAATGTTCCAGCGGGGCAAAATACCCGACGCCGAACAGAGGAGGCAATTTTTGGGTAAGTTGAGACCCGAGATTCGAAAGCTATGTGTTGTTAGGACGTTCGCTGACATAGAAGAGATGGTGGGTGCTGCCACAGAACTCGAAAGGGTGCTGGGTGAGCTCGGTGAAACTCCATTCGAACTTCTGAAGGAGGAACAGGATGAAGGAGTTGTGGAGACAATGATGGAGAAGCAGGTTAATGCTTTGAATGATACGCTCATCAATTTCTTAAAGGGGAATGTGTCGAGGCCTGTCACATCATCCTCTTCCAACATGTCAACAGGATGCCAAATCTGTAAGGGAAGCGATCACACCGCCATAGCATGTCCAAGGCTTAATGAACCCCGGCCGAAATGTGCCAAATGTGGGATGTCGCATAGGACAGAGAATTGTGGTGTGAAGTGCTCTTTCTGTGCAGGTCTAGGGCACTCGAAGGACAGATGCTGGAAGAAGCCGAAAGATGGGAAGGCGCATCCTGGATCAGCTAACTTCCTAGAGGTTATGATGAATGATGAGGAAGCAACCCTACACCAGCTCAACAAGCTATGTGGGAGCGAGAACCTATTTTCTTACACTCGGGTACCAAGGCAAAGGATACCAGTCGTTGCAGAACCAGCAGCTCCTGGTGCTGCAATTGAGGGCGCATGAGCTAATCGGGAAGAATCTGTCAGATCGAAGATTATATCCCATTTCATCAAATGGAAAATATCCCTGACACCAATGGAGACGGTAATGATGATACCGAAGGAATTGGAGCACCTGGAAAGTCTGGTGAAGGTGGCTCGGAATAAGAAGGATGCGGAAACTGCAAGCAATCAGGAAACAAAGTTCGTATGATGATGTTTAATTTGAAAAAAAAACAATGATAGTCAATTTTTTTATGTCACTATACATAGAATAAAAAATGACATAATATTTAAAAATCTAAAATTTTATATGTAAACATTTAAAATGCATCCATTACCACATCATTTAATTTTACATATGTAACCCTTCCATTCCTAGTGGCATATGTTCAATTTTGCTTCTTTTGTGATTTTTTCCACATTAAACAAAACATTTTTATGAAGATTGACCATGAGCTTCATTCTTTTTATGAATTGTTATGTAGTAATCACAACATCATCCATATCATCCACCATAACAATTAAAGACTACATGTAATTATCAATTTAAAAACATGACATCTATTCGATTAGTATCATGAAAGGAGGAATTTTGGAATTGATTTGAATTTCACAACAATACCCAAACATTACCTTAACTAATTGTTTGTCCCAAAAATCAATATGTTCAAGTGTTGTAAATAACATTATGATTCCATGTTTAATTGTTTTCATGAAACATTATACCATTCCATTACACTAAGGTCATTTAGGAATTGTATACTAATCTATGAAAATTGTCCATTGAAAATAATTTCAATCATTAATATAAAGAAATATTAAAATATACTAAAATTATTATTGGATTATTAAGTAACTTATATGAATTATTTTGTTATTTTTATTTTTATTATTATGTCAATTTTAATGACCCTTGTAAAACTATAAAAATCAATATGTAACAATAATAATAATAAATGTCATTTGTATTCATTTCAAGAAGTATAATAAAATAATTTGGATAAACTTGTAATATGGCCACATTATATTTAGTAAATAACATATTATCTTTTGCATATGACCTATCCCAAGTGTCTTTTGCATTTTTTGCACTTGTGACATAGTGTAACAAAAAAATAACAACATTTAAGGAAATTCTTCAATGAATCAATTTTTTTTCATCATGAATAATTTTACTAAAAAACATTTCCTTCAAAAATAATCTATCCAAAATCAATTTTTAATGATAACAACTTTTTTGAATGTGATCTTTCACAAAAAAAATTTTTAAAAAAAACTCGATCTTCATTTTTCATGTATGAACATTATTGTCATTAAAAAATTCAATGCCTTACACATCAAAATTAAATGTCATAATTATGATTAAAATACAAATTCACCAAAAATTCCTAGACATTTTAAATGAAAATTAATAAAAATATATTTATAATCTTTCCTTCTCTCATGAATAATTAATGTTTGACATCGTGTTGGAAATTGAAAATGAAATAATAAGAAAATATAAATTACAAGTTTTCACCTAACCTTAAGATCAAATAAGTAGCTAAAAACTTTATGATTCACATTTAACATTTACGACATGAGTAAATATCCCATGCAAATGTTACCTTTGTAAGTCTTGAAATGAACATCATATGCAATGAGATACTTTTAAATGTATTCAACTAAAATAACAAACATAACTTTAAAAATTAAATGCATGAAACATAAATATATAAAGTAAAAAAAACTTAATATGAAGTTGATATTCAATAATTACGAGGTCATTCATTTTACATAATTGACCTTGAATTTCCAACAACTTTGTAAGATCTAACAACAGTGTCGAATCAATTTAATGGCCTTGTTGGGCATTTCAAAAACAAACAAAAATTTGAAATCTAACAACATTTTTTTCCCATAACTACATTTGTCAAGTTATTTTAACTATAATTAAAACATGAGATCATCATTCATGTTTTTAAGCAAAGATTATTAGTTTGATTAATTCTCATAAAATGTTAACATCAAATAACACAATAAAATCACAATAATAAACAGTTGAATGAGTTGTTCATTTCATATTGTCACTATCCCAATTAAATGTTTCCACATTGTGTGTGCACAAGTTTATAGACAAGTTGGGAAATTTAAATGGTGTACATAATCCCCACCAATTTCACAAAACATAACCCAAAATTAAACTTCCAACAAACCTTTTTCTTTCATTGACAAGGTTTCCACTAATTAACATCATTGCACCTTATATTAATGCAAAAATGTTATTTAGATGATATGAACAATAGATAATAATAAAACATGAAATGGATATGAAAAATTGTCTACATACATGTATTAGACTTTAATATATATGTGCTTCATATGTATTTTAGATGCGCAACATGCATGAGAAAAAACACGAACTCATGAAAAAATGATTTTCACATGATGATCTCCATTATCAAATTGTGGAAGGGAAGTAAGTGTGTAATATGTAGAGTAGTTGCCACATCATGGTTCAAGATTCAACTACACAAACTAAACATGAAGGGGTTCATCAACTCAATGGGTTTTACTTGCATGTCTTTAATAACAACTCATAAGTATAATAAAATGTGAGTTGCAAAACCCCAATTTTTGTTGTTGATAAATGACCATGGGTGCAATTTCTAAATCGGGGTATACAAAAGAATGCTAGGGTAAGGTGCTCTTCACATACACTAGGAAAATTCTACCAGCTTTTGATGTTTATGTTAACGTGCACTTTGTTAATGACCACCAAAACTCCTATCAAATCCCAAAAAGCTCCATACTCATTATACACTACCTACATGAGTTTGTTTTCATATAGGAAATGTAGAAACAAACTCATGTAGGCAATGTACAAAATGAAGATTCACAGATACACACACAAACACAGCCCACATAAACACAAGAACTTAAAAGACATATTATACATATTTCCCAGCTTATTAAATCAATTACCGCTTTGATTATTGACACAAGCTTCCTCACTCTTGGTGCTAATATCTCCCACACTATGTGGTGCAGTTCAAGCACCACATATTTGAGTCTTAACATGGGCAACTCCGTATCTCTGTATGATCCTTGTCAGCTGATACCTGGAAGTATCTGATGGATTTCTGTTCCAACTCCCTTCTAAAGTTCATTATTTACATTATCTATGTGAGAGCTGTCTGGCTACTTGGCAATAATAGTCCCCCTAGGAAAACTTAAAGTTACAATTGTAACCATGTCATCACTAAACCACATATGAAGCTAGTTTGTTGTGACAAACATCCAATGACACTCACTAGCACCAATCTCTACCACTCTGGTATAGAGTATGTCCCCACTTACCAGGCAGCATAATACTGGCTCTTTAGAGTAGCCACCAAGGGAAAATGGTCATCCTTTCTGTTGAGTATAATCTGTTTTGTTCACCATTGAAGCTTGAATGGCTTGTATTGCTCTCAACCCATGGATTTTTTTCATGCAAATTGGGTGTCAATAGCCCACTGGAGCCCTCAAATACTTGTTAAGTCTTGCATGCTGAATGAGCTCTTCCAAGACCTGCAAGATTTGGGGCCAGTAGGAACAATTAGCCAAAACTTTGGTGAATATTGGCTGACACTTGATCTCCTGTCTGCCATAGTTCTCTAGTATTGTAACATGTAAGCTAAAGCATATGAGACTATCACTCATCAAAAGGATTTAGATCCAGCATGCAAGATGTTTTAGTAGGAGCTTTATTGCACCCTGGAGGCTGCCATACATGCTGCATATAGCATTACAGGTGTTTCCTTCACCAGTAATAGAAGGGGATACAAGTTTTACCTGAACAGTGATTGCTGTTGGGGTGAGCTCTGAAATATCTTCACAGGCAAGACTCAGTGCCAAATCTGCCATACAGAAGCAAAACAGTTTCAAACCATATGTAGCAAGCAGTGAGGCAACCCTAGCTACAATCAAGCTGCGCATGAGCATAAATGGTCTCAACATACTTTGGAGTGATACTGTTACATCTGCATTTGCATATGCTGGCCCTCTTTCTTCGTAGATCTTTGATAGGCGTGCCAAAGCCTGAAGAGACACAGAACAGCAATGTCTGATCAGCTCAAGTGCTCAGGAATTTTGACATTTGACAGTAAACTGTCTGGGTGTGACTCTATACCTAAAAGATGAATTCTTCCTTTTGATTTCTGTACATTTTCCAAAGGCAATGGGGCCAAGGCTAGTGTGACTTTCTCCTTCACTGTTGATCCATTTTGTTGCAGAAGTCTTACATTCTCTTTCCGCAAAACCAAATTGGTGTTGGCAATAAAACTCACATCCTCTTTTGTGTCCATTATCACTATGTGTCCCTCAGACTTACAATTCTCTCTTCAACAATGAAAGCTGACATTCAGGCGGAGGAACATCTAAAGTCTCAAGAAGCATTTGAGAGGACAAAGTATTGTTAGTTGGAGTTTTGTTGACACTGACCTGATCATAGCCACCACAATCACCACCTAGGAGGGGACGTGATCCTGTGCCAACAGCAGTCACACGGCTTGCCAGCGCAGGTACAGGTACATCCAGCCAGACAGTGATTCCATTTCGCAGATAAACCCTGCACAGAGCCCCAATTTAGTATGACTCCATTTGCAGGGTCAGACTAGGGGTTGATATGACAAGGCCACACTAGTTTCCATCAACTGCAGAGACCTTCAATTGGGCAAATACTAAGCTATCCATGGAGTCTTTATTAAATATGTGCTCATTTATGGAACAGCAATTCCTTGCACTGGAGGAACTTGAGATCCTGCATCTAGTGGTGCAAAGTTACTTTACTTAGAGACCTGACTGCCGCCTAACTATGGCAGAGGTAACAGTACAAGCACATTTGGAGAAAGTGGGGATTACCAATTTCGAGGCTGAACAACAGCTCCACCACCAGTAGCAACTACCACTTCACCTGCAGATGACAGCTCCTGCAGTGCTTGACTCTGCACCACAGACCAGCAACCAGCTGTCTTTTAAATAATCTAAATACCACACTTCGATATCAGCATCTTCCATTACACAGATTTACATTCAACTTCATTGACATTACAATGAGCTACCTAATTTTTTCATTAGAGGACCACTACCTATGCATATTGGCATCTAAAAGTAGCACAAATCTTGCCACAGGTTGAAATTGATTGCCAAATCAAGAATCCAAGGGGCAATTATAGATATGCAAGAATCCTAAATATCCCTTGGCAGAGCAGACTCCAGAGTGTGGAAAACATGTACTGAATATGCCAAGATCATTGCATGATACAACCAAGGCCACAGTTCCTTTCAAACACAGTGTGCAGATAGCAATGCACCATCAGATATGTACCTCAAGCTCTCTGAAACGCTCCTCTTTCCATTTTTTGAAGATTTCTGGAACTGATAGCCCACCAGCATAACTCTCTATCACAGTATCACTGGTCCTCAGACAACAGAAAGAGAATTAAGACTTCAACCACTATTGAGTGGCCAACATCATCAACGATTCACAAAAGCAGAGCTACCAATAGCCAGGAAAAAAGAACCAAATGGAACAACTAGCAGAGAGTTCAGCCCAGTAGAGTTCTCAGGAGCATCATCTTATCCTAATGAGTACCATTAAGTTACTTGC
>Ga0209208_10011775_pt1 | contig 11169 bp, 4 predicted proteins | sample S1TSphfallax_3_FD_187694 | JGI IMG/M metagenome (GOLD analysis project Ga0209208, IMG submission 187694) | Host-associated microbial communities from peat moss isolated from Minnesota, USA - S1T2_Fd - Sphagnum fallax MG (SPAdes) (version 2) | ecosystem: Host-associated > Plants > Peat moss >... | reverse complement strand
ATCTCAACTTTGGGGCCTGGGAAATTTTAGGATATGGTTTTCAGGACATGGTTTTCAAGACTTGGGATCTCAACTTTGGGGCCTGGATTTTCACACTCGCGGTTTCCAAGACCGAAACCTGAAAACGTTTAGGACATGATTTTCAAGATGTGGGATCTCAATTTTGGGACCTGGATTTCACACAGGGGGCTTCACATGATCGAGGACCTGGAATTTTTTTGGCACATGATTTTCAGGACATGGATGGGGAACCAGGTGACTTCACAGTGTCCGAAGGTCATGGGCACCCACTAGTATCTTTTAGAGGTTGCAGTGCACAGCAAAGGGTATCATCCAAAATGTAGCATTTATAACACATTTTTCTACTTTATTTAACCCTGAGTCCAAGGAACAGTGCAAAAATGTTTACTATGACTGATCGCTTAACACAACCATTTGGCTACAAGCCAATTACAATTCATCTCCCATTCAAGGAATAATCTCTTTGCAAATTGAATGATGATAGTTGTAAGTTTGAAGTATGGAGATGTAGATCTATGCAAACTCAACTCAAAATTGGAAACTTTAAAGTTGTTCACCACAGTATTTTAAATCATGGAAATTTAATATTATCTTGCATTTTGATTTCTCAAATTTGTATTACTTTGGAGTTCTTGTTGCTCAACTTAGAGCAAGTTCAGCAGTGCTCAGTATGGGACCCTGAAATTAAAATTGGATGCAGAAATGTCAAAACATGTGGCCTTTGGCTCAGCAAAATACTTTTCGCCCATCAATTTTGCCCAGTTCGCTGAGGGTGGTGAAGGCCACAGCAAAGCCTAGTACCTTCCAGAGAGGAAAATAATAAATTTGATCTGACTGCCTCTCCTTGTTTCTGATTGGCCACTCATAATGATGGGTCCAGGTGGTTTATTATTACCGTAGTACCTTGGCCATTTCAACACATGTCAATCGAATAATTAATTATTTTGAAAATTCATTTCAACAAATGGAATATTCCTAAGTATTCACTATTTTCCTCCACAATATTTTTTGATTTGGAAGAAATAGTTTTTGAAATTTTCAACATTTTTGTAAATAATATAATTAGTGTCGAAGTGGCCAAGGTACTAGGGTAGTAGTCTGCCACGTATTTACAGTCCCAGTTCAGTTTTATGGGTGATGTTAGAAAAATCTCTTGCATAATTAAACTTGAATGTGAGAAATATTTTTGCAGGGTCAGATACTGAGCACCTCTGGAGATTCTCTTTATCATTTATGATACATATTATGTGTAAGAGCATTGCCACCGGCAACTGCAACTTTATCCTGAACAGAATTCATTGCACCCGGTTCGATGTTGAGAGAACTCTCCCAGCCTCACGCATAACCCTGAAAAGGTACACAATATTAAGAGAAACACTATTAAAGTCTCATCACTTGGGCCAATCATTATAGTTGACCCTTCCAAAACATCAAAAACATAGATTTCCTGTTTTCTATTCTGTTCCAGGGTCTTGGAGGTGCCCTAAATAATGTGGGCAGGCCGAGGGAAACAAGCTCTTCCCAGTGAGTTTCCTAAATCTCATTGCTTTACTTCATCCAATTAATGTGGTGGGCATGTTCCAACAATAATTTCAACCTTCAAAACTTTGTAGCAAAAGATGCCTTCAAGAGAAAACATATGGATTTACAATTTGCAATATTGATGGCAGTGTTTCTTTTCCTGGCAAATTTTAGCCAAATCGTTACCTCAAAGATTGAAGAAAAGGGGATAATTATGGGTAATTCATCGAAGTTCCATTGGTGAAGCAAAACTTTCACAAGAGAGCCGACCAAAATAGACACCTGTTGCCATTGCATGCCATTTTGTATGTGTCAAATTACTCCAATGTAGGATTAAGGTTTGTTAATTTCAGTCTTCCGCAAGAAAAAAGAGTCAACTCCTTTCATCTTCAGCTTTGCCATCTCTATTCATTAATTAAAACATGCCACTCACCAAAAATTCAATTCCAATGGAGTTTCAATTACTAGGGCATTCAACGACAATGGAGCTTCAATCAGTTCATGATTTGTGCTTTAAAGTATATTATATATATATATATATATGGTTGCAAAAGACACAAGCCATTATGACTATAGTAGTTGAAGATTCAAAGACTATGGTATTTGTGGTTACAATTTAAAATATATTTATTGGTCTTTGCCACGACTCTAAATGCACTATATTCATGGCAGTCATAAATGTTTTTTACAATTAGAAATGTAATCATGCATGTAGTTGTATTTTTCACATTTTGATGTAGTGAGTTCTTTTGAAAAAAGAAAAAATTGATAGGCATTAGACACATTACTAGGCCAAAGGGTTAGGGCCTACAAAATGTTAAAGCCTAAAGTTCTCCATAAAACTATACCCTCCTTGAATCCCTTAATTCATATTGATTTTAAATGAAACACAAGCACAAATAATTGTTGTTTCATCATTAGAAGGTGTTTTGATAGAAAATATAATCACTGAACTTTTTTGGGGAGTATGGTGGCAGAGAGTAGTACTTTGGGTTCGTACAGAAATCTTGCTGATTTTTTTCCCAGTAGCTCACATTCAAATTATTTAATTGATGTAGCATTTTAGACCTTACAATGGTTCGATCATATTCAAATTTCATACATTTTGCAAGCTTTTTCTGGTACCACCTAGATAAGTTCAACATACAAACACATAGCTCATAGAAGTTGTGATGCAATGAAATTACAAATGGTAAACACTAATATGCTAACATTGATTCATTCTGGAATTTTGTATTTAAACATGTTATTTTCAAACATATAAAGTCTATTTAACAACAATTATAGAAATCAGGGGTCAAACTTAACCAAAAATGCATTTCAAAAAAATATATCTACACAATTATGATTTCTACAATGAGATCAAAGCATGGTTGGGGTATTACAAGGTTTGTCTTCTTTTATATGTATTGGACCCCCTTAATTAAACATGTTGTAATTTAATGGCACATTCATATTGCAACTTTAATTTTCTACATGGATAGATACATTACTAAAGCACTATTCTATGCATAGCATGTCAAATTTCAACAAGTTTTAAGATTCCTACCAAATCTTGGAAAAAAATTTAAAACTTTGTCTCCTAAGGAAAAAAAAAGTTCAATGATGAAATAAGGAATGTCTTAAACAAAATTTTGCCCAAGATTCTTACCACAAACATCTTAAGTACTTATGTACATAAAATGTATGAGTGTGACAAAAATCAAGTGTCTTATTGCAATGTATGGTGAAAGCATGGTCAAGTAAATAACCTTTGTACCTTGTTACAAAAAATTACAAGTAGACACAAAAGGTTTTTGATGCATTGAAATAGAATTATTATTTTATTCAATGATTAATATGAAAATAATCTTTCACTTTAATATTATAATTTTGAAAAATGAATATCTTCATGTAGATTTAAATAGATTTTACAAAAATTGCATTTACTTGCAAAAAGTTTCCAATCTTATAAAATGGGTTGCAAGTAGATGAAATATTGATTTTTTTAAATTTCTAAGTTAATGGAGCCTTAAAAAATACTTGTGTACTATAATCATAACACAAAACTTCTAGCGTAAAAGTAGGTTTGAAAGGTGAAAATAGACTATAGGGGGGCTAAAAATGTTGTCACATTGTACTATTTTTTAAGGGTGTCCATGTTTGAACTTCAACCATAGTAATTTTGGAGCATATTTTTCCAAACTTTGCATAATATGGTAAACCATAACACAAAGAATTCAATCAAAAAGAAAATTCTTTTTTCTAACTTATATTGTGTGATTCTAAAGTATATTTGTAGCAAAAAAATGTATGTCACTACGTATTAAAAAATGCATATATACTCAATAAATGATTCAAATGATTTTTAGTCTTTATGAAATTTCTAGTATCTATTGGACATTGTGATTATGTATAATTAGAATAAATTTGTGAGCCATGTGAAAAGTTTGATAATTATCATATCACAAATGGTTGTTTTTGGAAGCGATGACCATAAGTATGTGATAAATTAACATTTTGACAAACTATCACTTTCAAATGGAAGATGACAAAATATGTGAGGTGGGCCATTTTTTTCATTTTCATTTTAAATATTTTTTGGTTGACTAATTCACATCCAAACCAAGTGCAATCCAAAAATAAAAACAAGTTCTATTACATTGCATATATCATAAATATACCCATTATTCCTTGAATTTAAACCCTTAAAATTTATTTCTTTTTTCAAATAATATTAAATATCATTAATTTTTTGAAAATTAAAATATCTAGCCCAAACATCAAAAATTAAATCGAAAATTAAATGTACCACGTTTTGCAAAAATATACATTAAATACATGTTGTGAAAGTGCCCAAAGTGGCCCCCCCATAATGTGTTTTCACCTTGAACACCAAATTGACCCTATTAGGTTCAAATCTACTTTTCACTTAATTTATGATACCAAAGTTTTTGAATTTTTGTATTCAATTTATTATAAACTAAATGGAAGGCCATGGTTTTTCATATTTCTATTTTAACAAGTTGGTAATCTACTTTCATGTGTTTATTTCAAAACTTCTATCATTTTTAAATTGCATTTTGGGCGCAACATTTTTTCTATCTATTTTACCATGTTTTCACCCTTTAAAAAGTTTTTAAAAATGAAATTTTTGGGAATTTTGGGCTATTGATAGAACATGGCCACATTTGATAAATTTTACTATTCTTACTTTCATAAGTGAAAACAATAAATATTTTAAATGCATCTATAAAATTTGGAACAAAATTATTTCATTTGACATGAAAAAAAGAGGAAATTTAAAACAAGTCTTAGGAAAAGTGAAGAAAAAGGTGAATTTGAGAGTCCTAATAATGAGTCCTTAGTGTTTCAAAGGGGTTTCCCTAATCATGCTTGGACTCAATATTTGAAAACAGAATCAAATCATCATATAATGTGGAAATTAAAATATGAAAATAAAATCATATTGTAGATTTATCCTTGTTCTTTCTCATAAAAAATATTCTCTAACTTTAACATGAATTTTTCCATATTTCAAAATTACTTCCTTTCTTTTCTATCATAATTTTTCATTATGGTGTAATGTAATACTCCTTAATCATCAACAAACTTTTCTAGAAATCCTCTTTAGATCCTCACCATAAACTTCAATTTGAATCAATCCTCATAAGTCTTAATCCTATGTTACATGTAATAGTCTTGTTACACCTTTGTTCACCCTATCAAATGTTGATACTACCTTTGTCTAATTTATCCAACAAGGATAGCATAGTTCTACCCTTAACATTACCCCCCCTATAATCTGGATTTTGTCTCCAAAATCTTGTGCATGGAAAAGTACAAAAGTACATACTAGAAAAAAACTAGGTTTTTGTAACCAACCAATTTGTGACTAATTGCGAGTATTTGACATTTGGACCTATTGTTGGTTATATCTACAACTACTTTTTGCATTTGGTCTTGCTTACAACTATTCTATGACTAACTTGTGACTAATGGATTTTTTCATCCTTTCATTTGGATAACTTTCAACACAATTTCCATCCAAGAAAACCCCTCTACCTACCATTAGTTGCAAATGTCACCAAATGAATCGTAGCCCTATGGGTATTCCAAATGTATTATACATATTTTAGGCATAAGGGGTCCACAATTGTGTATTGAATGTATTATACTCATTATTATATGGGTACATACTAAGATGTACCCATATATTATTTGTTATGTATAATGGTTATATTTAAATTGTTTGTAAGTTGTATTTTGGAGCATACTTGAATATGTATTGCATACATCACCTTAATTTTTGTCTAGTTTATTTATGTTAAATTTTTTTTAAATAATATATAGATTATACCCAAGTCATATTACATGCCTTATGTGGTTTTCCAAATTAATGTCCCAATATATTTGCCCAAATTTATGTGTTGCAGTCTAATAGGGGGGAAAAACATATATTTCTACTCCTATTATCCAAACATTTGAGTCTTCAATCCTAAATTTTTGTGATTTTATTGGCTCAAGAAGAATGTCATGTAATACATCAATTTTATGCTTACAAAAACTAAATGCATCATTCTACACATTTCTAAGTAACTTAGCAAACTTTAATGTGCTAATGGCCTACTAGAGTTTATTAATTTTGTATGAGCTCCTCCTCTTCATGCAATAGTTACTTTGTCTCCAAAGTAGTAGGGAAACATATTGCTATTAGTTATCTGTAGATACAAGTAGGACTAGAGGTGTAAGTGATGCATTAATAATGTAAAAAAGGAATATAATCAAAAAATTCGTTCTCTTTGTCATTGTCTACAACTCATTGATCCCTCATTGGGCATGGTTACATAGTAAAGTTGTAAGCATTCAAAAATGCATTTAAATTCAAAAGGTCGGACCTCCATATACACAGGTACTATGAATTTTGCCATTGAGATGCTTCCTCATGTGATGATAAACACTAAACCTGCTTAGTTACCAATCCAAGCTTCTTGAACACTTTAGCTTCAAGGATGACATCAAGAAAGGCCTACCATTAGGTCTTCATCATGTTGTGAACTGCACAGTTTATGTGAGTATTATTAGAGTTCCTAAGTCCCAACCTACCATGCAAACCTCCATAACTACAAGAGTGGTTGTAGGCATTTGTGTCTTTTCATACCTAATATTCCAAAATGTGTCTTTCATATCTCACATCTTAGACTATTAGGTATGAAAAGACATGAATACCTAATAATCGAATAGGGCGCAAAAATATCTATGGCTTGAATCCATAGATTTAGACTCCAGTATCTGCCATAACATAGCTCATTGTGAATGCATTCACTTGGATGACATTAAAGTATTGTTTTGAATTATAAAAAAACCAGCATACTTGAATCTTCTCTTAGGGTACAGTAGTAGTGCATATGTAGCACATGCTTTGACTTTTGACAAATAATGCCAACATCCATTTGACCGAACACCATGAATAGCAAATCAAACTTTGACAGGAATCTACACTATTCCAAAAATATTGTTGTAGAAGGAGATGAAACAATCCTGAGACAAGATATGGCAAAATAATTTCAAGAAAGTTGTATATGTAAACAAAGTAACCATTGGAACACCAACAAACATAATGGAATTCAATAATGTCTCCATTGTTTGCTTCAAGCCTAGAGCCTTCAATAATTTCTTTTGAGGAAAAACCAAAACTGCCAAGTTTGAGCTACTGACCTAAAATCCATAGGCTAGCTACATTGCAAAAGACATCACTACAAACATAAAAAGATTATGTTTATTCCCTTGAGTATGTACTTTTTTAATTGATTTTGTAGTACCTTGAATTTTCACTCCACTTGGAGTTTGAACCAAAATCTGCATACAATAATAAAAATGTAATTATAAGATCACAAAGTAAATCAAGAGGAGAAGAGTAGGATTTTGCTTGAGGGAAAAAAGACCTATTATTCTAGTGAAGGTTTGAAAGAGGTCTGAAAGAAGCAGTTTTTCATCTTGGAAGATTTAGTTCCACCATTAGTGGAATGGATGTAGCTATTATGGAAGATGCAACTGTAGTAAATGTCGTAGCTGCCCCCATCAATGAGACTAAACTGTGCCTAGTGAGGATCGTGAACCCCCCCCAATTGAAAGCCTCTTACTATTGTTGCAGTCCATAAGAAACCTCTTGCTTCTCTTCTATGGTTAACTTTCTATAGGTTTGCACTACTCTTTGACATTCCATGTTAAAAACAAAGCATATGAAAAATGCATGGGCAGAGAGAGGACAATTACGACACTGGCTTGGCAACCACAAAATCATCATCATCATGCTCATAGTCTTCTGCAAGGATACAAGCTAGTGACCTGACATAGAGCTTTTTCCTATTCCTATTTTGGATTAGGGTCCTGGTAGGCAACAAAATGCTTCCATCAAGCATAGAAAGACAAATAGCAAGTTTGGAGTACATAGATGGCATGCTAGAGACCAAACAATGCTGCTATTATAGTACACAATGGCCATGGTGATGATGATCATGACAAAGCCATGGTGATGAAAATCATCCGTTCTTCGCTTCTTTGTTGCAAATCACACATCCATTATTTGAAGCAAAAAGAAGAAGGTGAGAGTTCTCATTGCTCTTTTAACAACGATAGGGATGTTGTTTCTTTACTGGCCTATTTGTTTGTTGGCTAGGCCAAGTGATATGGACATGACAACGAGGGAGGGCCGTGTGTGCAGGGAAAAAAGGGAGAGGGTTTCGCATCAAGGGTTTGGATCCACTTTGTTGTGGATCTCGAGGCCAGGCATGGGATAGCTTGTCATTGTTGTTTTCAAGATTCCTTTGTTTTCTCTTCTTCATTAGCTCTTGAGATGGATCCTCACGATTCATTCATCTTTTTTTGAGTCTTGTAGAATCTGGGTTGCAAGTCAACTATAAATCTTTCTTCTTCTTTTTCAACCTTTGGGAAGAAGACACTCGAAAGCTACCAAGGAAGGAGGGTTTCATGGCCATGCTTCACCCCCTACCACATCGAATAATTACCATTCTGACAATTAGAAAACTTAGAGGAGGTGGTTCTATCCTAGGGCTTTTTTTATCTATTGTGTGAAGGTCATTGTCTTCATTGTAAATCACATTCCTATGGAAGAAACCTATTCTTACCATATCCAATTATGAGATACATGTGAATAGGACTGCAAAGTTGAAGCAGAGCAAGTTAGATGTTCAACGAGAGTAATGGTTTTCTTAACGTTCTCAAGGTGAGTCCCTCCTATGCACTCATATGATGATCCTTCACATGTTGATTGGAGCCACATCTATAAAAATCCAAAGGTTGTAGAAAAATCAATTTGTCTTACATGCATTGCAACTGATGAGTTATGTGGAGATTAGATCAATTCAGTTCTCATTTCTTGCAATTATGGGGCTCAATGCACTTATGCTTTTAGTTGTGTTAAAATTACAGGGGAGTAGGAATTGAAAAGGTCATTGGGCTTCATTCTTCTCAGGGTACCCTCATGCCGTAGCTGAACAGTATTTGGTTTCACTTTATCATTGATGTTTAGAAGTAGGCAGGGTCTTTGAGCTTAAGTTCCAATTAGTAGTCTAGCCCACACACATCTACCTACCAACACTACTGCATTAAAAGGGTGCATTGAGCAGTTTGATGGGGCCCATGTGTAAGCAAGGGAGGGCAAAGCCACAACATCACCATGAGCCAAGTGAAGTAGATTGTGCAGGGTAGGAGAGCATTGGGACTTCAGGCTAGAGTTGCAATTAGGCATTTGGTTCAAGTGTGACTACCAATGATCATATACCTACAAGTTCACCTCCAACAAAATCCCAATAAGTGGTCAATGACTTTAATTGTGAACACAAGCACACACAAAAAGATGTTTCCAAGTCAAAACATGGTGAAAGTTGTCTCATGTACTTTGAAAATGGGGAATTTCATGGAGGAAATGAACAAAAACAAAGTTCAATTGATGGATGGTGTTGTGATGAGGGCAAATCAAGGTCTAATAGTAGTTACACAAGTAGCAGCTACACAAGAAGTGGGTCTGATGACAATGAAGATACACATGATGTAGAGGTAGATACATACTTGTTGGTAGCCCACTATCAATCATGTGCAAATTGTGAAGGTTTGGGCATCACTCAATTCACACCTTCACATTAGACATCACACAATTCTAGCTTTGATGGGGAGAGGGGTTCTTCATTAGGTCATCGACTAGCTATACATATTGCAGGAGTGTTGGGGGGTTTCATGTGTCTTCCAAGGATTTGGCTTAGAGAATGCACTTTTTCTTTTTTGGGTAGCTGGAAGGGTCCAACATCTAGGAAGGATGCCAAAGCCCTAGCATGAAGATGCACATGAAGCCACATGTATGTTTATTGGCACATGTATAATTGATGTGCTCTAAACTAACAAAATGTGGACATTTGAATCCATTTTATGTAGATGCTTGCAAAATGAAAGCTACACCAGGATACACCTACTTGGTCCACATTGTGAGTTCATTCATGAATTTTGGGCTTTATTTTGCACTTGCAGACCATTCACTTGTACTGGTGGGAACCAACTCTAGCTATGTCCAAGCCTTTACGGTGGATGTTGTGATTATGCAACCAAGCTAGTCAGTGGATGTTCTTGTCACAACAAACCACACTTCTGGGAAGTTTTACATGGCAAGTACTCCCTTCTTTGTGGCCCCCTATTCCATAGTAAGTTCCCAAATACTACACCATGATGCCTTCTACCTTCTTCAAATTTTGCTAGAAACCATGGGTTTGTTGTGTAGGCCCCAAGGGACTAAAACTCTTGGGCAAAGAAGGGGATTGCCAATTTGCCCCAATAAACAATGGTCTATCCACATGAGCCAAGACAGAAGCAATAGCCCATATGATTTGAGTGACACCCTGTTATAGTCTATTCATTTGTCAAACACAAGTTCAACATAGACCTCGCCTTTCTCACTACAAATAACTTGGACCTACAAAAGACCCAAGAAAGGATTTACAAAAAATTTGACCACCACTTTCTTGCAAGTCCTTTACCCCTTAACTCCTTCAACTACACTTTTCACATACAGTGCGAGCTCACATGTATAGACAATCAACATGCCTACATTTCCAGCTGCAAATGATGTTGCATATGTGGACTATTGTGAGAGCTTAGTGCATTGTGTAAAGTCAAGTGACTAGACACTAACTATACCACAAATAATCGACAAAGATTTGTTATTCATTGTAGGTTATGGGCTTGGTAGCTTAGATAGTTGTCCACCCCAACCAATTTGTGGTGGTTTTGATGGTGATAAAATCATGGCTTCTATAAGCAACATCTCATTTGTGCAACCCAATAACACGCACAAGAGTCGGCTGGAGCTAGCTTATTTATATGAGCATGGCTTGAATGTGTTCAATTCAAGCCTTGATTTAACTTCCCCAAATCAACCTTTGAATCCCTTCAACTATACAAGTGACAATTCAAACTTGAATCCAGCTCCTGGATCTGGAACAAAGTTCACTGTTATAGACTTCAATTCAAATGTCCAGGTGATCTCTTCCTACCCATAATTTGGACATTGAACATACTTAGATGCTTTGCTTGGCCTTCGGGTCAGCAAAAAACTTTATGTGCCAAGAATAAAAATGT
>Ga0209208_10011774_pt1 | contig 11169 bp, 4 predicted proteins | sample S1TSphfallax_3_FD_187694 | JGI IMG/M metagenome (GOLD analysis project Ga0209208, IMG submission 187694) | Host-associated microbial communities from peat moss isolated from Minnesota, USA - S1T2_Fd - Sphagnum fallax MG (SPAdes) (version 2) | ecosystem: Host-associated > Plants > Peat moss >... | reverse complement strand
TCATCTATCCGGCCCCCATGAAATTTCACACCCCCTATATCTTCCAAATGGTGATAGATTAAGCAAATTTTATTACACCATTGGCTTCAAAACCCTCATAAATGGGGGGGTAGGTCACCTCAAAACTCAAAAAAAAAAACCCAATTTTGGTGGGAACACCCATGTAACCCTAAACCTAAACCCTAAACCCTTAAACCCTAAACCCGTAATTAGCTCCTTCATTTTCTAGGATGAATTTCCAGACAATTTTACAAACCACATTGAGTTCACTAGTGGACTTGAATTATAATTCTAAAAGAACTTAACTCTGCCCATGTCAACACTCCAAGTGAAATCTAAAACACTATTAAAATTTAATACTTAATCACTAAACATTCAAAGCAAGGTCCAAACAAATGGGGAAAGATGGGTGAAGGAAGAAAGATAGATGGGTTTAGGGTTTAGAAGGATGGGTTATACTTAAATGTCACACAACCTTGGCATTTGGAAGTCACATGGAATTTGTAATGAACCTAGGACATTAATTGAAGCCACATCCCACACATTACAAATGTGTTACCTCCACATTACATTGAATTATGTATCATTCTACCTAGGTACAATTATTTAAATAATCCTTGACAAGTAATTAATGTACTTAAGGCGTTACTTATAACATTACTTAAGACTGTACATTACAATTAGTATGAGCCTTTTAACTTATAACCTAAGTATGAATAAACTATTTAGGTTAACTATTGATTGTACATTGTGCAATTATTAACTTATAAATGGACACCCTCATGTAATCCATCTAGTTCAGTAATACATTTCTACAAAAGAAATAAAAAATAGTTCCCACCAACCATGTAATTATGAAACCTATGGACTTGCTTAGATGCCATATTGAACTACTTACACAACTTGTGGACCTACTAACTAGAGATCATGTGGAGACATACATGTATAGAAGTTCCAAACCCTATGGACATATAAACAAAACTAGTGGACCTACTTACAAACATAATGGACGTATTTGCAATTGAGTATTAAAATTTAGGATGTCACTTATCTTTGCACATGACATGTGACAACTTTGGATGGACGGACTACATATAATGTGAAGTTTTTTATTCATTAAAGAAATCTATAGTTGCATGTTTATTGCATGCTAGTTGCATAAACCATACGGTTGGCATATGGATGAACATGTATAATTTGATTTTGATTTCACCTGCCATCTACAACTACAAATGCATGTGACTTGTTCAAAACAACTAATTGATTTTTAGTTGCATGTGAGGTCTATAACTAAAAACTAGTTGCCATTACCATTCATAAATTGCCACTGTTTTTTTAGTGTAAAGTTTTAAAATGTGCTTTGGCTTGGTTTTCTTTTCATTCATAACTGAATGTCTCTTTTGATCAAGTTTATTGTGCCTTGAAAATGTTCTAATTACTTCAAGCAAAAAATCTCATAATAATTTGAAATTAAGTAGAGGGTAAGTTTTGTCATCTATCTATGAAGGAAGGTAGTTTGTTTTGTAACTATGAGATTCACCAAACCAGGATGCTTCAGATTGTGTTCTTGGTGCCTTTGGAAAGCTCTTGACAAGGAGTGGTGCATGGGCTTGGTTCCTGATGTTTGGACTTGTGGTGCAAAAGTTCTTGAATATTGAATGATTTCTTCACTGAAAATGAAATTAAATCATAGCTAAAAATTTCGGAGGAATTGGAATGTGTCTTTGGTGTTGTTGGAAAGATCTTGATGAGCAGGATTTAATGGAATTTATTTGGTAAGATTTGGATTCAGAATGTGGGAGATCTTGATTTTTAAGTGATTTCTGTCACTGAAAATTCAGATATATTCCAAAAAAACCAGGTTTTGGAAGCAAAAATCGGTTGAGGACATGGTAACACTTGGGCCAATGGCACAGGTCACACTAGTAACTTATTAAATTAAGAAGCAAGTGGAGTCTCTATGTCCAAACCATTGGTGCTCTTTCACCACAAGAATAGTTGCTAATCCTTTTATGTATACTCAGTTTGGTATTTGGGCCCACCTTCAACCCTAAATATGTTATGAACATGAATATTTATCGTTAGTCATTAAGTAGATTAAGCCATATATCCCACCCTTTAACAGGCAAAAATAGGTGTGTATTTTAAGGTGCCGACAGTTTAAGGTTCATATATCTTAGAGATGGAAACACAACTAATAGTGAAAACTTGAGAAATGTAAGGATGTCATTTAGCTTTGAAGAGCTTTCGTGCCAAAGCAATGGGTGAAGCCTTCAAACCTTAACTCCTCTTCTGACCCTTGATTCTTTAGGACTTTCGCATGAGATGGTGACATGTGGCATGAAGAAAAAGTTACATTGACAATATCAAGGGTATGTTGTAATTAGAATTGGCAAATTCCTCCTTTGGAAGTACATGCGTCTCCCTTTTTGGATTTTTGTTGAAGCCATTGTGTTCCCGTCATGTTCCCACTAGGTTCTCAACATGTTCCCAAAGTTCCCAATGTGTTCCCCCAACATGACCCTCAATTTTTAATGTGTTCCCTAACATGTTCCCAATAGAAACTCACTTTTACCCATGTCCTTTGCCTCAAGGCTAACTTTGTGATTCTTTTGGTGATGAAGTTTTGCCATTTTGTGAAATATATTCTGTCGCAAATTCCCTGTTTTAAAAAGAAAATTAAAACGATTTGCCAAAAATTGTCACAATTGCTTACAACATGAAAGGGTGCTTTCATACTTTGAATACTGCCAAACTTGGTTAAATATTCTTATGAATGATCGTCACTAGAGCAATATCAAAAAATTGGAAAAAAATAAATCTGGTGCTACTCCTTTAACCTAAGTACCAGCCCTAAAAGGAGGAGGTTACAATATACCTATTTTGGGACTGTCCAAACCTTTAATGAAATTAATTTGGGATGGGGAACAAAAGGAAAAAAAATTGAACTTTTGGAGCTGCATGACAAAAGGGGGAAAAATAAACCTTTTGGAAACTGGAAAAACTAAAGGATTCTAAAGTTTGGGTCTCTTTTGTTGGGATATTTTCTATTTGTGGTAGTAAAGAGCAACGATAAGAAGGAATCAAGCATCATGACGTATATGCTCAAAGGAATCAAGCATCATGACGTGTACACTCAAAGGAATAAAGTCTCATGACGTGTACACTCACAGGAATCAACCATCATGACGTGTATGCTCAAAGGAATCAAGCATCATGACGTGTACACTCGTAACATGTACGGGTCCCTAGCGAGGCGGCTGAGATGAGGTAAACGGGATGCCCTTTTCAGGGTTTCTCTTCTTCTTTTTCACTTGTACTGGCCCCAAGTTAGCAAGCTAAGCTATGCTGGGAATCTCACTAGGTTTCATGCGCTTGTGTAGGTAGCAGCCGGAGACTTAACCGCACTCTCTAGTAACTATTTTGATCAAATTCATTTTGCAATCAATCACCTAGCCATGTTACCAGGGGTTTTTTTCTTAAAAATGTGTGGAGGCCAGAAATGCTATTGCCATGTACATGGCAGAGCAAAGTTTACCACACATCCATGTTCCAGGGTGCAATTTTAGGCATCCATTAATTATTTTATTTCGCTTTCTGGCTATGGTTTTTTATAATGAAATCGCTTATTAGGTGATGAGGAATAGTTTTGACTATGTATTTTGGCAATCATCAATTTTTTTAAGTAGGCATTTTTGGTGATCAACATGTTTACAGCATCTAGGTCTGGGTGATCAACATATTTACAACATCTCTGTTTTGGCAATCAACACCTAACCAAGAATATGTACATAAATACATTTGCCATACATTTGGGTTGCTCAATGCTTAAACCAAACTATTCAAGACTTAATTAAAAACAAAGGTTCTAGGGGGGATCAAACCTTGACCCCAGAGGTCTTGCCCATGTACCAAGGAAGATCTGCACCCCCCACCTTAGAAAATGCCCAACAAACAACCCAACTTTGAAACATCCAACCCAACACCAAGAGAACACACATGGCCCGCTTTCTTACCAAATAAATTGCCTACATGATATTGATTATCATAAAAAAATTAAAATATGTTATGATTGCTCATAACTTGTAGTTACAAAAGTCAACACAATGTTTTTTGTTAAAAGTATCTATGTTAAAACTGTTCTATCAATCTACTTGTTACTTCACCTTAAGATCTTTCCAACAAAGAATAACAATTTCGTAACTTGTTTTCATGTAGGCCAAATTATTGAAAGTCCTCTCATCTTCAACAAAAACCCAAAACTTGAGTTAGAACAATTTCATCAAGCTTGATGCATGCACTCACCTTCTGTGCCATAATGGGGGAGTTCCTAGTCTTCATCCACAACTTGGAAACTAGGTTTTTATCATGAGTTTTAGCCATCATTGGGTCAACATTGTCAATCATGGTCAATTGAAAAAAAAAAGACTACACATCAAGCTCTTGAAAATTTGTGATACAAGGGTATCATATGGCAAGTAGGACAATGGATATATACTAGTTGGGAGGACTAAGAGCTACTAGGTAACCAAATTTTGTATTAGTGGTCACCTTTATAATTTTGGACCTTTATTTTAAAAGGTTTTTGGACAATTAATGTTTGGCTTTAATAGGTGTAAATAACTTTTTGTGTATAGAGGATAAGGATAGAATGATGATAGGGTGTGTAATTAGATTTGGGCATACTAGTAGGGTTAGGGCAATTTTGTTGAACTCCCTAAACCTTGATGATAATTAGATGGAGTAGTGGAGTTCCTTTTGGTGTTTTTACGAGCTAAGGTAGACAACAAAAAAAAAGTTTATAAAAATTATGAGAAGGTGAAGAACATTACCTATTGTTGTCTAGCCCCAACACAAAGTAGAGGTAGTTTTGCAACTATGGAAGAGTTATGAAAGTTACAAAAGAAAAAAAAATTAAGCAAGGAAAGAGGATACAAGGAAGCAAGGGAAGTTTTTTGGGGAAAAGAGAAGGATGTGTGTATATAAATAAAGGAACTAGGTATAGAGAGCAAATAGGATGTTGGGGAAGGTAAAAAAATGATTTAAGAAAAGAAGACATTTTTTTAGACTTGGGGAAAAGATTTAGAGAATGCATTTTCACAGAAGTTGAAAGGAATTAAAAAAAGGGGAAGGATGTTGTGGGAGTGCGGTGTGCATATGTTTAGAATGCTTATGTAAGGTTCTTGATTTTAAAGGAAAGGTTGTGTATTATTTTTGTGTAAGTTTTGTTAACTTTGGGGAAGTAAGGTTAGACAAGTTGGAATAGGTTACAAGATGGTGAAGGAATGACCCAAAGGGGTAGATAAACCAATTGGTAATAAGAAGTAATCTATGCCAATGGGGAATTTTTTTTCAAAGATGAATAGGAACATTTTATTTTGTAATCTCATACTCACTTTCAATAGACCTATTGGGATTCTAGTAGGTGTTGGGAGGATGGGCCCAATGTGTTAAGCAAATAGGTACTTGATTGAATAAAATTGAACTTGAATTTAGTAAGTTTTTCATCTGCTTAACATAATCTAACAATGGGGGATAAAACTTTTACCTTTGGTTTTTTTACCAATGTAGAAATCATATTTAATTAGAGCCAAGTGGATTAAACAAAAAACATCATAACTTGTCCTTGTTCCACCAGTATTAGGGATTCATCATTCCCATGGCACTTATGATCTCGTTATTTGGAAATCTACATTGGAGTTTTGAAACCAAAATTAAGGTTACATTTGTGCATGCAACTTAGACCTTGGTCACCACTAGAATTACATCTTTTCAGAAAATTGGATGACAAGAATCATCAATAATTCAAGTGCATGCACGTCATAAATTTTGTCATGAATTGTCATTCCAAGAATCGTAGCTAAATGTGTAGGATCAAACTACCATTCTAAAGGCAGCTGTTCATTTGAGTGGTTGATCAAAAACTTGAATGCATCAAAAGCCATATTCTCAAAATGTGAATATGGACTAGTGTACAACTTGAACAACTTAGCATTTGCAAGTTTGACAACATCCACAAAATTCAACAATCAAAACATCTTGATGCCACACAAACTTGATCAAAGTATGCACCACCTTTAATATGGGCAAAAGCTAGAGCAAGCCAAGAATTAATTCAAACTCACACAAACAAAACTAAGTTGTTTTGAATCATTTTGCTTGAATCCAAATGCATTCAAATTCATTGAATCCAAATGCATTTTGACAATGATTTTTTTTGTGTAAATCCTCTTGTTGTTATTATGGGATGCATATTTGTAGTAAGACCACTCATTGACAACAACATTAATGTGGCAACAATTGCCTTGCGACAACTTACGTGCTTTTGGAGAATATCCAACTTAGGTGGAAAAAACTTATCCTTTTTTTCAATTGTGGAACAATAGACTTCACTTGAAGTTTTGGTGTCACAAAGTTTGTTCTACAAAGTTTTGGGAAGTTGATCCCAAAACTAATTGAACCCAAGGAATCTTGTGGCCCATGTGTTTTGGAAAACCTTATACTTATCATATCACTTTTTAGGTTTTTTGAAAAGTGGTTCGACTCCATTGGAACTACCAAGATTAACTCAATTAAAAGATGGAGAAAAAGAACTTAACATTGAAGTGTATTGAAACCCATTCAAAGTAGGAATTGGAAAGGGAGTCAAAATGCTAAAACTTGGACCTATGAAGAATAATTTCAATTTCAAATTTGGGGATAATATGGGAACCATGATCTGATCCTCTATTATAGATGAAAGACACAAAAGATTGGAAGTTCTTTAAGATTCAAGAGAAATCCAACATATTGCAATTCAACATGGGGGTTGAATTCTAGAGCTTTCAAAAATAATAAAGCAAATTTAAAAAACAAGACAAATACACCAAGCTATAATTCAAACACACTATGCTTGAATATTTAAAGCTTGAAGAAACTTTGCAGTACATCAATTTCAAGGCCTTCGTAATAACAATGGTTTGTCGTTATCTCCATAATTAATTTGAGATTTGAGTTGCAATTAGTACTATTGGTACAATAATCTCTTTCGATGGTGACAAGTTTCAATGGTGTGACTTGTTTTACAAGAAATTGATACAAATTAACAATGATTTTGTTAATATCTTACTAACAATTATTTTGGCTATTGTATTAATATTTGGTGTAGTTAATATGACATTATAGCTTAAAGTTACTAGTCCACTTTCCTCACAAATTACTACAACTTTTTTATGCTTATTAAAATGTCCCTCTTCATACTTACAGTTGCCAAATGCAAATATGGTAACAAACCTATTTGAAAAATAGAGGTTAAAAAAACATCCGTTGCTTTAACCTATAGGGAGTTGGTTAACTTGAATAATTGGTCATAATAAACTTCCACACATTTAACAATTTGCTGTTGAATGTTTCTTAGTTACATATAAACCTCTTCATCATTCTTCACAAGAAAACCATTTGCAAATTTTTTTTCTAATTTTCCAAACATGCAACTTGGATGATCTTGTACAAAATTCTCATTCCATTCTAAAATACTATCTTTAATAACAGTTTTAAAAGTGAAACCAAATAATTGATGATTTCAAGTTCCATAGTTTCACCATTAGCTTTAAAATAACCTATGGTGGAATAAGTTTTTTATCCTTGTTGATGATTAAGTAAATTGTTCTAGTAATTTGAATACCAACAATATATGGAGTTTGTAATAGTGGTATGATTGGTCGTTTTAGTACTAAATGAACATATCTAGGTACATAATGTGTGATAATTTTAGAAATTAAAGGGTCAAATCCTTTGGTTCTAGTATAATATGTTTGATACATGTTAAGATCTACAAGAATGTAATGTGATATGACATTATACTCATTGGATAGGTAGATGTAGCAAGAACATTGTTTTGACTTGGTGTAATAAGTGGTTGTTAAGCTAATTGATTATCAACCAATACTACCATGTTACCTAGGCTTGGATGCATGATTGCTTGAGTTCTTTGGATAGGTGCATTGAATAATCTAATTATAGCATTTGGAGTTGTAGGTTGATGATATTCATCACTTCATCCTTCAAAAGTTGTTTTAATTTATCATAAAAAAGGTAGTGTTTGAATTCATGTCCCATTTCTTGACAATATGTACATATTACATTTTCAACACTATGATTCTTTCTTGGAACTAATGAACATGTAACCTTTTGCCTTCATTAAAAATTGGTATGGTTACTTAGGTTTTGGGGTGAAAGTATGTTCAAGTAAACAAGCTTTGTACCTTGTCACAAAAAATTACAAGTACATAAAAGATTTGTGATGCAATGAGAGTAAAAAATTCCATTATTAATATGAAGATAATCTTTCACTTTAATATGCTAATTTTGAATAATGAACATCTTAATGTAGATTTAAATAGAGTTTACAAAAATTGCATCTATTTGTAAGAAATTTCTAATCTTACAAAATGGGTTGCAAGTGAATGAAATATTGAACTTTTTGTATTTTCAAGTTAATGGAGCTTTAAAAACTAGTTATGTATTATCAAACTATGCATGCTATAATCATAATACATAAAATTTCTAATGTAGAAATAGGTTTGAACACCAAATTGGCCCTATTAGGTTCAAATCTACTTCGCACCTAATTTTTGATACCAAAGTTTTTTCAATTTTTTATTCATTTTTTTATTAACTAAATGGAGGGCCATTTTTTTTCATATTTCTACTTTCACAAGTTTTTAATCTATTTTCATCTATTTATATCAAAATCTTTGTCATTTATAGATTGCATTTTGGGCGCAACACTTTTATCATCTACTTTACCATGCTTTGACCTTTTGGTGTAATGGCCTTTGTTGATTAGTAGTTGGTATTGTTTGAACCTTAATCAATTCCAAATGATGTATTAAAATTAATTGATTAAAAGGCGTTCGATTAATGTGATAAAGTTAATCCAATTAGCTTACAAGTTGGGCGCATTCCATTTTTGAATCTATTGGACCATTAAATCAACATTGGGATTTGGTTCATTGTATTGTAACCCAATAATGTTTGTGTTGTTGTAATGGATCTAAATATGATATATTTAAGGTTGCAAACTTGTTGAAATGGTTTCATTAGTATTTGGAACATGCTTGTTGATATTGCCACTAATATGAATACTTGCTCCATGTTATTGGGATGAGATTTGTGGAATCACATGGTGAACAATTGAAGGTTCTTTTTGTACACCATGTCTTTTTGGCATTTGATTTCTACCCAATGTGCTACCTCCATGTTTGGTGCATTCACAAGTTCAATTCTCACATGTTGCAGTTGTTGCCCTTCTTACACCTATGCAATCTCAGTTATAAGTTGATGTATGACCTATTCTAATCATTTAAATTTATTTTTTATAACAACAATCTATTATTGATCTAATTGGTCTCCCTTGCAGATAGGACATCCAAGTTTTAAAAAGCTTAGACTAGCTTCAACCTTTCCCTTAATCCTTCATGATATAACAAAAACAACAATTTAAACTTCTAAAAAACTAAAACACTTAATACCACAACTAAGACCAACATTACACAAAAAAAAACCAAGCTATCTATATTTTAACTTGTTTATAACCAAAAATTGTAATTGCTCATGCCTATAATTTTGATCCACTACATGGTCACCATACAATAACAAGATTTGTTGATTTATTTTGTTAACTTTTAGACTCCTTTAAGACAGAACTCTAAAAAAACTAGAGTAATAGATTCTTAAAACAATTTCTAGAATCTAATTACAATCACACTGTTTGTATTCAAAAGTGAAGTTATAAAACTCAAAAGATCATTATAAATGTTCATAAGCAGCTCTTCAAAATGTTTTTCAAAATTCTTCCAAAAGAAAGCTCAGAAATCTCCTTATTATCGACCATGAATATTTTTAAAAATGAAGTAAACCTCCAAAGTTGTAAAGCATAAAAAATTCTCAACGATGATAATCAAAAGATTTAAATCATGTCCAAAAGAGGTTAGAAAATGTGTATCTCCTCCTCACTGGCACTGTAGTCTTAGGCCCGCTTTACGAGTCAGGGCCAAAAAAACTAGGTGCCAACTTTGAGCATTTTTGGGTTGCAAATTGGGCCCAAGTTACTAATAAATGCTAGAACATTCATGTCATGATATTAATAAATTCTGGAACATTGGCCCAAGGGGTTGTACATTGGCCTCCCAAATTTGATGGTATCCTTTTTTCAGCCTTCGAGCCAATACAAGGCCAGAAAGTCCAGCATTTATTAGTAACTTGGGGCAGATTGAAAAGTTCTTTTCTATGTCACACTTGACTCCTAGTGTAAATCCCTTGGCAAGATGCTAAATACCCCCTACGAGCTCTGTCCGGCACTGGTTTAGTGCCTGAGAATGCAGCCCTGCTAAGAACTGCGTTGTTCTGCAGCAGGGTTTTTAATTTTTTGCCCTTTTTGAGTTTGAGTATGCCATAAATATAAAAATAAACCCTCCTCTTGCAGGACTGTGCAACGCAGAAATAGGTGTGCAAAAAGACAAGCGAAACCAGCGTCAGCCAGAGCTCATTAGGGGGTATTTTGTGTCTTGCAAGTCCTTGGGGCTGATTTCAACTTTTGCACCAATAGGAATGCTAGATTTGGGTTGAACACTGGCCCTAACTCCTAGTGTAAAGTGGGCCTTACATAGGTTCAAAATTCTCTAACAGTAACCAGGCAGTATGAGGAAAATAAAGAGTTTTTAAAAATTCAAAAACTTTGTGTCATGTCATCGGTTGACTTATGTACAGTTGTGTAGTACTATGGGTTCACAAAGAAAACAAGGGGTGTGTCACACAGTGGCCTTGCCATTTACATTAAAAAGTATCCTAAGGAAAAAGAAGAATCATCAAAACTCAAATAATCGACCATGAAAAAATATAATCTTCACAAAATCCTCTAAAAGTATCCAAAATCCTTCAAGATATTATAACTCTATAACTAATCTCATGTTTTAACAGAAGCCAAAATATCATCATTCAAAAATCCTCATATCAAAATAAACCTATTACCTAGGGGCCAAAATCCATTATGCTATTATACCCTACTAGTGGGTGCCCGTGGCCGAAGGCCACTGTGAAGTCCCCCGTGGGTGCCCGTGACCTTCGGCCGCCAGTGTGAAGTTTTAGAAGTTTTATTTTTCCTTATCTTTTACTCTTTATTTGGCCCCT
>Ga0209208_10011773_pt1 | contig 11169 bp, 10 predicted proteins | sample S1TSphfallax_3_FD_187694 | JGI IMG/M metagenome (GOLD analysis project Ga0209208, IMG submission 187694) | Host-associated microbial communities from peat moss isolated from Minnesota, USA - S1T2_Fd - Sphagnum fallax MG (SPAdes) (version 2) | ecosystem: Host-associated > Plants > Peat moss >... | reverse complement strand
TAAAGGCCAGGGCGGCGCCATCCCGCGACCAGGTGAGACCGGCATAGCGGCAGGCCGGGCAGGGGTCATAGGTCGCGACGACCGCGCCGGTCAGGCGATCACGGACAACCACCGGCCCCCGCGGGCGTTTGGTCGTGGGCGCCAGTGGCTGATCCGTCTCCACACTGGCGATCAAGGCCCCAGATGGTGAGAGGCTGACCTCGGCGAAGGCGTGCAAGGAGGGCGGGGAGGGGGTCTGGGCCGACGCGGCGTGAACGAACGAGACCGCCAGCAAAAGACCGGCGCCGAGGCCAAGGCACTTGAAGCTCGCCAAGGTCAAAACCCCTCCCACATGGATATCCAACGCGTTCTTTAGGAGAGGCTGGCCATGGGCGATAGGCTGACGACAGTCTCTGGGGTCATTGATTTCCCGCTGGGGTCGTGAATCTAACGTCTCCCATGGCCCCGCCGACCCTCGTTCCCATATCCCTGGCGCTCCAGGATCGCGATCCCGCCGCCTTCGCCGCCGAGATGGGGCGAAGCTTCGCGCGCCATGGATTCGCGGTGGTGACCGACCCCGGCCTGGATTTGGCGAGGATCACGGGCGCCCTCGACGCCGCCAAGGCCTTCTTCGCGCTCCCCGACGACGTCAAGCGCCGCTACGCCATTGCCGGGGGACTGGGCCAGCGGGGCTACACGCCATTTGGGGTGGAAACCGCCAAGGGCGCGACCGCCAGCGACCTCAAGGAATTCTGGCACGTGGGCCGCGAACTTCCGCCCGGCCATCGCCTCAAGGCCTTCATGCCGGAGAATATCTGGCCCGAGGCGCCGGCGGACTTTCGCCCCGCCATGCTGTGGCTGTTCGAGGCGCTGGATGAACTCGGAGGTCGCCTGCTGAGCGCCGTCGCGCTCTATCTCGGGGTTGAACAAGACGCCTTCGCCAGCGGGGTGGCCGAGGGCAATAGCGTGCTACGCCTCCTGCACTACCCGCCAACGTGCGGCGGAGGCCCCGCGATCAGGGCAGGCGCCCATGAAGATATCAACGCCATCACGCTCTTGCTGGGCGCCGAGGAGGCAGGTCTCGAGATCCTGGACCGGGACGGCGCCTGGCGTGCGATCGATCCGCCGCCAGGCGCGGTGGTGGTCAATATCGGCGACATGCTTTCGCGCCTGACCAACGACGTTCTGCCGTCCACGACCCACCGCGTCATCAATCCCGCGCCGGAAAGGCAAGGCGTGGCGCGCTATTCCACGCCGTTTTTCCTGCATTTTCGACCCGACTTCATTATCGAAACGCTGAGCTGTTGCGTGTCGCCGGAGAGACCGAACCGGTATCCAAGGCCCGTCTCAGCGGACGCGTTCCTTCGCGAGAGGCTGAAGGAGATCAAGCTCGGTTAGGATAACTCAACCGCCACGCGTTTGCGGCGGTCAGCCTCAGGCCGTGGGGGCGCTGGCGATCTTGGCCTTGACCTGACGCTTGATCTTCAGGGCGCGGGCCGAAAGGGCCTCATCGCGGGCCTTGAGGAGAAACACGTCCAGGCCGCCGCGGAAATCCAGGGTGCGGCGCGCCGCGTTGGAAATATTCAGGCGGAAGTTGCGGCCGAGGCTCTCGGACTGCAGGCTCGCCGTCGCCAGGGCCGGCAGAAACCGGCGCTTGGTCTTGATATTGGAGTGGCTCACATTGTGGCCGACCATCGGGCCGACCCCGGTGAGTTCGCAACGGCGGGACATGGCGCTCTAAATCTGATCCAAAAGCTGACGCGACCGCGCGCCTTCCAAGGAAGGGGCGGGAGCGGGAGGCGGCGATATAGTCGGAACGCCCCTCACGCGTCAAGGCGCACGGGCCGGCCGCGCCTGAAGCGACGTCACCGCTCCGCGAGGATGAACAACCGGGGAAAGGCCAGAAGAACCATACCGTCGGCCATGGCCGGATAGGCCGCGTCCAACCGCTGGCGATAAGCTTGAAGATAAGCCAGGCGGTCGTCACGGCCGAGGGGCTCCAGAAACGGGCGCAGCCCCGTCCCCTTGACCCATTCGACAATCGCTTCGGCCCCCGCCAGCGGATGATGATAGGTGGTTCGCCAGATATCCAGCTTGGAGAACATCGGGCGGAGAAGACGATAGTACCCGTCCGCGCCCGGGAGTGGCGTGCGGGCCGCGGCGGCCCCCCGGAGGCTCTCTCGCCAGGGCCCGTCCGCGGCAGTCTCGCGCATGGCCACGTGGCTCGGCTGATCGAGATTATCTGGCATCTGGATGGCGAGCGCCCCGCGTGGGGCAAGCCGCCGCGCCATGGCGGGCAAAAGGGTCTCATGGCCCGGGATCCATTGCAGCACCGCGTTCGCGAGAATGACCTCGGGCGCCGGCGCGCCAACGTCTTCAAAAGCCCAATCCTGGGCCGCGGCCAGTTTGAACTCCACGTGCGGAAGCCGTTCGCGGGCCGCGGCGATCATCTCAGGCGAATTGTCGAGCCCCTGAACCCTCGCCCCGGGAAACCGCGCCGCCAGAACCTCCGTGGAGTTGCCGGGACCGCAGCCGACATCCAGAGCCAGAGCGACATCGCCAAAGCTGATCGCCCCGAGCAGATCACGAACCGGGCGGGTGCGTTCATCCTCGAAGGCCAGATACTGTTTTGGCGACCAGGTCATGTCGGGCTCTTGTGGCTCTGGGGCGCCCTAGCCACAAGACCTCGTAGTGAACGAAGGCCGAATGGGGTACTGGTCACTGATTCGGACGCGTTTCGTTTCTCACCTGTTCATGGCGCCGTTCAGACGGCGTTAACTTCGCGAAATCGCCGGTTCCAGCCGCCTCTTTCGATTGCATTGGCGAGGCGGTTCGCCACATGTTGTGAGCCATGAGTCACCGCCCCACCGGACAGGCCCCCTCCCGGCTCGTGGCGGTGCTTGGACCTACCAATACCGGCAAGACGCATCTGGCCGTGGAGCGCATGCTGGGTCACGCCTCGGGCATGATCGGCCTGCCTCTGCGGCTCCTGGCGCGGGAAATCTATGATCGGGTCGTGAAGGCCCGGGGCGCCAGGGCCGTGGCCCTGATTACCGGCGAAGAGAAGATCATCCCGCCCCGCGCGCACTATTTTATCTGCACCGTGGAGGCCATGCCCCTGGGCCGTCAGGTGGAGTTCCTGGCCGTGGACGAGGTTCAGCTGGTGGCCGATCCTGAGCGCGGCCACGTTTTCACCGACCGCCTGCTGCACGCCCGCGGCACATTCGAAACAATGTTCCTGGGCGCGGCGACACTGGCGCCACTCATTCGTCGACTTCTGCCCGGCGTGGAAATCGTCGAGCGTGAGCGGTTCTCCACATTGAGATGGTCGGGCGCCCGAAAAATCACCCGCCTGCCGAGGCGTAGCGCGGTGGTCGCCTTCTCCGCCGACCAAGTCTACGCCATAGCCGAATTGATCCGGCGCCAGAGGGGCGGGGCCGCGGTCGTCATGGGCTCACTGAGCCCGCGCACCCGCAACGCCCAGGTGGCCCTTTACCAGTCGGGCGAGGTGGACTTCCTGGTCGCCACGGACGCCATCGGCATGGGCCTCAACATGGACGTGGACCATGTGGCCTTCGCCGGACTTTCCAAGTTCGACGGCCGGCGCCACAGGCGACTGCATCCCTGGGAGGTGGGTCAGATCGCGGGCCGCGCGGGGCGTTTCCGGACTGACGGAACGTTCGGGGTCACGGGCGGCTGCGAGCTCATGGACGAAGACCTGATCGGGGCGGTGGAGAACCATCGCTTCGATCCCGTGGAGACCGCTTTCTGGCGCAACAGCGCCCTGGATTTTCAGTCGCTATCGGCGCTCCTGCGCTCCCTCTCCGCGCCAGCCTCGCGAGAGGGGCTGCGGGCCTCGGAGGAAGCCCTGGACGAGCGCGCATTGCGAGTGCTCGCCGCGCAACGCGATGTGGCGGATCGCTGCGCCGACCGTTCCGCGCTCTTTCGCCTCTGGGACGCCTGCCAGACGCCCGACTTTCGCAAGATCACGCCCGATGAACATATCGGGCTGGTGCGGGTCTTATTTGATCATTTGAGCACGGGCGGCCGGCGGGTTCCGGAGGATTGGATCACCGATCAATATCGCCGTCTCGACCGCCTGGACGGTGAGATCGACGCCCTCTCGACTCGCCTCGCGGGGGTGCGGACCCTCGCCTACGTGGCCCACCGACCCGACTGGCTCGTCGATCCCGACCATTGGCGGGAGCGGTCGGCAAACCTTGAGGCGCGGCTTTCCGACGCCCTGCATGAAAAGCTCATGGCGCGGTTCATAGACCGGCGCACCAGCGTCCTTTTGCGCGGTCTGGGCGCGGGATCGGAGCTTCTGGCGGGCGTCGGCGAGAATGGCGTGGTCACCGTTGAAGGCCACTATATCGGCCGCCTTAAGGGCGTGCGTTTCGAATCGGCCCAAGGTGCGGGAGCCCTGGAGGCCAAGGCGCTGCGGGGCGCGGCCGCCCGAGCGGTGGAGCCCGAGGTCGCGCGGCGGCTTGGAAGGCTGGCGAGCGAGAAGGACGAGGCCTTCGCCCTTGATATGCGCGGCGATGTCCTTTGGCGGGGCGAAGCGGTCGGTAGCCTCACCAATAGCGACCCCTTCAGGCCTCAGGTGAGACTCTTCGGAGACCTGGGTCCCGCGCCCGCACGCGAACGCGCCGCACGGCGGCTCGAGGCCTTTATCGCGGCGGAAGCCGGCATCAGTTTGCGGGGCCAGAAGGCCCTCGGCGAGGCCCTCGCCTCGGGGCGCCTGCGCGGCCTCGCCCGCGGCCTCGCCTATAGATTAGTGGAGGGCGGCGGCGTTTTGAGCCGGCGGGGTTTGGAGCGGGAGCTTCGCGAACTGAGCCAGGGGGAGCGTCGCGCTCTGCGAACGTTGGGGGTGCGGTTCGGCGGCTTTTGCCTCTTCCTGGCTGAGATCATCGACGAACAACCCTTGGCCCTGGCTTGCGCGGACCGCGCGGCGCCAGGATGGCGATGGGCCCGCGAAGGGCCGCAGGTTCTCCCCGACGTCCCGCCCCCTGAACGCGCCCTGGGTTTGAGGGGTCTGATGCGCGCGGGAAATCTCGCCATTCCAGTGGCGGCCCTCGAGCGTCTGTCCGGCCTTTTGCGGCCGGCGAGAGAGACAGGGGGACGGGTCTTGAGCCAGGAGGCCTTGGACGGCCTCGAATGGACCACCACGCGTCTTGCGGAGGTTATGCGGGCCCTCGATTTTGTTCCCGCGGGCAAGACGCCGGAAGACGGGGCGGTGATCTGGCGTCGGCGTCGCGAAAGTCCATCCCGCGCGAACAGGCCGGCCCCACCCCATTCGCCCTTTGCGGCGCTTGCCACGATAAGCGCCCAGGCGCCCGCGAAATCCCGACCGCGCCGACGCCGGTCAGGTCGCCAACCGCCAAAGGCGGCGACGGCTTGAGCCACGCGCCAACGCCACATGCGCCCGCGGGGGCCGGCTGCCGGGTTGATGTCTGGCTATGGAGAGCGCGCTTTTTCAAAACGCGGGCCTTGGCGGCCGAAATGGCCCAGTCCGGCCGCATTCGCCTCAACCGCCCGGGCGGAAGCGGCCGCCTCGACAAGCCCTCGCGGATGGTCAGGGTTGGAGATGAACTGGTGTTCGCCTTCGCAGGACGCCTGACGGCGGTTCGAATCCTGGCACTGGGCTGTCGCCGGGGCCCGGCGGCGGAGGCACAGGGGCTCTATGCGGCTCTGGGAAACGCCGAAGACCCGCTTGATGACAGCCGCGAGACGGCGCATCGGGACGAACTTGGCGCGCCATAGAACGCGGCGCCATTGACAATTTCAGCCCCGGCCTCAGAAAGACGCGCGCCTAACCCGAGGGCGACATTCGGATCAGAATTTAGAGCTGCTGATGACCTATATCGTCACCGACCCCTGCATCAAATGTAAGTTCATGGATTGCGTGGAGGTCTGCCCGGTGGACTGTTTCTATGAGGGCGAGAACTTCCTGGCGATCAATCCCGACGAGTGCATCGATTGCGGCGTGTGCGAACCCGAATGCCCCGTGGACGCGATCAAGCCGGACACGGAGGACGATCCCGACGGCAAGTGGCTGAAACTCAACACCGAATATGCCAAGATCTGGCCAAACATAACGCTCAAGGGCGAGCCGCCCGCCGACGCCGCGCAGTTCGAACGCGAGACGGACAAACTCCGTAAATATTTCAGTGAGAAGCCGGGCCAGGGCTCCTGATACGGTGGGAGGCGGTGGCGGGGCGGGGCCGACCGCCGCGCACCAAGTCTTTAAATGACAAGGCGTTTGTGATACATAATCGCTATCGGCCCTTCGCCACGCGTTTGCGGCGGCGGGTTCGCGGCGCCGATGCTCATGGGATAGCAGCTCGGGGGATAGCCTGAGGGCGTAACAGCAGAGAGTGGGGCCATTTTCGCCCCCGTGCAGCCGTTGGCGATGGATGGCCACAAGCGGCGGACACTTTAAGGAGACGATCAATTATGGATGCGAAGACCGAACACGAGTTCACGGTCGGCGATAATGTTGTCTATCCCGCCCACGGCGTGGGTGTGGTGGTGGGCGTTGAGACTCAAGAGGTCGTGGGCACGGCCCTCGAAGTCTATGTCATTACTTTTGATCATGAAAAAATGACCCTTCGGGTGCCGACGCGCAAGGCGCGCACGGCCGGCCTGCGCGGGCTCGCTGAAGGTAATGTCGTGTTCCAAGCCCTGACCACCCTCAAGGGCCGTGCACGCGTAAAGCGTACCATGTGGAGCCGACGCGCCCAGGAGTATGAAGCCAAGATCAACTCCGGCGACCTTGTCTCCATCGCTGAGGTTGTGCGCGACCTGCACCGTTCGGAGAGCCAGCCCGAACAGTCGTATTCGGAGCGCCAACTCTATGAATCCGCCCTTGATCGCATGGCGCGGGAAGTCGCGGCTATTGAACGCATTGACCGTGAGGCGGCGATTGATCTGCTCCACAAGTCCTTGCGCAAAGCGGCCTGATCCCCTTCGCGACTCTCGGAAATAGGGGCGGACTGGGCGTGACCTTCACCAATTGTGTGCTGATCATGATCGGGGGCGCGCTTGGCACCCTCGCGCGCTATGCCATAGGCGTGGCCTCGTTGGCCATAAGCGGTCAATTGCCGTGGGGCACGATCCTCATCAACGTCAGTGGTTCATTCATTATCGGTTTTTTCGGGACACTGACCCTGGCCCATGGGCGCTATCCCGCTCCTGAAAGTCTGCGTCTCTTCGTCATGATCGGCCTCTGCGGAGGTTACACGACCTTTTCATCCTTCAGTTTGCAGACGCTCGACCTCATGCGGTCAGGCGGAATGGCTAGGGCGGCGGTCAATGTCGTGGCCTCTGTCGTGTTCTGTATTATCGCGGTGGCGGCCGGCCATTTGATCGCTTCTCACCTAAATGGGGGCGCCCGAGAGATTGCCCAGATCGCCATCGAAGAGGACGGCTGAGCCTCACGTCCGGGGAGGCCGACGACAGGCTGGCAAAAAATCATCTGGCTCCGTCTGGAACCGAAGCGCCGCCATGGGGCTCTTCTGACAAGGTTCCTCTCGGAGTTTGTCGATGAAAATTGCTCAGGTCTCACCGCTGTACGAGTCCGTTCCTCCCAAGCTTTATGGCGGCACCGAACGCGTTGTCGCCCATCTTTGCGACGCCTTGGTGCAACTTGGCCATGACGTCACGCTCTTCTCCAGTGGCGACGCCCAGACCAAGGCCCGCCTGATTCCTGTTCGCGACCAGGCTATTCGTCTGGATCCAGCGCCGTTGAAGTCGGACTTGGCGGCCCACCTGTCGATGCTGGACGAGGTCAGGCGCCGCCAAGGGGCCTTCGATGTCATTCACTTCCACACCGACATGATTCACTTTCCCATGTTCGAGGCCCTGGCCCCGCGCACGCTCACGACGTTGCACGGTCGCCTTGATATGAAGGATCTGCCTGAGGTCTATGCGCGCTGGCGCCAGTTCCCGTTGGTGTCGATTTCGGACTCCCAGCGCATCTGCCTGCCCAGGGCCAATTGGATGGGCACCGTCTACCACGGAATGCCCGCGAGCCTTTGCCGTGTCACGCAAGAGCCGCGTGGCTATCTGGCCTTTCTGGGACGCATGTCCCCGGAAAAGGGGCCAGACCGGGCGATCGCTATCGCGAAAGCCGTGGGCATCCCGCTGAAGATGGCGGCGAAAGTCGACCCTGCCGACAGGGCCTATTTCGAGACAGAGATTCGCCCATTGCTGGATCACCCTCTGATTGAATTCATCGGTGAAATCGGCGACGCTGACAAATCGGAATTCCTCGGCGGGGCTAAGGCCCTGCTGTTCCCCATCGAATGGCCAGAGCCCTTTGGATTGGTGATGATCGAGGCCATGGCCTGCGGGACGCCCGTCATCGCCTATCCCTTTGGCTCGGCGCCCGAAGTGGTGGAGGACGGCGTGACCGGATTTCTTGTCAATGACGTCGCAGGAGCGGCGGCGGCGGTCACCAGACTGACAGACCTTGACCGGGGCGCCATAAGGAGGCGCTTCGAGAAGCGCTTCTCCGCCGAGGCCATGGCCAAGGGTTATCTTGGGCTCTACGCTCAGATTGCCGCCCCACGGCTGGGTTCCAGGCTCGCGTCCCGGCCGCTTTCGGCTCACAGCGCTGATGCGCTACGGCCTAGCGCCTGACGCGACGCGCCCATGGCTGACAGCCAACCGGCAGTAGTCCGCGAGGATGAAGCCATCGATCCAATCAGCGAGACCGGCCAGATCATTTCGCTGAAGGACGGTGATACCTTCATGGTGGCCAACGCCTTCGGAGACATCCTCGGCGGGGTGGACGGCCTTTTCAGCGGCGATACGCGGATCCTATCGCGTTATGGGCTGCTCATCGGCGGCGATCGCCCCTCGAAGCTGAGCTTTAGCCTGTCGCGGGACAACGCCATCTTCACCTTCAATGGCGCCAATCATGACCTGCCGCCCGTGGGCGGCCGGGCGGTTCCCCGTGGCGTGATCCACCTTGAGCGTCGCCGCTGCCTCTGCGGCGGGCGGATGTTCGAGCGCCTAAGGTTCACCAATTTCGGGCTGGATGAGGTGATGGCGCCCATTGCCTTCGTCTATGGGGCAGACTTCCGCGACATTTTCGAGGTCAGAGGCATTCAGAGGCTCCAGCGCGGGGATCTTGCTGAACCGCGCGTTACGGGGCGGAGCGTGGTGTTCGGCTATAAGGGTCTGGACGGGGTCGCCCGTTCCGGCGTGCTGGAGTTCTCCGAGCCGCCCTGGCGGATGGACGCCGGGCGGGCGGAGTTCATGTTCGCCCTGGCGCCAGGCCAGGCCCTTGACCTCCATGTGGAGGCCGGACCCGCCGAAGCGGAGAGGCCCTCCGAGGCGCGCTTTCTGGAGGTCGAAGCCAAGGCCCACGACGCTGTGCGCGACACACGTGAGAGCGGGGCGAGCGTGACCGCATCGGATGGCGCCTTCCAGGCTTGGATTGCCCAATCGCGCGTGGACGTGGCCGCTCTGACGACTTCCCTCAACACCGGCCCATACCCCTATGCCGGCATTCCCTGGTTCTCGACCCCCTTCGGGCGCGACGGGATTATCTGCGCCTGGCAACTTCTCTGGCTCGACCCTGGGTTGGCCCGGGGCGTGCTGGCCTACCTGGCGGCGCGTCAGGCCCGGGAGACGTCGCCCTTCGCCGACGCGGAGCCTGGCAAGATCATGCACGAAACCCGGCGTGGTGAGATGGCGGCGCTCGGCGAGGTTCCCTTCGGACTCTATTATGGCGGCGTCGACACAACCCCGCTCTTCATCGCCCTGGCCGGAGCTTATCTGCGGCGCACTGATGATAAGGCCTTGATTGGCGACTTGTGGCCGGCCCTGAAACGGGCCGCGGGGTGGCTTGAGACCCGCTCGGCGGCCCGGCCGGATGGCTTCATCGACTATCAGAGGGCCGCGGGCGGAGGCCTCTCCAACCAGGGCTGGAAGGACAGCGTCGACTCCGTATTCCACATCGACGCCCGCCTCGCCAAGACACCCATCGCCCTAGTGGAGGTTCAGGGCTACGCCTTTGCCGCCTGGCGGGAAATGGCCCATATGGCCGTCCAGCTGGGGAAACCTGGGGCCGAGGCCTGGAGCGCGCGGGCTGAAGCCCTTCGCGAGGCCGTCGAATCCCGCTTTTGGATGGAGGATGAGGGCTTTTACGCCCTGGCGATTGATGGCGACGGCGAGATCTGCCGCCCCCTGTCCTCCAATCCAGGCCACCTTCTGTTTGTCGGCCTGCCCCGACGTGAGCGCGCCGCCCGCGTCACGCAGCGCCTGCTTTCGAAGGCTTTTGACAGCGGATGGGGTTTGAGGACCGTCGCGGCGGGCCAGGCGCGCTACAACCCCATGTCCTATCATAACGGATCAATCTGGCCCCACGACTGCGCCCTCGCCCTATCCGGCATGGCCCGCTATGGCGAACGCGAGGGAGTCGCCAAGGTCTTGGCGGATCTCTTCGAGGCGTCGCGAAATTTCGACATGCGCATGCCGGAACTGTTGTGCGGGTTCTCGCGCATGTCCCATGAGCCGCCCATCGCCTATCCCGTCGCCTGCATGCCTCAGGCCTGGGCGGCCGGATCGACCTTCATGATGCTCCAGGCGAGCCTCGGTCTGTCCATCGACGCTCAACGGAAGGAGGTCCGCATTGTGCGCCCGAACCTGCCTGAGGGCGTGGATCATTTGGCGGTGGAATGCCTGGCCATCGGCCAGGGGCAGGTGGACCTTCACTTCCACAGGCTGGACGGGCGGGTAGCGGTGATTCCGGGCGCCAGTTCGGACCCATCCGTCACCATCATCGTGGAAGGCTAGCACCCTTGATGACCTCAGCCCGCGCCCCACGCATCGGCGACGACGATTTGCCCGCGCCGCCGCCCATGGATCTCGCGCGCACGGCCTTATTCCTGGATCTTGATGGCGTCCTCGCCCCCATCGCGGCGCTTCCAGGGGATGTTGGGCCTGACCCCGCGCGGCATGCTGTTCTAAGGCGCCTGATAGCCGCGACGGGAGGGCGCGTGGCGGTGGTCAGCGGCCGCGGCCTGCCCGACATTGATCGTATCCTTGAAGGTGTCGTCACGGCCGTGGGCGCCGTGCATGGCCTTGTGCGCCGAAGGGCCGACGGGACGGTCACCTCGCCGGCGCCAGCGCCAGGCATGGAGGAGGCTGCGGGGGCGCTTTCGCTGTTCGCCGAAGGCC
>Ga0209208_10011772_pt1 | contig 11170 bp, 5 predicted proteins | sample S1TSphfallax_3_FD_187694 | JGI IMG/M metagenome (GOLD analysis project Ga0209208, IMG submission 187694) | Host-associated microbial communities from peat moss isolated from Minnesota, USA - S1T2_Fd - Sphagnum fallax MG (SPAdes) (version 2) | ecosystem: Host-associated > Plants > Peat moss >... | reverse complement strand
TATAATCATGAAGACATGCTCCAATTTTTTTCTTTCAGTGGCTATCACAGAAAAAACAAAACAACCAACCAGATGTTTTGAAAAATGGAATGCCCACTGGACTGAGCATTTCATTGTTTGAAATGCCTGCACAAACAAAAGAGGAAAAATATGTTGTGTAATGTGCCCTAAAATTACTCTAAACAAATTGGATCAGGTCTTTGTGTCCAGGTAGTAGCCCAACATGTGCCTTACCTACCTACATTGGTAACTAAGCACTTACATACTTCCAATCCTTATATCCACTTACATAGTAGGAAAAGGGGTAAGTAGTCCTGCACGAGCAGTGCTACTCTACTTGAGAGAGAGACCGACGTAGTCAATAAAAGACAGCGTTAGGCCTACCTCCACTCCAGGTCCCAGAAGGGACCAACTAGTTTTGGAAGGCCAAGTAGGAAGGAACTTTTGAGGGTGCCTTGTGGCCCCCTTTGCTCACAAAATTGCTACCACTCCATCTATAAGGTTCTTATGGTCTATCCCATGGTCCATTTCAGGTTGATACCCATGTTCGTCGTTTATTGAGTTTTGATTTGATCATCAACTTTGTTCTCCAACCGGTTATTAATAACCCATCAATTGGTTGTTGAATTTTTTATAATTGATTAAATTGATAAATTACATTGTATTGAAATTTCAAAATCTAATAACCTACTTGGATGACCTGATTATCATCTAAGCAAGTTATCAATCTTTAAACACTAAAATAAATTTCTAAAGCTTATGATTTACAAGTTAATTGATAGTTCCCAATTGATTATCTGAAAACCTAGCCTTTTGGGTAATAATCAAAACCTACCATTTTGATGTCAGATAATCGATAGTATGATTATTACCCAAATTCTTTTGATACCCTAATTGGCACCCATTTATAAAATATTGATATTGATATTCTGTGTGGTCTCAAAAAAAATCCAAAAAAAATACCTACCTGAATTTGTAAAACAAGAAAAAGCCACTAATAAAGGCCAACACGAGTTTACACTAGTTACAAAGGCTCTTAGGCCATGGCTCATGGGCTTTGCCATGGTCATGGTCTCATCTGAAAAGGAGGTGCCATGAGTTTCAGACTCTAACATTAGGTTTGCCCATAGATGTCAATGTGGTCAGTACAAGAGCATTGCTACAATTCCCCGCCCCCCCTAGTCTGCCCTTTGCACTTTTTTCATCATGTTATGTTTTACACCCATGACATCCCATGTTGTTATATGTACTAAGGGGCACATACCATGCGAGGTAGCATGTGCCAAGGGTCTTGTAGCATGTTACATATCCCCTAGCACCCATAACATGGGCAAAACATGTATGAAAACATGTCTAGAAATGCCAAGGTGAAAAAAAATGGGGCAAAACTGGGGTAAAAATAATTGTAGCAATACTCTTGTACATTAACAACTAACTATGGGCATATGTAATGTTAGGGGGGGTTTCATAAGCCATGACCCAATAACTATTAAGTGTCAACTGATCCTTAGTGCAGGTGGATATTAACTTGCTTTGTTGGCCTTGCCTACCAAGGCAAGGATATTGTGTTTAGATTCCTTATAGAGTATAGTAGCTTAAGGGACTTTGGCTCCTTGTAATAGGTCTATTTTCATATGAAGATTTTTGAAAGATGATATTTTGGCTTGCGTTGAAACTTGAGATTAATTATAGAGTTATAATATCTTGAAGGATTTTGGCTTTTTTTAGAGGATTTTTTGAAGATTATATTTTTGCATGGTGAAATATTTGAGTTTTCATAATTCTTCTTTTGCCTTAAGATACCTTTTAATATGTAAATGCAAGGCCACAGTGTGACACGCACCTTGTTATAGACCACTTTTAGCAAATATTGTACTCACACTCTCACACACATCAATGTGTCCTCAAGATGTTGAATACTAATTCTTTGAAATGATAAAAGGGCAAAGCTTGTTCATACACTAGATTAATGAACCTTCAAACATTAACTTAGTGCAAGAGAACACAAGAAGAAACAGAAAAGGCAGAAAAGAGAAACATACCAAAGTCATAACTCAATTACCAGGATATTTAAGAAAAAACTCAATTACAAGGAATAAGTGTATGAGAAATCAATTGCCTAACTACCACCTGCAAATAACAAACCAATCTCCAATGTCCTTGTTCAACTATGAATAAACTGGAAAGAATTTAACAAATCGGATAGTTAGAATGAGAGGCAGGCTTTTTTTTAATAAAAAAACTGGCGAAATTTAAAATAAATAAGAGAAATTAAACATTCCAAAAAAAAAAATTGAATGATTTTGGAGGTTATCAATTGTCAGAAGTGAGAAACAAATTTGTAAAAAGCGCCAGATATATTTGGTTTTTCATTTTGTAGCAAAAATACAGATGAATGATTGCAAAATTATATTTCATATTTGATTTATAGCCAAATTTGGCTAAGTTTTCTTAGTGATGATTTCACTTTTTTTACGTCTTCCTATGAATGATAGCCACTTTGGTTACAAACAAAAATTCCTAAAAGAAGCACTAAGATTCAGAGGTGAGATTGAGAAGGAACAACAGTTATGAAAATTATGAATAGTGCAATTATTCCACCTCTTTGACTTCACCCCTTTAAGACCCAATTAAGTTTTGATTTATTACAAGCAGTTGATAATTATGTTGAGATTTGGATTAATCTTAGAGCATAGATGTTCAAATGGGCCTCAGGCATCTGTCTCTTTATGTATTTCTTCTACTCTTCTGGATTGTTATATGCTTATTAATAAAGTTTGAGAACATGTTTAAATCAATGTTCTAGCTGAACTAGCAAGGATAATAAGCAAATCAGATGTGCTACAATTCTTTTCTCCTAACTAGTATCTAATAATCCTCACTCAGCTAACACAAGCAAGCAAGTGACGATTGAGTATCCTAATTCAACAACTACGACAAGCAAGTCCCAATTGAGTTTCATAACTCAACTATGAAATGGAAGTAACAATTCAGTTGCAAGAATGAGCAAGTATGGAATATAACAGAGTGGGTGGGTTGTGTACTTTTATGAAGAACCTCAAGTTCTGTAAAATAAATTAGAGCTATCTTGGTTGGGGGGCTTCTGGTTCCACACATAAATAAATGGTATTTGGAACCTGGTTTAAGGTTTGGTTCTTCTTCTTCTTCTTCTAAAGTTAATAAATAAATAAATAAATTCTCATTTTGGTTTCAGTTTTGAAAATCAAACACAATTCCAGTTCAATCTGGTTGTAATAACCTAGATTGGAACCAGTGGTTAACTGCTGGTTAACCTTTGATTATTCCCTCAATTTTGGTCACTTTTTTTTCAAAAAATATTTTTGTTAAAAAATCTCAGTTCTGATTCCAGTTCCACAACAAAAAAAAAAGAACCCAGAACCCAGTTCCAGGTCCCTTCTTTAAGAAAGGAACATCAGATTTTGGTTCGTGTTCTGGTTTCAACGACCAGATTCACTTCTGGTTTGGTTCTTGCTAACTGGAACTGTGGGTTGTATTACCCATTCAATTCTGGTTTGGTTCTTACTAACCAGAACTGGAACCATGAGTTATTACCCGTTCAATTCTGGTTTGGTTCTTACTAACCAGAACTGGAACCATGAGTTATTACCTGTTCAATTCTGATTTGGTTCTTACTAACCAGAACTGGAACCATGAGTTATGCCCACCCAACATTGGAATTTACTACCCAAAGTAGGAATACAAAGTAACAAAATCAGTTATGAGAATGTATTAGCAAAGTATTAAAACTACCAAGTGACCAAAAATCTAGATGTGAACTAGTATCTTATGTCCTATCTCAACCAATGAGTTTTTTGTGACAAGTTATCATTGATATTTTGAAAATTACTAGAGAAAACAGTTGGAAAGAAATGTTTTTCCAGTGAAAATTTCCCACACTTATGAAAAAAAAGAATTGAAAAAAAACAACTGATCCCAACCATCAACAGCTAATAAATAAAATAAAAAATCAGATATGAGAATGAGAATTCAGTCTCCAAGGGATGGAAGTTAGAAGGTGGCTAATAACCTTGCTATCGAGTGAAACATTTTATTTTATTTTTTTGGGGTGAAATTTTGCACTATTGCAAATTTAAGAAAAGGGTTAATATTCATGGATTTTTGACTTTTTTATTCCCAGATTTTGAGATTTTAAAATGGAAATAGTCACATATTCTTCATTATGTTACAAGAAGGTTGTTTGAATTGTTACTGAAAAGTGTCATATATCATCACTCCATGTCATCTTGTGACTAGCAATTTTTAGCTTCGATCTTGTTATGGATGATTGTCACTTTGACTACATTAGAAAAATTGAAAGAAAAAATCAATATTGCTATCATGGTGGCTTAACCCCATTGCGATAGCTCAACCTCAACTGAACTTGTGAAGTTCATAGCAGACATCATTTGGGGGGAATTTCTTCAGAATTTTGATCTGAAAAAATCTGATTCTGAACTATAAAAATATTATTTTAATGAAAAATTGATGGGACGTTCCTGGCATTTTGAGAAAAATACAACTGCTAGATTTTTATAAAAGGTTGTAATTGATAACCAACAATATAGAAGGATTTTTGTTTTTGGATCTCGTTGTCTATAACTAGTTAAATGTGCCTAAATCTTCTTATGAATGATCAGCAGCTTCAGATTACATCACAAATTTGGGAAAGAAAAAGAAAAGACACACTCAATCTTTCAACCTCAAAATCTGATTTTAATAACCATATGCAAAAGATTTTTCAATGGAAAAATGACACAAAATTCAATAGAATTATTAAAAAAATCTAAATTGTCAGATTCCTATATTAGGTTCCAGTAGGTAGCCAACAATATAAAATGACGTGTAAATATCTTTTTACTTACACATCTTGCTTATAGCTAAATTTTTGCTAAATATTTTAATGGCTTATCGGCCATCACTTTAGCTACTATAGTACCATGGTAAGTTCAGCATTTCATTGTTGAATAATTATTTTAATTTGAGGATTCTATGTTGACTATAGAATATTTTAAAACATTTAAAAAATTTCCTTTACAGATTTTTTTCTTTGAATTTAGTTTTTTGACAATTTCAACATTTTTGAAAGATAATTATAATTGGTGTCAAAATTGCCAAGTACCTTGTCATTTTTTTGGGGCGAATTTTGGTCACTTGGTGACCAAAAAATGGTACTGCAACTTTTACAAAGTATTTCTTTTAGAAAAAAATGGACCATAGTCAGCAGATTTTGAAGAATTTTTTTTGAAATTTGAAGATTTAGATATTAGGTTCAAGCATGTTGAAAAAATATAGCAAGAGAGAAGTTGTAAACTAGTCCTTTTGTGGATGATCACCATGTCAGCTATCTAAAAAAATTGAATTCAACATAGTTGTTTTGGGCTACAAGATTAATGCAGAACAATATCAAAGCCGACCAAGTCACACATATGAAAACCAACCCCAAATTCTTGAGTGCTCTAAAATTTAAAGACATGAAAGATCTGACTTCAGAGCCACATCTCGAGGATAACCTGTAACTTGTTGAGTAATTTGATAATTACTTGGGTAATTTGTTTAAAGGGGAAAGTTTAGGGATTGGATTTGGTCTTGGTGTCTTAACTTTCACATATTAATGTGGAAGTCATGTGCGCCATGTGGATGTTGTTTTCTTATCATTAATTATGGAATCACATGGGGAACCATGTGATGGATAAGTTTTAGGAAGTTTCTTGAGTAGTTTCCCTTTTGAAGTTTCCTAAGTAGTTTCCCTTAGGAAGTTTCCTGAGTAGTTTCCCTTAGGAAGTTTCTTGAGTAGTTTCCTTTAGGAAGTTTCTTGAGTAGTTTCCCTTTTGAAGTTTCTTGAGTAGTTTCCCTTTTGAAGTTTCTTGAGTAGTTTCCCTTTTGGTTAATATTTAAGGAGGTGGTTGTGACCTTGAAGGGACCTCACATTTTTTTGTACAAAGTTATGATATGAGTAGAAAGTTTGTGAGAATGGAAGTTTAGGATTTTTAGAAGCTTTTGGTTTTGAATAGTTTTGGTGTTGTTTGTGTGCAGTTCATAGTAAGAGAATGGTGATGCTTACATAAACAATAGAAGAGTGGGAGGATAATTTTACAACCAAGAACATAGATTCCATAACTATGTAGCAATCATACATAGTTTCGGTCCTAAACCCGTTGTGTTGTACAAACCCACTATAACCTTTGTCTATTAAGAAACTTATACTCTAACCTAGTTAAAGAAACCTTGCAATAAGGTATTAGGGTATGATCATTGGAAAAGACATTGATGACAAAAAAAAAAAAAAGTCAAGTGCAATTTTTGCAAAGGATTCTTTTTGAAAAAAATGACCAAAAGGTCATCAGATGTTGAGTGTAAAAAGGGTGAAAGATAATATGCGGCAGGCTTTCATTGAAAAACTTTTTAGTAACTGCGAAATTGGGACTAGCGTGCAAAATTGGGACTAGCGTGCAGACAAGATACTTGCACTTCAAAAGTATGTCATACGAAAGTGAAAGCTATTTGTGTGACATCAATTGTATTTAGCTACGGAAAGTTTTGGCCTGGTTTTAGTGTGACAACATGCAACTTGAAGTAATGTTAAGTGCGTGGAAAGATATGCCATAAGCATAAAGGCTTTATCGAGGTTGCAACTTGGGGAAGGTAGAGGATGAAAAGCATTTGCACCTTGTCTGTCCAAATACACAGACAGTTAGGGAACGCTTTTGTTCGGCCCTACCCCTCACCCACACTAGCACTCTTGCTGAGCTCATGCAAACTATGAACATAATCGCCGTGGCCAAGTTTGTGGCATGCTACCAATACCAAAAGACAATTTGTCCTCCATGATTTGTTTTTCATCTAATGGACTTTCCAATCCCAAACGGACGTAAAATTGTAAACATTAAACAATAAACAGATGCAAAAGTAAATGTGAAAGGACCATATTTAGACCACAATTTGTGCCCGTGCCATTAGCTCGAACCAAAAATGGTGACAAATAGTTTTGAAAATAAAAGTTTCATGCAGTCAATGAGAAGGCACTCAATGGAATCAATTTTTTTCTGTTTGGCAGAGGGCAGGGGGAGGTTATTTTTGTTTTTCCCCTTGTTTCCAAATGTGTTCTCATCCTGTTCCCATGGGGTTCCCCAAGTTCTGAAGTTGTTCCCCAAGACTTTCCCAATAGCACCTCAGCTTTATCCCATATGGTTTGCCCAAAGTCCAACTCACATCTATACAAACTGAAAAAGGTGGGCCATAGGAGAGAATATTTATTTCTATTTGCTACTTGGGGTCCAAAGAGGTACTTCTATTGTGGGAGGAGTGCCCAATGTTTCAAAAACAAGTGGTGATGGGCCAATCAATGTGCCTCCTTTCAAATAAAAAAAGAAAAAGAAAAGTGTGGGTGCACCCATGAACTGATTAATATGAATCATACCCACCCACAAGAACAAAAGGGAGGCCCCTTCACTCCATGACTTTGACTTCTCATTGGTTGCATAGAAATTCTATTCCTAAAATTGGCTGCCAATATTTCTTTGGGGTATTTGAAATAACCGAATTGGCAGCTCTTTTATTCTGATTTTTCTCCACAAAATGGGAACAGGTAGTTTTCTGATTCTGAAAGATTTAAAACACCAGAACCAGCAATTATTAACAAGTTCAAATACCTGCCCAACACTGGTTAGGGCATTGTTTTCCACTGTGAATTGAGCTATGGGACAGGAAAACAGTTCAAACAAACGAGTGTTTTGCACCATCCATCCTGCATGTTGTGCTCGTGGCTCGAGCCCAATGCCAGTCACTAAAGACTTGGGAAGGAAGTGGGAAGGGTGCATTACTTTTGCAGTCTGTGGTTGTCATGGTTGCAAGGGCGTTTCAAGGTCTCTAGTGAACTTTTGAGGTTTGTTTAGAATTGGGGATCACCACGCAAGTCTGCTTCATTCTAAAATACTATCAAGTTTTGGAGGGTTTGCATGCTCTATCTTTGAGGTTTGGTTTACTTGATTGTCATATGTTTGGTTACTTAAGGCTCAAGTGGATTAGGCTTTGATCTTGGCTGAATTGAGAGGCCATAAACCATGATTTCTAAAGGATAGACAAGTATTGACTCTTGATCGTCTGTGTTGCAATCCTTTCAAGGGTTTATGCTTGCATCTTGTGAAATTGGAGAATGAATTGGGATTTCATGGTACACATTTCCCTTAGCCTAGTGATGTGCGACTGAAAGCTGGGTGAAATTAGTGCGTTCGACTTCATGACAACTGAAGAGAGTTCACGACAACTGAAGGCCTTGAAGAATATGTGATTGTGAAGCAAAGTGAATACATTCTATCTGAATGGAGAGTTTATGGCTGCAGGTATTTGATTGCTAGTAAAAGGGGTGCTGTCAAGCTATTGTTCACCTAGTACAAATTTTTGACCTGCTCCTTTGTCACATTGATCATGTTGTGAGAGTAGTCATGTTTTACATACAAGAAGGCACAGTAGACTAATTTTCATACCTAGGTGGGCAAACCAGACAATGTTTTATGTATAGGGTAAAGCCCTGGCACCAGGGCATCACTCTGCAGGTGTAATGCCCTGCCAGACCCCAAGGTTTGCGGGTCTACTGTTCTGCTGCCAGGCCTTTACCCAGCATAAAACATGATGCAGCTCCAGTCTCCCACCTATACAAAGGGAATTGCAGAATCCACTATACTAGTGGGAGAGCCAGCCATACATGGAAACCCAGACATGGGTGTTTTGCAAAATGGAATGGCTGCCACAGAGTTTTTTATGCACCATAAAATTGCTTTCTTATGTGGGTTTGGGTGCAGAGTGAAAGGTCATAGCAATGGAGTAATAGACAACTCTGCTGTTGCTGGGTGAATGAGGCTTCCAAGCAGGATCCATGTTTCAAAGAACCAGTTCTAATATATAAGCACGGTTCTCAAAAATCTAAGAACCAATTCTGATATATAACTACAGTTCTCAAAGAATCTAAGAATTGGTCAAATAGTCCCTTAACTGAAGATTTTGTGTTGGAGAGCAAAAGCTTGCAAGTTTGATGTCACCAAGAAATCATTCCCATGCCTGTTTCTTGGCAAGCTGTCATCCGACAGTATTGCGTCTTGAGAGTCGGTTGTTGGACCAAGCTTGATGACAAAACATTGCTCCTACTGTCCAACATGTATGGGAACCTGTCAGCTTCATGTCACTGCTTTTTTTGTTTTCATCGACACTGCCATGCTTCCACCTCAACTAAGGACCATTGTGCACACATCAGAATCTTTGGCCAGTGGAAACAGGTTACAAGGCCCATCACAAATCCAAACTGCAGATTCTTCCAAGTTGCAGCAATGACCTACCCTGAACCTGCACGACAGATACTAACAGCAGATACTATGTCTCTGGCAAGCTACATCTGTGTACAACTACAAAATATTTTTCCCGCTTGGACAGCATAATGTCATTAAGAATAGTTATCCAGCAACATTACAACATTTGCAATAAACTTCTAGTCTCAGCAATTTACAGTCTATAGACCAATCTGGGCCCATGCAACTTCTACAGATGGAGTGATAAAACTTAAAATCTTCAGTATGGAGTCACAAGTGCAAGAAGAAATGAGACCACCCTTCAGCAAACCAAGTATGACACGTTCTGAATGACTCAAGCCCAACACCTTGCTGTGGCCTGGATTCAAGGGCATTGCACAAACATCACACAAAAGTCTGGCCATTTTGGTTCTCTAACAGTGACCTGACTAAGTCAGGCTTTTAAGATATCCAGTTTCTCAGCATACAGAGGTTTGCATGTTGATATTTGCTAAACTAGAGGGTATCAGCATGCCATTTTCCAACTTGCTCTCTTACATACACCAAAAATGGCAAACTTTGCAGCTGCACAAACACATATGAAGGATATCAAAAAATGGGAAATGAGACATTTAGGTCCCCCCTGAAACTGCATGGAGACTCTCTCACACATCTAACTTGCAAGATATTTGGCAAACAATGGGCTTTGAAATACAGCAATGAAGGTCCCTGGCCCTATACCATTTGGAGTCAACTTAAGAAGGATTCCAGTGTTCTTGAATAAGACCCTAAAAACATCTGCAATCTATCCAATCATACACTCAAATGTCTAGGAGACACTCAACTGCCAGCTCTTGCACTTTCCTCTGACATATCAAGGATGACCTGACTATGTTCCCATCTCAAGGACACCAAAGTCTACAATTTCCCTCTCAAACACCTCATTCACTGCACCACATAGCAAATGTGAACTCTGGATGTTTTCAAAGCTCCTCATACATAACAGGGAGCCAATTCATCACCTGCAAACTGATTGTCAATATGTCCCAGGAACAATTGCCTCCATTACCTTAGCACATCCCTATTATGTTTCTTAGGTGCTGCTCCAACCTCATGTCTAACTCTATAGACATAGTCATGAATATTGTGGATGCCTACAAAAAGATGCAGAGGCCCACCTTCCAACACAAACCCCTCATGTCTTTTGATGAACAGCTCTATGATAGTGTTCACTGCATCTTCTGAATTTAGTGTATCATCAACATTACAAGTTCCCATGATGGGGGCAATGGACTCAAAAGCAGCCTCTTCAACTCCAACATTGTTTGATCTTCCTCACAGTGTATTCAAGCAAGTTCTGCAGCTTCTCAGGAGAGAGACTCACAAGAGAAAACATTTGGAACTGCAGCAGAAAAATGCATTGCACTGGATACTCCCTTCCCTTCCCATAGGCAGGCCATCTCCTTTTGTGAAACAGCAATTGAGAGTACTACTAGCTTTGCATGGCAATTAAGTACCACTGTCTTATCCAGGGGCTCAACCAGATAACGATACTTTGAGCAGAAAGAGAAGCAGAGATCAGCCATTGCTATTGAAGAAAGCTCTGCAACCAGACTCCTTGATGCTCAGGAAGAACAAATACAGGAACAGTCGTTCTAACACCAGCCAAATCCTCATTTTGGCATCTATTATATAATTACAACATGGTGTGTGTGTGTCTGTCTGTCCGTCTTTTACTTATCTTTTACTTATTTCTTTTTCTCTGACGTCATTTCACTTTCATTACCTCTCTGACGTAATCCCATTGGCTCCCGTTCCCTGTGGAGTGTTTTGGGGGGTGGGAGAAGGGAGAGCCCGGTGAAGCACGGGGC
>Ga0209208_10011771_pt1 | contig 11171 bp, 8 predicted proteins | sample S1TSphfallax_3_FD_187694 | JGI IMG/M metagenome (GOLD analysis project Ga0209208, IMG submission 187694) | Host-associated microbial communities from peat moss isolated from Minnesota, USA - S1T2_Fd - Sphagnum fallax MG (SPAdes) (version 2) | ecosystem: Host-associated > Plants > Peat moss >... | reverse complement strand
ATTTGTCATATACCAAGCAAAAATCAACCTTGGGGGCAAAAGCATGGTAAAGTAAACCATTGGTGATCCTTGTCACAAAAAAATGACAAGTAAACATAGGTATGTTTGGATGTATTGAAAGTACAAATATTATTTTATTTGTTGATTAATATAAGGACATTCTTTTACTTTATTATATATAAGTTCAAGAATCACATTTTTAATATGCATCTAAGTAGATTTTTTACAAAAATCTACTTGTATAGATGTCTAGATTTTACAAAATTGATTGCAAGTAGATGAAAGTAAATCAAATATTGATTTATCTTTACTTTCAAGTTAATAAAGACCTAAAATGTATTTATGTGTTCTCAAACTGTACATATTATAGTCATAATATATCAAACTTTTTATGTAAAAATTATTTTGAACACCATATTGACTCGTCAGTTTCAAAGCAATTTATAACTTACATTAATTACACAAAAGTTATTGAAATTTTGTATTCAACTTACCACAAACCCAATAGAGGTCACGATAGTTTTATATTTTACTTACAAGGCCTTTTAATCTACTTTTTTTATGCAAATGTCAAAAATTGCTTCAATTATAAATTCTAGTCAAAATATTTTTTCAATCTACTTTACCATGTTTTTGCCCTTGGACTTAATATTAGTATTAAACTATATGAAAGTTTACTCTAAATACTCATTATTAGTACATGCCAAATATTTAAAAATATATGATCCTAGATACTAATATGGTATGTTAAAAATCAATACCTACACAACACTAATGTATACCAAACTTGTATTGATTAGTTTTTTATTTGAAAAAAAGAAACTAATGTTGGTCAATTCTTGGTTTTTTCAAGAAATGTTACGTTTATGTTTAAAGTTGTAAGACCGCCTCAATTCTAGGTTTAAGGAATATTTTCAAAAATTAAAACCCATTGGTTTCAAAGCTTGGTAATTGGTAGAATTTTCTTCATCAATAATTTTGGGTCTAATGGGCCCAACCTTTACAAGAACCTTTTGTTTATAAGTTTAGGCTAGGGTTAGTTTTAGCTTATTCTTGGGGATGGTTTGAAAGTTTATTTTTAAACAACTATGATTTTTTGGGGATTTTGATGTTTTGAAAATGTTCCCACCATGTTCCCATGTTTTAAAAGTTCCCAATGGGTTCCCACAATTCCTAAAATGATCCTTAACATGTTCCCAAAAGCAACAATGATTTCCACTCACATGTGCCCCATGTGGGCCTTTATCCAACATAACTTAAAAAGCCATTTTAATGCTACCATTTGGAGATGCTTACATATTAAAGTTTAAGGCTAGGATCTATGACTTTAGAACTAAGTAAAACTTAGAAACCTAAGACCATAGCCCCTACCTAACCTTAAAAACTAAACCTTGTAAAAAACCTTTTAAGACCCATGAAGTGTGGTTCTTAATTAGGTCTAGATCCACCAAAACTTGTTGGGTTTAATTCTAAGGCCAAGTTCCAGTCTATGTATAATCATGGGGTCTAATTCTTAGACCCAAATTTAGATCTAGAACCAGACTTAGCCAACATTGAATTGAACCCATTTTGGGGAGATATAATTTTTTTCAATATCCGCCAGTTTTAGTTATCCAATTTATCAATATCCATTAATTTCATTTTTTATTTTTTATTTAAAATTTAATATATCATGTAAGGAATATCAAAAACTAAAAATATGTCTAATGTTGCATTTCAATATTAGTTTGCAACATAATTTCTGACAAATATCTAAGCCTTTTGGATAATAGAATACAACAATTTCAATCTAGTAATCCATTAAGATAAAATTACAAGTCCAAATTTTCTTTTTTTTCAAATTCCCCCTCATATTTCTCTAACTTTTCCTCAAAGCCCACATCAGATTCAATCAATTTTATCAAATTAGAAAGTGAATTACAACCCACCCTTACATTTCAATTTCAATTATGAATATTATTACTTCTTCATTTTGCATTCCTTGATTTTTATTGTCACTTGACCTTTCCATTTTTCACATAAATCTTTTGCAAAGCCAATGATGAAGAAAATTTAAGCAAAACCCTATTTCAATGTCCGTAACTTTCCAAATTTTCCAGCAAAGTATCATAGTACATTGCAACTTCTAAACATGTTTGTCAAGAAATAAATTAAAAATCTATTAAAATTTGAAAATTTGACAAAATAAAATATTCTCTGAAGATTCAAATGTTTGCCTCCACAAAAAAATTGTTATTTGGAAAAAATAACAATTTTTTGAAATTTTTTTAAGGTCTCTGAAAATAATATAGTTATATAGGATCAAAAGCTGCACAAGGTACTACTACTATGGTGTACTTATGGGACTATATTCATATAAGAGTGCACTTTGGATCAATCACATGGGAGATTTTATTGATGAGAGTAATAAATTGTGTTATCAAGATGCACCTAGCTCTAGCCCCAACTTCAAGAATGTACAAGTTTCAAAGTTCACCAATGTTGCAACTTGTGGGGGGGGAGGAGAGGGGGAAGGGTATAAACACTATTGATTCATAACCCAACAATATTAAAATTGTGAGCTTTAAAAAAAATTTGTTGAATGGTTTTGTTTAGCAATGTATAAATTATATGGAACACAAAAGTACTACCAAAAATGAAGTTGAAATCTGAGCAACAAATTTGCTACTACCCAAACAATGAACATTTTAGCAGCAAAATTAGTTTTTTTTTAAATGATTTTTTTAGCAACAAAATGGATACTACCCAAAATGGATTTTTTTTATCAATTTGCAAATTGAATTTAATTAAAGCTGTCCAATTCTGAACCCGCCAGTTTTTCTTTAATCGAATGTGCCTTCTCTTCCAAAAACACAAAAAAAAAACATTATATTTTGTGATAAAATGAGGATTCATACCTATCTCCAATTGCTTGTTTAAGAGTTTCATACTTGTACAAATCACCTACCACCAACTTCATGCAAAAAAGTCTAAATTATGTCAGGATTCATTGCACACTGGAGCTGGCTGCACACTCTGACCTTCTTACTATGTACCCAAAACTTTTATAACACACAACTGTTCCAAATTTGGTACTTCTCTCTCAAACAGTTGCCAGGATATATTAACTTGCATGCTATTTTTTTCCAAGCCAAAAATTGCACTTAGAATAAATATTAGAAGGTGTTTAAAAGGTAACATTAAGGGTTTTTTTTTTCCTTCAATTTAAATTTTACTTTTTTGGGTATTGAAAGTTTGGAAAAAAATTCCAAAAGAATTAGCAAAATTAGTCGAATTGGCAGTAGAGAAACATAAAAATTTCCAAGAAACAACAAAGTTTGCAAAAAAAATATAAACACTAATTACTCCCATAAATTTCACTTAGGATTCTCAAATACAACTGATTAGCATCAGCATCGTCTCTCAGCAACCATCTAGTTGGCAGACCAACCCAATATACTAAATAGCTTTACATTGAGAGCAAAAGAATCTGGACCAAGAATGCGAGCAAAATCTAAGAATCATCAACTTGCAATTTTGTTTCAAGAAAAAAACTTGGAAGAGATGCCATTGCAAAAATTAAAACCAGCATATTTTGCTCAAAATCTCTTGGGGAAACAAATGTACCCAAAACAAGCTGCAACTTCCAGTAAACAACCTTTGTGCAATTTAATTCATTGGAAACAATTTACAAAAACAAAATCCATAAAACAATCTATGTGGAGTGAGTTTCTACTACATCTACATCTCTTGATTGTTCAGAATGACGTTTGCAAAGGCAATTAAAGCATGTCCAAATTGAATGAATTTTTCATTTCAAAAACTGATGTTTTGTGAAGTCAAAAAACATGTGCAAATTGAAAGCTTTTTGTTTGGGAATGATGTTTGCAGTGTCAGAAACATGTCCAAGACATGTCCAAATAGAATAATCTTCGTTTCAGAATGATGTTTAGAGCTCCAAAAACAGTGTGGGAGGGGGGGGAGATCCTTTGATTGATTTATTTTAATAACCACCGGTTCTGGTTTTATCCCCTCTCTCCCTCAATCAGAATCAAGGAACTGCCCGTTCCAGGTATTCCCAGCAGTTCTTGGAGGGTTTTGAAATACCCAGAACCAGTAGTGGTTCTTTGATTCTGGAGTTTTTCTCCAAGTGGCTGGAACCAGTTCTTTGAATTCTCGACTTCTTCCTCTAGACCCAATATTATTATTGCTACTATTCACTAGCTGATCTGCAGGCAGGCAGCTTCAATGGTACTGTCCCCAGGTCCCTTCTTCACTGTGTCCTGCATGCAACAACATGAGCAACAGGAGCAGCAGCTAGCAGCAGCAATTTATTAGCAGCAACTGCCCATCTATGACCTCAGTCCAAAAACCAGCTCACCAACATGAGCTTGTGCAGCTGACCAGACGTAAATTATTCTAGACTGCAAGAGAGGGAAGATTTAAGACATTAAATGTCCTAGTGGGTCTTGAGCTCTTTCTTCTCTTTCCTCCACCCAGCTCCAGGCCTCCATATGCAATACTCATCAGCCCTACAGGCTGAAACACCTGCTTTTGGACACACACCCATTGCCATAGCCATTCTGTTTAGACTACTGCAACCACCCAGCAAGCAAACACAACAAACTCCTTCAGCAACAGAAAAAAGAAGCAAAGGTTTTGAATGAGCTGAGGCAATACCACTCTTATACCTATATCATGGTAAGGACCTGGGGTAATATTTAGCCTTGTACCGGTCTTATACCAACCTCAACATTAATATCAGGTATATTATAAGGGTCTAGATAAGGTCTTAAGTGTAGGTTTTAAAACCTTAGAACCCAAAATCAGCTTTAGACCTAGAACAAATGTGTTTTATTTTCTAAATTTTTAAAACTAGACCCAAAACCAACTGGTCTTGCATTTCAAAACAAATCTAGAATTGGACCCAATAGTTCTTATAAAGTCTAAGAAATAGCCAACATTGTTATAAACATGTTTCATACCTACCAAAAATTAAATTAAACTTGGACTCAATACCAAGACCAAACTAGTACATAGGTTTTTAAAAGTACCCAATACCAATATCACATTGGTAATGAGCATTTAGGAGTCCTGAATCTTGAGTCATGGGCACAACTTTGTATTTTTGTTTCCTTTCATAAGCTTATAATTAGTGTTCATGTTCATGAATCCTTGTTGAACACTGGTGGCAAATTCGAATGATTGTGTTTTGAAAGATGTTGGAACTCGGTACAACTGTAGGGTGTTATTCTTGTGATCATTGGAGCATGGTGTGGGCTTTGCAAGTATTTGCAAGTTGAGTTGTAGAACTCAAGAAACTCCTAAACCCTAAACCCTTAAAGCTTATTTGTGCACTTGTGTTCTTCATCTCGATTATCTTGTAACTTGTTTTTTTGGCTCCCTATTATCAATGTTCATGCTTCTTTGTTCAATGTGTTAGTTCCAACTTGCATTGTGAATCATTACTCATGAACATGTGTGCATTGTTCATTGGTGTAACACACATTGCAATGTTTGTGATTTGCATGGCTTGTTGTTTCAGGTGTAATCATTGACATGGTTGAGAATGGGCTATGGTTAGTGTGATTTGCACAACAAACTCCCAAGTCATGGCATGCCATTGTTGTGCAATGTTCATGATTTGCACAACTTTTTGAAGTGGGTATTCTAGTCCTAACTCTTAATCCATTTGAAATTTGAGGTTTTTGAATCAAGTTTATGTTTTTAGTTGTTACTGCACATGTGCGTTTGTTCTCCATGGCTTTTCCAATTTTATCAAACAACTTCAAATTTAAATATTTTGGTTTTCAAATCCCAACGTAGAATGTTGCCCCCAAACCATATTTCTTGGGATGTACTTGAATCCAATAACATGGGTGAACAAAGAAACCTTCCTCATGTTCCTAAATTACATTTTTTTCACTTTCAAATTTAGACATTGATCTAGATGCCATGCTTGAAAACTTTGTTATTATGACACACCCCTAAGTTCTTTCCAAGTCTTTGGAAATGAACCCCAAATGGTACCAACGAAAAGAAAATAAAAGAAAAAACTTGGGAGTACATTCCCTGACTCCATGCAATAATGAAAGAAGAGCATGTGGGAGCTCCAAGATGGGGATTAATAATACATGATACATTCATGATCACCTTGTGGACAAATCACATGCACAAGTTAAATAATGCAAATCATTAGTGGGAAATTGAACCATTTTTAGGTCACAAACTTGCCTCAAATTCACATGACATTGATTAAAGAAAAGGCCACCACCTTCCTTCCTATAATATATTGTGTGCCTTTCATAGGGGTTATATCCAAATGACATTTTCTTTCAAAATTTATGTTGTTTTAAATATTTGGAACCTTGTATATCCCTTGTTTCAATCTTTTTTTGAAGATGCAACCACACAATCTTATAGCTTTTATCAAGAGCTTTCAAACACCATGTTACAAGTCTTCATCAAAGTTCATTTGACCCTTGTTTTATATGTTTTGTGGTCAAGAATCAAACTATTAGTTTGACTCCTAGCCTTTTTTTTGGCCATAAATCTTAGCTCCTAGCCCCAAATAAAAAATGTAGGCTCACTTTTCATATCTAAGCTTTGAGAACTTTCTAATGGTTTTTTTATTTGAACAAGGTTTACCCGAGCTACATTTTTGTGCCAAAAATTTGGGACATTTCAAGGCTCCTAACAACGCTTAAAATGGGAGTTCATTCCAAGAGCCTTAGGAGTGCTTTCTTTTTACTCCCCTCATGTTTTAGGCCTTTTTTCTTGCCTTGGATTGTTCCCAAGTCATTTCCTCTTTATTTTGCCCCAACCTTCATCATGAATCAAAAATTAAAATTATGACATGTCACAAATGTTAAATATGCATGCCCCTCCTCCCAAAAAACCTAATAACGTTGTAATTAATTTTAATTGTAAAATTCAAGATATTTGGCTTGGGTAAAACCCATTCTCAATGATGTTTGATTAGTTTTTGATGTCAAATGTTATGGTTATACCAAAATTGGGAGGAAGGAAAATGTTTTAAATACTAAATGAGATTCTATAAAAAAAAAAACATGCATGTAAAAATAAGGGTCATAATGGTATGTGGATCATGGATCCAAAATGTATGCATGTAAGAAATGAGATTGCTTATGCTCACAACTTTCTACAACCACTATCCTCCAACAACTAAATAGTCGAAGACAAATATAAACTTGTTCGATCTACAACTATTTTCAACTTGTTGAATAAAGGTAAACCAATGATTGATTATGAGGAATTTCAACCCTATATGAATTTTTAAAACTCTAATCTAACCCCAAAAAAATTTGTATGATGGGGTTGGTTGGAAGATTGTAATACACATACATAATGAATTTTTTTAATGACTTAGTTTATTGTCTAGAACTCCAACTTTGTTTCTTTTACTTGTGATGGGGTTACAACCATGGATAATGCAAGTTGGGCAATTGAACATGGTTACATTATGTAGGATTGGTGTAAAATATCATTGTTGTTGAACGTGTAACAAATGTTCTCTAGATATGGGGCTAACAACTTGACTTTGTTGATCATGACAAAAGGACTTGAAACAAGAGGACATTGTTTCAAAGTTAATGTGTTTTGGTGTTGATGGGGTTAGTGCCTTCCAAGGCCTCAAATCAAAAGTGATAATTTAGATTCAACATCAATATGTTCCATTTGTTAGTGGTGTACATTGTATGGTTCATCAAACAAATTTTGCAGTACAAACCCTTTCAAACCTACCTTTGTTTCTCACATTAAAAATATTTCACCACGTTTGTATGGCTACTTCAGCCATAGTCCCAAGAAGCATTTAAAGTTTACCAAATTGGTAGAGATCATGAAAACTAAAGGCAACAAAACTTGCACATCATCAAAACTAGATGATATTTATGATCAGTGTTATCAAATGTGTGTTGTTTGAATATTGTATTTTTTTCATGAAAATGGCATTGGATGTGCCCACAATACATTAAGCCATATTTAATTTGTCCATGTTCACTAATGTGGAAATGTTGTTCGGGTTGAATGCAATGATGTCATTTTTAAAGGCAACACATTCTTTGATTAAGTTTGCAAAATTAAAAGATGATTTCCTTTATGATTTCATAACAACAATCAAGATTTATGAAGGGGGTGTATACATGTATTGCAATAATCATTTTTCTTTTAAAGGTGGCATGTTCATTAATTTCATTGTTTTGATCAGCTTTGCTTAGGAGAGCACTAATCTTTGTTGAATTATAGATCTAAACACATGAATTGATCATTTAGATTTTGAGTTTGTTGGGCAACACATTTGTGCCACATTTTTAGATCATATGGAGGTATTTGATTTTGTTACAAGGGACATATGTGGAAAGGTGGTTGCAATTGTGAAACAACAATGTTAAGAAATTGCCATTCAACTTATTATGGAGTTACAAGGGTGGTTCCTTACTCAAGATTTGATGGATGTATTGGGAGTTGTTTACCCACAATATTGGTGGTGACTAGAACTTGAAAAAAGGTTGAATGTTCATTTGGCAATTGTCAAGGCACCCTTTTGTCAACCAAAAAGGTAAGAACTAATTAGGTATGCATTCCAACCTTGTTTTCAACTTCTATTATTGCCTTTCAAAGATCTTTATTTGTGTTTAACATGTCAAAAATGTTAAGTTGGCAACGTAAAAACCTTTTGATGTGAACCTACTAACTAAGTTATGGAGAACCTTTACTTCCTTTCAAATTTTTGAAAACAAAATCCCAAAATATAATGTTGAACTTGTTGTTGTGCAAATAATTAGTTATATTAAGAATGAACATTTTTTTTAACACTAACCTTCATGAAAATTAAACTACAAAATTGATTAACCATGCATGTGGAACTTAGCATTCACATGTTTAGCAAAAAGTTCTTCACTCTGTAAAACTTTCTTTTTGGAATAGCAATTCAGAATTGGAAGGACATTAGAACTTGATGATGATTTGTAAAAGATTAAAGTTTGATGGCTGAAAGCTACTTCATGGCACGGCCACCAACTTCCAAGTTGTCTTTTTCCTTGTATCCTTTATATCTCTTCTTGTTTTTTGAGATTTTTTGGGAATTTGGATGCGTGGGTGTTGTTAAGATACTTTGGATGGCTTGTTCATGTAGGCAACAACAACCAGCTATTTGAATTTTGATTGGCAAAGATTTTGATTGCCCTTTGTTTCCATGATCTATGGTTCTTTGGAATTTGCATGCAACCCCCTTGTTTAGGCATGTAGGATTTGTCTTTGCATTCAATATTGTCAACAAATGATTTCTTTTGTGTAGGTTAGGCTTTATGTTACAATAGGTAGGGTCTTTTTTTGTTGGGGGTTTGATTCCCCCCATATAGCATGTTACCAAAAATTGAAATTAAAATAACATTCATTCACAAAAAAAACCTGAGGAAGGATGATGAACTGTAGTTGCAATTTCAACTTAGAATAGTTTTCTTTAGCAAATCAGAACTAATGTATATATATTTTAAATCTATAGAAAAAACTACAGACTTTTGCACCAAGTAGTTGGACAGATCGACATTCAATTTGTCCATCTGACAAGTAGAGCTCCAACAATGATTGGATGTAACAAACTTAGCTAATACCGAAGAAAAAACAAACAAACAAACAAATAAATGCTTCGTATGGAAGCCCATATCCAAGTTCAGTCACAAGGCTGGTATGTTCAAAAGTCAATACCAGACCAACACTGGTGTTTACAGCTTGCATAAAGAGGCTTAGAGCAGTGTTCTTTGAGCAGTGTTCTTCTCCTATTGAAGTTTATTCATACCAAGTAAAGGTACTATTACAACTTACTGCAATTGAGATGCTTTGTTGCATGTGCCCCATCACATGCATCTTGCCGTCTCTTTTCCACTAGGTCATTATGATCATAGTTACACAGAGTATGCTCTGATCACAAACAGCCTGATGGAAAGCCACTAAAATAGAGCCCTATGGAATGACATTACATCAGCCAAGGGTCTTTAAATCCATACAATACAAAAAGTACTCATGTTTCTCTTTTTCTCTTGCCTGCCCAGCGGCCCAATTAATACGTGTTTGATGAAGCCTGAACACATACATCTTGTTGCTACCCAGACACATCACATTTGGGCATGTGGTTATTCACGTTTTGGGCGTGTTATGGACACTAGGAAACATAACATGCTTCTGACTGTCCATTACACACCCAAAATGTGCATAATCAAAAGCCCAAACGTGTTTGAGCATCACCCAAATGTTTTTAGAACAAGATCAATCGGGCAAACAGTGAAGAAAGAGACCTTGGCTGATTTACTGTTGTCCTAGCCGTATGTGTTGCTGCATGGACAAGCACTTTCCGTTGGAGAGTTGGAAGTTGTAAATGAGCTGAAAATCTGTAAGTAGTTAAACTTAAGAATGTTAAGAAGGTTGAGAACATTTCCTAATTAAAGAACTGGTCAGAGAAAGTATATATGATCCTATAGAAGATACTATAGGTATCACCCTCTGATGATTCATGATTTGTAGCAGGACTGAGATCTCACATTGTTCCGTATTTTGCCAATGCTTCGAATCACAGCAACATTTTTTTAAAGTGAAGTTCACGTGATTGTGTGCTTATTAGGTAGATGGAACAACAATGTAATGGAAAGAAGTAATTGCATTACTAGTAGTACCCCACCTGGTACAACTAAACTTTTCATCATCAGACTGTACAATATACAACAACCTTAGTTTCAGTAAATTTTAATAGTATCTCACTTCTTGGTACAACTAAAGTTTCATTATTGGGATGTACTGATATTACAAATGCAAGGTTGCAAGGTTTGAAGTTCGTATGAACATAGTAGGGACTTGTTGTTACTTAAACCTAGAATTAATTTCAGACTTGAACTAAAGCATTTTAGAAGACCCAATGAAATTATATACTACATTGAAATCGTTAACAAAACTAAGGAATCGCACATGGCATCATCAAATTCTGTTGTAGGGGAGGTTCCTGTATCAGTGCTTTCTCCTGAGGGAGGGGCACTTGAGAGCGTGAGCCCGCGAGGGTGTTCCCAAACCTTAGAAAAATGCACGAGTACAGGAACCTCCCCTTGTGTAAACAACTCTCTTTTTATTTCCTCCCTTCTTTCTCATTTTGTAGAAAAGAAATATTTCCATGGGAACATTGA
>Ga0209208_10011770_pt1 | contig 11172 bp, 8 predicted proteins | sample S1TSphfallax_3_FD_187694 | JGI IMG/M metagenome (GOLD analysis project Ga0209208, IMG submission 187694) | Host-associated microbial communities from peat moss isolated from Minnesota, USA - S1T2_Fd - Sphagnum fallax MG (SPAdes) (version 2) | ecosystem: Host-associated > Plants > Peat moss >... | reverse complement strand
CATTGAGTAAATAGAAGATATTGGAACAAACAAATTAGTAGAAGAAATAGTTTTGCACATTTAACACTGATATATAAATTCACACATTGCACACACACATGCACACCTTTATTTCATTTTGTCGTAGGTAAACAATGTAAAGAATATGCATTTAAATAGATAACTTGAATATGAGCACATTGTGTGGATAACCTTTAAAACACTATTTGCCATGTTCACCAAAGTTCCAATCCAATGGTTTTGTTTTTCCCCATTTTGTTCCTTGTGTAATGGTTTTGCTTTCTCCCATGTTCTCCATATCTATTTTTGGGCATTTCATGTCATAAAATCAAATAATCCTTCGTAGATTCTAAATGTCTCATTTTCAACACACTAACATCATGCAATGGTTTTTTTTTTTCCCATGTTCTCAAGATCTATATTGGGGCATTTCGTGTCATGAAAGCAAATAATCTTTAATATCTATTCTAGAGGCCTCATCTTGAATGCACTAAAGAAACATTTTAAGCATTGCAAGTCTTTACACAAAAAGGTTGTTCACATAGCATCTTATCTCATCATAAGCATAGTGATCTTGTGTTATAATCATCTTGCATCTTTTATCTATGTTTATAAAAATCCTTTATTTTACTTTCAAGTGGTATATAATGTCATCATGTAGGATCTTCATTTACATTGTGTGATATGACAAAATTGAAGATGGACATTCAATGCTAAATTAAGGACATGTATCATCCTTCTACTAATACAAAACATTCCTTTTTTTCTATCTTAAGTTACAAATTTTGGTTATTTTTTTGGTGGTCCAAATTGATGGTATATGACACCATTCTTTTTCCAAGGAAGAAAACCTTTTCCAAGGGAATCCTTGGATCAAAATGCTAAATAACATGGTGAAGTAAACAAAAAATGAATCACAACTTACATCTCACTTCATTTGTATGGGCATCTACAAGGAGAATCATGTAGGTCATTTGTGTTATACATTTACATCATAATGTCAAAAATAGAATGAACAAGGTTTGACTTTAAGGACAAACATATGTTTATGAGTTCAATAGAAACCAAATCACATTTAATAGCATCCAACTTGCACATGATTCCTTTCTCTTTCTCTATGGATGAATATATGTCATGATACATAACACAATTCTTTTTGAAGGAAAGGACTTTATTTAAATGAATAAAAAAATGGCGAAAGAAACAAAAAAGGAATATATAAGAAGACTATTTTTGCTTTATCTTTTTGGGGTTTAAACCCTAAACATATTAAGATGTATTAAAAGTCACAAACCATCACCCTTTATTGTATACCTTTACTAGTCTTACTTCACCCTTCACCATACACATGGATACAAAGTTAATGATATTGATGGTTTTAAATAAATGGTCGTCTAAGCTATTGTACTTCAAAATATTTGACAATTTTTGAATTTGATATGACATCAAATATAGGAATCCTTTAAATAGTATGTCCATTTAGTTCTAGATAATACATTTTAACTAGCTTGAAACCTAATTTGCCAAAAAAATTGTAAAAGTAAGATTTAAAAACTTTGCTAAATATACATTTTTTTTGGATAAGTTTATTAGATGTTATGCATGCAATGGGTGAACATACTTTTGTAATTTTTAGATGACAAATTACTTGGTCCCCAACTTGGATTATATTTTTGGTACCATGGTTTTCAAAAGTTTACCATTGCAATACATCATAATTCTCCAACTTTTTATTATGGATTTTATTTAGAGGTTTTTTCTTTTCATGCCTAGGATAAAGAAAATAATTTGTATTAAATATAACTTGGTTTGATGATTTTTATTCATGTCCTTAAACAATGTGCTTTGTACAACTTCGAGAACATGTTTGGTCCAAAATTTCTATAGAATATTACAAATCTCATTTCAAATTTGTGCCTTTTAGCAAACTTACAAGATCAATTTTGCATTTATCCATCAATAATGGTGGAATGGCCCCATCTCTTGAATCAATGTTCTTCAAATAAAACATTAAGCTTTTGTCACAACTATTAAGGAGATCATTTTGTATTATGGTAGTACAATGTATTTTGGGATGGATTTTAAGTATTAGGCCCATTGCTTTTTGTGATGAATATCTATTATTGTAAGATTTTAAAGAAACCTTGGGAATAATGTCATTTAATGTGTTTTTAAAGCCAAAAATAGTCACTTTAATCCCTTGCAAAATTAGAAAATTGAAAGAAAGATAATTAACTATGTTTTTTTTATTGACAAATTCATGCAACTCCAATTGTTTCGAAGCCACTTTTTAATTATGACAACAAATTTTTATCATTGGTATTCATAAAATGTCCAAAACTTATAAGAGGAGGATGAAAGTTGCACCAACTTCATGAATTGGGATATTAAAGGTAATTCATGATTTTCCTTCCAACAAGTGTGAATTGATTATAATCACACAATACACAAATGAAGGTAGGTTGAAACATATACATGTTATCCCCTTGTTAATATGGTTTTATACATCAACTAAAAAATGTCGATACACTTTTAAATCTATAGGACCAATTAATTTCTCTTTTTCACATGCATGCACAAGCAATCCATTTGGTGGACATACTTTTGCAATTTTCAATTTAGATTCATCCATTGCTCCCAATATAATTTTGTTCCGTGTTGACCTACCATGTAATCCAAGAAAAAAAAAGAATTATTGGGTACATGAACATGATTTATTTAGATGTTATTCTTGTACCATGGAAAGATGTCTAAATATCGCAATTTGATAACTTTTTCCCTTGAAATATGGTGACTTTGTACATTTTTTTCCAAAAGAATATCTCTAGACCTTTACACATGTTCCTTTTTTAATTTATTGTCAAGTTGGGATTCATGGACACCTTTCAAGCGGTTATGGGATATTTTATTTGTCATGAGGTCATGCCAACAAGAATCTACAATAAGTGACCCAACTATGGTGGGCATGATTACGTAAGCACCAAAAAGAACAAGGGTACCCAAGGACACACTTTGCAAAAGGAACAAAAAATGGATCCAACTTCATGATGAAGATCTTTGATAAAAAGATTGTCAATTTGGAAAGAAGGGTCATAGCCCAAATCCAAAGATTGAAGTATTGTAGCTTAATCACACCATATTGTCTAAGGTCATCCTTGATCATGATCTTTTTCCTTGTCATCATATTTCATCAATCACCATTTAGTTTGAAATTGTTTAAAATAATGAAACTTATGAAAACAATACTTGAATGTGTCCATTTAATAAAATTGTGATTTTCAAATTTGGACATTAACAATTTTGGGTGAAAGCACACTATGGTGACCCCTTTGTATTGTCACATCATTTTTTTTTTGGGTGGTCATTTTGAACTTAAACCATGTCAAAATTATAAAAGATTTTCACAATGTTTTTGCATACTATGGTAAAGCATAACCCAAAAAGGAGAAAAACATTTAATCATTTTCTCTTTATATTGTGGTAACTTGAAGTATATTTGCATGAAAAAATAAAATGTCATGACATATTAAAAAATGCAAATATACTTTAAAAGTGATTGAAATGATTTTTAACTTTCATGAAATTTATAGTGGTTATTTCACATGTCATTTCACATAATTTAAACCAAATTTGTGAACCACTTGAAAAGTTTGATAATTTTTGTGTCATAAATGGGTTTTTTTTATGGTCATGATGATAAGTATTTAATAAATTAAAATTTTCACAAATAATCACTTGCAAATGGAATGTGACAAGTGTTTTGAGGTGGGCCTATTTTTAGATTTGAAAAAAATATGTTTTCATTATTAATGAAATTAAATACAAAGGTAGTTTGAAATGAAAAAACAAGTTATGTTTTAATGTGTACATAGAAATATACCCATGGTTATTTTCCTTTACATTATTAGATTTATTTATTTATTTCAAAATTTATTAATAAAAATATTTCTATGAAAATCAAAATTTAAAAACCAAAACACCAACATTTAAACTTAGAATTAAATGGACTACATTTTGTGGAATTCACACAAAATATACCTTTAGTAGCAAATGGAAAAGTGCCCTGAAGGGGGTCACCATAGTGTGTTTTCACCTTTTTGTTAAATTTTATGTTGTGGAAAATTTTATAAAAGGTCCAAGATAAATCTAATGTGATAAATGCAAGCATATGAATTAGTAAAAAATATGTGTTTAGAAAAAAATTTGTGTAGTATTTTTGTTTGTGCAATTTTTCCCAAAAGAACCTTTTTGGCCCTTTGCACATGCCTATTTTTTTTGTTGCCAAGTTGAGATTCAAAGACACCTTTCAAGCGGTTATGGATTATTTTATTTGTCATGAGGTCATGCCAACGACAATCTACAATAATTGAACCAACTATGGTGGGCATAATTATGTAAGCAAACCACCCAAAAAAATGAGGGCACCTTCATTTTTAGAAAACTTAGTCCTTTTACATCATACACTTCCATTCAAATCTAGTTTCAGTGGAATGGGACGTGTGTCATTCCACCATACACTAATTGTAGTGGAAGGGAATGCAACAACACCACCTTCTTGATTGCCTAAGTGGAATGGGACTCATGCCATTCCACCATATATTGACCATAGTGAAAGGGAGTTTGATAATGCAAACTTCTTGATTGCCTATGTGGAAGGGGAATCTTGCCATTCCACCATACATTGACAATAGTGGAAGGGAATGTGATATTGTCACCTTTTTGATTGATTAAGTGGAATGGGATTCATGCCATTCCACCATACATTGACCGTAGTGTAAAGGAGTGTGACAATGCCACATTCTTGGCCACCTAAGTGGAATGGGACTTATGCCATTTCACCATACATTCATTAAAGTGGAAGGCAACCATGATAATGCCACCTTCTTAACTATTGCCTAGGTGGAATTGGATTTGTGCCATTCCACCATATATTGACACAAGTGGAATGCAACTACAACAATGCCCCTTTCTTGAATACCTAAATGGAGGATGAGTGGATGTGTTCACCATCCATTATACATAACTAATTTAGGGAAATTGTAAGAAGTTAAACTTCTTCATTTTGCTTCTATGTACACCAATAGCCTACAATGTGCCAATCAATGAAACTAAACCACAACATAGCCATCCCAAGTGCATGTATGGTCATATGTGTGCAAGGTCTAATATGAAGTGTGCATTATGTCCAATTTCACTTAGTGTTATGGATAACCATGTGTAGCTTACTTGCAGGCATGGTTGCAATAATATGGACACTTGTTCAATCTAAAAAAATTAATAATCATGATGTAAACATTTGTGATTGAATTTGTAAACACATATAATTATACTAGAAAACATGGTTTTGTGCCACTACATACTTCCACCCAAATCCAATTTTAGTGGAATGGCATTCATGCCAATTCACTATACATTGATTGCAATGGATTGATGTAATAATGGAATCAATTATGCACTTGAAATGTCAATTATACTTGTTTCATAATGTTTTGCATGCAATGTGTATTTTTTGCCCTACACCATACATGTCCACCCAACACACAACCATTCATGGACCAAATTTGATGGGATCCATCAACACACCCCACCATTAGTGCTCCATAAACCACCATACAACTAATCACAACACATGTGAACCACTTGAATTCAATAAGGTGGATTGATCCACCAAACTAAAATGTGTGGAGTAAACCATTGAACTTGCAATGGCTTGTAATTAGAACATCATTATGCAATCACTAGAAGAACGCATGCAATAATCCATTTAGTTTTGTGTTAGACCAATAGTTCAAAAATTTCAATATGAAACAAAAAAATATGCAAAGTTTTCAACCTCTTTTAAGTTGATAATGATTAAACATTATTGCTACCCCACATTTTTGAAGTGATGTGTTCTTTTATGTGGATACAAAAGTAATTTTGCGAAGTTTGCATGTAAGCAAGGTACAATTACATTTCTAATCATCTTTCATCATGTCTTTACTAGCAAAGAAGGGATGAGATGCTAGTATTTATTGTTAAAGAAATAATGAGCTACTAGTTTTTACATTTAAAGAGGAAATTGGCTAATGTCTTTACAAGGCTAATGAAAAAGTCAATTGTTGTTCCTTATTTAAAAAATAAAATGAGTTCCTTTTGGAAAACATGTTTTCTTCTTTTGTCAAATAGAATGTAGAAATTAAACTTGTGTTTTCAAGTAGTGAAAATGTCAAAATGCATTTGTTTGTTATGTTTTAGTGTTCAATAATTATATATTATCAATTTTTTACATCATTGGTTCAAGTTATAATTGGTTGTGCAAAAGGTGATTGGTAGTAAGGAGTATGCATGACTTTTTGGGTTGTGGAAAAATATGACACGATGGTGTTAATGAAAGGCCAATGGGTGGTGTTTAGGCACATGTGAAGGAAAAAAAAAACCCATCTTGGTCAATGACACATTTTGGATGTCTTAATGTCCTTGGTGCAACAACAAACATGTTTGATGTTCCCAAGGGTCCATGTGGCAAGCTCTAATGGGATGGAAGATGTGGATGCAACAATCAAGAAGAAGACCCTCCTTGGAGGTAAGATATTTGAAAACAATGAAAACAACAAAACATTTTCCAAAACTGAATGAAGGAATGTGTGGCCATACACCTAGTATTTGAATACTAACAAATGACAAAAGAAAAATTGTTGGCTTGAAGTTAATTTGGTAGGAAAGAATAAAAGCAATTACATACCAATGATTGGACTTGACAATTTGATAATTTGAAGTACACACCCAAAAATTGCGGGATACAATATACAAATACCTAGCCAAGCAATTAAGTTATGACCCTCCTTTAAAACCCAATATTGTAGAAACTTACATGAAAAAACACTTTAATTCTTATTGGATCACATTTTAAAATGGGATGATGCATACCATGAGAACTATCCTATAGAGATGTGGGATGCAAACCTCCACTATTGGAAGACTCCAAATGCCAATAGAGAAAGTGAACGTATGGAGGTTATTTGTGCCCAATTGTGAAAGCTAGTAGCTTTGGGACAAACACCATTAACATGTTTTATGAAGCTACAAGTATGATGCAACTTGGATGTTGTATGTTGCAAATTATTATTGTATTGTTGCACTCCCATATATAGTAACAAGTTTGTAGGAAAAGAGGTGGATCTTCATCCCAAACAATAAGAATCACCTAATTTGTTGTGGGCAATCATGAAATGTTATCATATTATGATTGATAGGGGTCCAAAGGAATGACACATGCTAAGTGAAGGAAGAGGAGAAGGATGTGCAAGAGCCAAAACAAATTTACCATATTTCAAACCTCCATGTCCATGTTTAATTTAATGGTTTCATGAAACTTTAGAGGACAATCATTATGGTAGATGACTTAGACATAACATTAAAACTAGGTCCAAGTGACTAGACCTTAATCACACAAGCCCCCAAATGATGAATGCCATGGTGACAAGGACCATGTTTCATTGACATAATGAAATAGGCCCAACTCACACAAACCTTTGCAACATAAGCCTTAGTGAAATTTACAAACCCAAGTAATACAAACCTTAATGATATTATAAACTCAATTGACATAAGTTGAGTGACATGGGCCTTAGTGGCATATGTCCTAGTGAAATAATACACCAAGCCTTAAGTAACACAAACCTTAATGACATAGACTTGGGTGATATAAGTTGAGTGACATAAACCTGAGTGACATAAACCTTAATGACACAATGGTTAGTGACATAGGTTTAATGACATGTGTCCTAGTGACAAAAAATCGAAGTCCTATTGAGTGACACATGCCATTATTGATATTAAAAATTAAATGAAATAGGCCATTAGTGATATTAAGTGGCATGGGTTGAGTGACACATGTCATTATTGATATTAAAAATTAAATGAAATAGGCCATTAGTGATATTAAGTGGCATGGGTTGAGTGACACATGCCATTCGTGGCATAAGTTTTAATGATTCCAACCCTAGTGACATAGATCTTAGGGGTTGCATGGGCCTTAGCAACTAGGTCTTTAGGTAAAATGTGTTGTATTTTACAAGGGCTAGAGGCAAAAAACTATGATCATGAGGAGTGGGAGGGGGAGGAGGAGGCAAATGAACAAAGAGACAAAGAAAAATCAACATTGTTGCACCTTACACCAAAGATGCATGTAAGGGGCACATCACATCAAACTAAATCAAGTCATTAAGAAAAGACATTGCTATAACTCAATGTGAGTGGAAATTTAATGATAACAAGCTTAATGACAAGTGGGTGGCCTTGTAATGGCACTTGCAATCGTGGCATTTACTCTACATCTTACGGACACTTAAAAAGTTATAACTTAGTGGTATTAGTGTATATAGTGGAATGGATCAACAAGGCTACTATACATTTGCTTAATAAGCATACATGTATAATATAAACTTGAGTGAAATGATATAGGTATGATTGCAATGTGAGAAGTAAGTCATGAATAACGATCTTAAATGATATTATTTGAATGAAAACAACACATGGTTGGATTTGAAAAACATTTTGAGCAAGGGAGGAGAGGGCGGGAAGTTTGTATGTATAAAATGCTTAAGAAAGCACCTTAAATAGAGGTTGTCATCTTACATTACAATTTAAGTAATCCTAAACAAAGGGTTTTAATTTTCTAAATTATAAATTCAACCATATTATGTGACTTTTAAAACATCTTGAAACCACTCATTATTATAATCTTGCATTTCCAAAAGATTCAAAAAATGATAAAAGACAAAAATATGGTGTTTTTTAGGTACCCTAATGTTATTAGATGCTTCTAATGTATATTCCTTGGTTCTTTTGCATCATTTTTTTATAATCTTCGCAAATAATATGACAAACAATGTTATTTTTGCAAAATACCACTTCTACACACAACTTTTTAAAATAAAAATAAAAATCTTCCAAATAATAATATCAACAAACTTTTATTTTTAAAAATTCTCTATTATGGTCAAGGCTCCATGTTTAATATATCAAAGTGGACTCAAAAATTGTCAAATTAACTTCTACAACTTCCATAACTACTAAAACTTCGAGATGAAAGATGCCCAACACAAAGTTCAAATTGTTCATTTAGTCCTATTCTTGTAACCTAACTACTAAAAATCCAACCTCAAATTTCTTCAACTAAAAACAAAAACAATTCTATAATTCCTACCACATTTTGTTTTGAGGGTTGGGTGGTTGTACATTGAATTCAACAAAAGAATTGGTGCCAAATTTCACCAATTTTGAATAATTTAAAATGAAAAATGAATTTCATTTCATTTTATGAATTATATGGACTAGGTGATTGTTACCTTGAGTTTTTGGCTACAACTTGTAGTAGACTATTTCTTTATTTGTGGCATGGGAGCACTTAGACTAGGTGGATGGCATGTTATAACCTATAGTCAACTGAAAGATGGTGAAAATTGTACATAGTTGAGTTTGTTACATAGGTACCATTTTAACTAGTTTAAGCAATTTATGTACCAATTAAGAACAATTGAGCTATGGCGCATATCTATGTTACTCAATCAATGAATAAATGCCATGTCAACAAACTTTCTCAAAAGCTCACCTATGAGAGGCATCATTTGTTTTTTCATTTTTTATATAAATAATTTGGTGAATTTTTATTAATTTTCCTTTTTTCAAATTTACACTTGCAAAAAAGGCCCCCAAAAAATTCTCAATTCTTTGTTGGAAAAATGGTGAAATTTTGTCACAAACAAAACATTGTTTTGTTGGGTTCTTAATCATTAGGCTAACCATCAATGGCACAATAAAATTGATGCAACCCTTTTCATTATTATCCAAGGTGTGTTGTATGTCTTATAGAGTATGTAGTTCTTTGGGTAGTAGAAATGTCCTTAAATTTGTGGAAGAGATATTCATTAATTGTTCAAGACCCCTTTTGATTTTGAAAAGCACAACTCTTTAGAAATTAAAAAATTGTTCTATGCAACAAAGGAAGTTACTTCCATTTTTTTTTCAAATGATGTGCAAAAAAATATTGAGTGCAATTTATTGAATTAAATTTTTTTTATTGAAATGTAAATAAAGTTCTTAGAAATAAATTATGAGAATATATTTAAAAAATTATTAATTTTAATAACATATTCTTCCAATATTTTAATATTTCATAACATACTGAATGATACAAATCTTGCCGAAACATTTTTTTTTTTTCGAAAAAAAGGGTTCAATGCAATGTTTTTATTGGGGCAAGTTTTCACAACTTGGTAAGAAAAAAACTGAAAAATATTTTTTTGGAAAAAATAAGCTCAAGTCATCACATTTCAAAACATAAAATCTTAAGGTCATCACATTTGGCTGCTCAACAAATTTGAAAAAAAAACGAAAAACACGGATTTGGTAGCCACAATATGAATATTTGAGCTTTGCATTGCTATGCACTACCAAGATAATGAACTATTATTTATTTATTTATGTTTTCATATGGTTTTTAATAATTCATCGTTGTTTATGTCAAATTTTATAGTGTTGTTGCGCACTACCAATGATGATCAACTTTTTTTTTTCTTACCCTTATGTTTTCATATATGGTTTTCAATATTTCATCACTTGGGGCTTCACATTGCTACGCACTACTAGAGATGATCGACTATTTTTTTTTCTTATGTTTCCATATAGTTTTCAATAATTCATCATTAGTTATGTCAATGTCAAATTTAATTTGATTGAATATAATTTTTATGCACATGAAGACACATGTTAATGTGTTTTTAATATGTCTTTATAACTACCCTTTAGTTATATTCTTATATATGGAAAAAGAGTGAGATAGTTATTAAAATAGAGGTAATTATTAGGAAAGGTGCAAGATAGTTATTAAGAAAATTAATAGGAAAAGGAAGTAGTTAATTAAGAATAAAATGAAATAGTTAGGCTTGAAAATGAAATGAAGTAATTATTTCTGAAATTGTATTTGAAATGGTCCATGGATGACCATACTAAGGATTCCAAAAAAAAATCCCCCATATACCAATTTATCACTGGAATTTTCAAATTTTGACAATATTTTCTAAGTATGCTAAGTCCAAAAATAAGTTTTGAACTTATCTTGAGTTTCAAACTGGGTTCAATTTTTAAATTTTTCCACAAATTATTCTTAGTTTTTTTTTTTTTTTTTTT
>Ga0209208_10011769_pt1 | contig 11172 bp, 6 predicted proteins | sample S1TSphfallax_3_FD_187694 | JGI IMG/M metagenome (GOLD analysis project Ga0209208, IMG submission 187694) | Host-associated microbial communities from peat moss isolated from Minnesota, USA - S1T2_Fd - Sphagnum fallax MG (SPAdes) (version 2) | ecosystem: Host-associated > Plants > Peat moss >... | reverse complement strand
TTTTTTTTGGGTTTTTGTTTTTCTAAATTTTTTCTATTTTTTTTAATTGCGGAAGAAGATTTTATTTTCTTTTCTTTTTAAATTTTTTTAAATTAAAAAAAACTCTAGTTTTTGTTTCCTTTTATTTTCTTTCCTTTTTTTTTTTTTTTTTGTCTTTAAAATTCCAAAAGATCAAGTTTTTTTTCCATTTTTTTGTATTTTTTTAAATGCTAAAAGATCATGTGTTTGATGCAATCTTTGAGTAACTATGAAATACCAATTTGTAACCAATGTCATTCAATTCCAATTGTATCACTATTAACTTTACACTCATCAACATGCTACTAAAGTGGTTCTTATCGATGAACACATGACATGGTGACTAATGAAAATAGTTTTAGAAAGGGGTCTCTTGAGCTTAGAGAGTAGCATGCATATCTTACTTAGGTTTCTTTGGCATAAACAAGAGCATGGAGTTCATGTTTTCCAGTTTTTGAACATTTTAAAAAGTTTTGATAGATGTGATATTTTGCATCAATACATAAAAGTTTTGTCTTATTGAAATTGTAAACTCATGTTTATATGTTTGCATGTTTTGAATGTGAGCATTGAATTAATACTTTGTAAAAAAAATTCCTAAAAATACAAGTTTGAAATATATTGCAATGTTGCATCATTGCAATAAAAGAACTTCAAAAACATAAAGTTCAATGTGAAATACTTGCATAAAGGTCACAAAATAAACATGGTTTTCTTTAAATGATTTTGCAATACCACATTTGAAACATAAGATGTCGGTTAATGTTTTTGGATGGTTTATGCAATACCGAAATGTTGAACATAAAATATGCATGTTAAATGAAAAAAATGATGATGATAAAAAATAGGAAATTAGAAGAAAAAATTAATTGTGATAAATAGTATAAAAATGAATTTAGAATAAGAAAAAAAAATAGAAGGAGAAAAAGTAAAAGAAATTAGAAAAATAAGAATTCAGAATAAACGAAACAATATAGAAAAATGTTTTTAAAAAAAATAAGAATTGAAAAGAAAAATGAGAAGAAAAAGAATGCTTGCATTTTGGTCACAAAAAATTTAATAATTATTGAGGTGTATTGTATTTGAAATGACACTGTTTTCATATGTGGGTATTTTATTTTGTGGTTGGATTTTCAACTATTTTAGCTTTTCACAATAACTACCAAAATATGCAACACCCACATTTAAGGTTACCATTTATTGACATCAAGGGGTCAAATATGATTAAAATGGTTGTTCATTCATTTAGTGGAATACTTTCATATTTTGTATATCATACATTGGCAAACATTAACATTGTGTAAATGATAGGTAGGTGGTGAATAGGTGGGTGGGTAGGTAGGTAAATAAATAAATAGGTGGGTGGGTAGGTACATAAATAGGTATGTAAGTAGGTTGGTGATTAGGCAAGTAGGTATGTACACAAATAAAAAACAAGTTAAATCAATAATGTAACTAGGTTAATAGGGTAGCCAAAAAGTTTTGTTAAAAGATTTTGTCAAAAAAGTAGTCTTTAGGTTAAATCAAAAAAATATAAAAAATTTGTCAAAAGCTAGAGGTTTGCCAATAAGTATGAATTTAACCATGAAAAAATAGAAGCTTTTCCAAAAGACAAAAATTTAACCAAAAAAAGATAGAGGTGTTACTAAGAGGTAAAAGTTTAACCAGAAAATATAAAGTTTTTGCCAAAAGGTAAAGGCTTAGCCAGGAAAAGTTTAAAGTTTTTCCAAGTGGTAGAGGTTTAGCCAAAAAAAGATAGACATTTTAGTGAAAGGTAAACATTTAGCTAGGAAGAGGCAAAGGTTTTACCAAGAGGGTAAAAATTTAATTTAAAAAAATAGAACTTTTGCCAACATGTAATGGTTTAGCCATGAAAAGATGGAGGTTTTGTTAGGGATATAGGTTTAACCACGAATTTTTTTAAAAAAATTGCCAAAACATAAAGGTTTAGCCAAATATATATGTAAGTTTTGTTGAAAATAACGTTTTGCCATGAAGAGATAATTTTATTGCTAAGAGATAAAGGTTTAATTAAGAAGTTATATAAATTTTGTCAACATGTAAAAATTTAGCCATGAAGAGATGGGCGTATTGCTAAGATATCTAAGTTTAACTAAAAAAAGTTAAAAGTTGCGCCAAAAAACAAAGGTTTAGTCAAGAGAAAAGTTTAACCATGAAAAACTAAATGGTAAGTAGGTAAAGGGTTGGTAGGTAGAACCAAGATGTAGGTCAATAATGTAGTTAAGTTAGTGGGGTAGCTAAGGAATTAGGGTAACTAAGTTAGAAAGTAGTATTGTCAAGGTTGAAAAAAAACACCCAACAAATAAAAAGGGCCAAAGGTCAAGAACCCAAAAAGGTTGATTGTGGTACAATGTTGGGTTAACATAGGTTGGAGAACCAAATGAAAAACATAACCCATCCTATGGACAAAATAGCTAGTTGGTGCATTAGTAGGTGCTAGTTCACTTTGGCCAATATATATTTTATATTGAAACAAATATACAACTAGTACAAGGTTAATATTACTTCAAGTCCTAACATCCCAACCAGGCTAATATAGGTATAAATATGGTATTACTTCAACTCGTACTCGATTAGTAAGGTCTAATGTTGGGTGATTCGCATTTTTTATTGAAAACTAGTGATTCGAATGATTATGGTCATTAGCTCAGTTTTAAAGAACTGGATTTATTTTTATTTTTATTTTTGTAATATTTTTTAGAGAATTGCCTACAGTTTCAAAAAATTAGAAAATAAACCCCATGCCTAGTTTTCACATTGTTGATTCTCACACATTTGTTAACTAATAATTTTCAAAGGTGATTCCCACAACTTGATTATTAAAAGAAATTAACTTATAAATTTCATCTTTTTTCTTGCATTTCATAAAATTTTAAATAATCAATATCATTAACCAAAAAAAGATGTAATGTCATCTTTAACCCTAATTTTTTTAAATTATTACTCTCTAATTTAAAACCTAGATTAATAAGTGTTACTAATCACCCTACACCTTAGATGTTAACATAGACTCATATTATTAAGAGTTGGAATTATGTATGTCCCAATATTTGAGGAGGATTTCATTTTCTTAACATTTAGATACCTTGGGTGGTTTTGATAAGTTCATTTTTCAACCCAATGAAAACTGACAGATCAATTTTTAGTCAAGGTATATCACCATTTGTGATACTTGTCAATTTTCAAAATGAAAATTGTCTTATAAACCTAACCAATTGTCACTTCATTTTTTAGGACCACCCAACACCAAAGGTTCCTTGTTACCAATGTTTGATAGTAAATACTAGGCACATGCCTAATACCAAACCAATATTAATCCTTAGTCCTTACCTTACATGTATTTTAAGAATCTATTTTAATTGTGTGCATAAAGGTCAAAACAATTGCCTCTAAGGTTTCACAACTCATTCCTAGATAGCAAAGGGGCTTGGGCTTAATAAAAAATCACATTGGGAATTACATCCCATCAATAATCAATGAAGATCCTCATTTGATCTAGTCCTCGAAAGCATTTGTTTCACTATGTTCGCAATGGTTGTTCTTCATCAATATTGTCCCCCAAGAGCCTTTTTGGTTCAATGTTTTCCCAATGTTAATTCCCATGGCAGGGAACCACCATTGGGAATGCAATGAACCAAAAAGGCTTTAGTTAGTAATATATATCTTCCTCTTTACACATTTTGCCAATGGGTGGACTATGGGTGTAAAAGGGTACAACATTTGGCATTTTGGGCCATGGTGTGAAACCTTAGAAATGGGTATTCTAATGCAGGTGCAACACAACCAACACAAGTATTGCAAAATCCATCCCCCAAAAATTTATAAGGCATGGGATGTTCAAAGTAATCAATATCATCCACCATCTTTTGTCCAAATTAATTTTCCACAGTGATTAAAGAGTTTTATTTCATATTTGGTATATAGCCATATTTGACTAAATCTTTCTAAGGTTGATCACTATTTTTTATAATTAGAAAACAATATTAATATATGAATATCATGCTACATATTAGTTTTTTCCTTAATAACAATTATTACTATAGTAACCTAACAATTTGGCACCAAATAATTATGAAAAAAAATTCAAGATTTTTAAATTTTTGATAAGGTGTAATTAACAAGTAAAAACTAAATTTTAATAATTTTGTAATGATTATGCAAAAATATTATGGGTAAAATCATAATCAAAGGAACCACCCAAGTGAATCAACATTCCTTAAAATTACAATTTTGTATGTTTGAAAAATAACAAGGGAAACATAATAATTTGGATTGTCATAATCTTTTTGGGATTATTTTCCATTAATCAAAAAGTTTACATGCTCAAATCTTGACACAAATCAAGATGTTCTTGCATGTTCAAAGCACTCAACCCTTGAGAGTGGACAATTGTTTTTTTTTTTTTTTCAAACATCTTTTTTTCTACAAGATGTGCATCATTCCTTTTGAAAATCGGGGTGGATTTTAACATTGATGTTTAGAAGGGCAAAAGGATTTGAACTAATCAAAATTATTTTTATAACCCATTTGATCACAAAAGTGTTTTTGACCCTAAAAATTATGGATTTTGAAAATGCGGTTTTAACAAAAGTTGTTCATACATACATGATAAAGGGCATGAATGCATAATCTACATGACATAAAATCAATTTTTAGTCAAAATTTATTTATATCTAAAATGTAATGTTAAATTAGGTATCTGAAATACAATATTTTAAGTTATAAACCAATGTAGAAATGAGATGTGTCATGTGTAATCCTTGAAAAAGGAATTTCACCTTGGTGCCCCTTGTTCCTTTTATTGTGATTTCACCCTTATGAGAAAATACATTACATCTTTAGCATCAAAGTGCCAAACATGTTAAGCCACTTTGGTAACATGGATTAGATTGTGGTGTTTTATTAATGTTTCATCACCCATATTTTATTGGGCTACTATTGAACTAGTATTTTCCATGATTGGTCATGAAGATGAGTGTTAAAGGATATGTAAATAGATTAAAACTAGATAGGTAGATAGTTTTTAGTATTGATTTTGATTGGAACATGGTGTAAAAAAAAAATTGTTCTAACTATTTTTTAGAAAACATAGGAACCATATTTGGTTGTTGTTTATAAGAATTATTGAATCAATTTGTGAATTAAAATTAAAATTTGAATTATAAATGATAATTTCTATGAGGACTTCAATTTGCAACTAGTTGACTAAATTAGTTTAGGAATACACTTCATGAAATATGTTTAAAATGGTAATTAAAAGTCTATAGAGGCAATTGGAACACGCAAGGGATAAAAAAACACAAGGTTAAGAAGTGATGCAAGTGGAAAAAAACAAAAGAAAAGTTCCAAGCACCGTTAGAAATGTGCATTGAAGTACTCCTATTATACTAAAATATGAAACAAGATTTGTCAAAGAGCAGGGATTTTCCAAATCAAGTAATCAATAGTGTGAGATGCAATCAATGGGCATCAAATTATTGCAACACTACCCACATAAGAATTCTACAAGGGTAAAAAATAGTATGGTAGGAATGTGACAAGAAGGTGAAGAACTTGTTGAAGTTGTGTCCTAGTAATTTGAATTTTTATGACAATAATATGTAATTAGGTGGTTATATATTCAACCAAAATAGACACCACAATCAATGAAAAAGGTACATGCTGGTTTGGAAACCCTACCAAAGGAAGAAGTAAAGAGAATGAAAGTTCGTTTTTGACTAGTTGGTAGTTTGGAATATTTTCAAGGTGAACCACATGTTTAATGGTATTGAATGAATGAAGATGAACTAGATGATGCAAAGATGGTAGTAGGAATGCCAAAGGTGCATGTTCTTAACACTAAAACATATCTTGTGGATTCACTGATGCAAATTATGTAAAAGCCCCAAAGTTGGGTTAGTGCAAATGATTGTTGGACCAAGACAATTACCGCAATGAGAGCTAAGCCCAATGGTAAGAATGCAAGTTATTTATCATGTTGGTTTCAATGATCTTGTACTTTTATATTGCATTTTAAAGTGATGTTTACAACCATCCTTTCGAAAATGTTCCAATTAGGGTCTATTCCAAAATCGATTAGAACACTTAATTCAAAATGATGTATCTTTTGCAAGAAGGAAGGACAATTTTTATAGACTTGTCCATTCATATAGGATGATTTGCAACATATGGCAACAAACAACCTAATGGAACAATTTACCAATTAGGCGGTCATGCATGATGATCCATTAATAACAAAAATATCAAAACAAAAACATGTTAACAAGGGTGGGTGGTAGACTAACCATTTGTCCATAGGAACCAATGAATCTGAAACTGGTATTTTCACAATTTGATGCATAAACAACCTGATCAATACTTGTTAAATCTTTGTACATTATAAATAATATTCAAACCAATGAAATACGAAGATTAGGAATTGGATCAAGTTCATAACAATTCTAACATTTATTTCTAACACTTTCATAACCACTTTTAAAATTAAACTTAGAAAGTTTCATATATTTTCCTTTTTATTTATTTATAGTAAAGATGATGATATAAAAAAAAGGAACATAAATCAATAAATACATTCAAAAAGAATAAATTGGATTAGATTTTCAATGTTTTTTTCTCCGGTTTTTTCATTTAGGATATCACCTTGTAATACCTCCTTTTAACATTAAAAAATTACCATCCCATCTAACATTTTTTTCTCTTTGAATTTTAATTTCTTTAAACACGACATAAAAGTAAGCATGTGCAACACCTTATCCATTTCTTTGTTTCAATATACTTTTATGGTTCAATTGGATATTGCTTTACACTTTTTGATGAAAATCAACACTATGAGAAATCGCATCCATCAAAACCACACTACCTTACAACTAAAACTAAGAAAACAACTCATGTACAACTATTGTGTAACCATCCCCCTAAAAATATGATGTATTAATAAATAAATTGTCACGTTAGAAAATTAGTTAATTGTATTATAGTTGTAAGTGAGTTGAAAATGGGTCTTTTATAAAATAATTGAAACCCATTGTACATACATATGTAGTCAACCATGTTTGATTTTTTCAAAAGTTACATTGTAATTTCATGTAACAATTATCTTAGAATTGTTGTAAATGAGCCACTAAAACAACAAATATGTTGCAACTAGTGTACAATGTACATACATGCAATTATGCCATGTATCCACATTCCCACCACCCATTATGGGATACATTTGCAATTAATTTTTTATTGTGATTTTCATTAATACAATTAGTATGGCCACTAGAGCACCATTACTAAAATATTATTGTTCAACTATGTTATGACTATAATAAAATCATCTATAACTTAAAAAATGACATATATTCATCAGTTATTTATATATTCATCATATGTGCTTCATTTTGAGTGATTTAAAATGTTATGGGAATTGTACTCAAGCTCCAAAAATCATTTTTGAAATGCAAAGGAAAAGGAGTATTGAAAAAATAACAAGAAGAAAAAATAAGCTTTTTAACTTACAAAATGTGTTTTTTTTGTTTGGACCCCTCCTACTTTTAAGCCTCATAATTTTCTTATTTCTTATCCATTTTAAAAGATTTACAATGTTAGAAGAGCACCACTTGAAGTTTTACAAATCATCTTGGAATTCTGATAGCAATAGAACAACATACAAGGAAATTTTTTGGTGTTTGGGAATTGGCCTTTATAGCATGTGGTGGTTCGTTTTTTTGAGTTTTTGACCCCCTCTACTTTGGGGGGCCATAACTTTTTCAATTATATTATGTTTTTGATGATTTTTTTGGACACCAAAAATAATGGAGCCTTCCCCTTGGATCTGGCTTACCCTAAGTGTTTAAATGTTCGATCACTAGTTAGTTTACCTTAAGTTGTAATTAGGGAACAACTAAAATACTTAACCCATATGTTTTGTCTTCAAATCCCATGTTACATATTATATAAAAAAAACTTGTTCTCTTATGTTCTCACATTAAAATACATTTGCCATTTTAGGATGAACGCAAAAAAACTTAATTTAAAAGCAAAACATAAAATAAAATAAAAAGATTTCATAACTATTTTTTACTTCATTTAGTCTTGTGCTTCCTATCTACTTACCTACCTACCTAAATAAGTAAGTAAGTAGGTAGGTCCTAAGTAATGTGTAGGTATGTGTGTCGTAAGACCTATCTACCTACCTATGGTTATATACAACCTATCTAGTTATTAACATAAATATTTATAGTTATTTATTTATTCCAAAATATAATTAATATGCCATGTGGCACTTTTTGATTATGTCATGTGTCATAATGTTGGACCATCATTAACAATCACAATGGATGGTGGAAGTCAATATTTGGAAGAGAAAATAATTTTTATGTCCATGAATTTTCATAGTGCCACATGTTAAATTTTAATAGATGGATGACAATTAATGAGGTCAACATGACATCATGGATGCAACTATAATGGAGTTGCATAATAGTTGAAAATGAATTGTTTTGACAAAGTTGCAATTGAATTGCATTGAGTTACATTCTATATAAAATACAATTGCAACTATACAACTCATGCAACTTGTCCATTATCATTCATGGCCTATAAATACACTGAGTTGTAAGGCCAATTACAAAACACCTTTTTTTTCATAAGAATTTTCACCCAAATATTCTAAACTTCATTTCCTCTTGTATATTATCTTACTTTTTAAAACAATTGCACTAAATAGATCCCAAACCCAAAACATTCAAATCCTTAAATTATAGTAACACCTTACATTTTTTCAACTTCAACATTCAACATTTTTTCTAAGTTTCCACTAGCATAATGCATGACCTAGCAAACCTTGGAACCTAGGTTATGTCATCATGTCCAATCTTCCTTTTATTCAAAAAAGGACATATGAAAACATGAAAACCTATTTCCACTTTCTATTAAACTATTAATCATTGCATAACAAAAGCTTTTTTTTTTGTCATTGTTCAACAAAGAAACAACACACATCACACTATCAAGGTAGAAATAAAAAAACATGCACAAATATATTTAGTTATTTAATCATCTTGCTTCACCATGTGTTCATCATCATCATCATCATCATCATCATCATATATATTTTGCATTCCACCTCTTCGTATTTGTCAACCTCCATAAAAACATTCCTAACAATGAAATTCACAAGGCTTCCTATTTTAGTCAAGAAAAAAAACTAGAATTGAAGGCTTCCTATTTTAGTCAAGAAAAAAAACTAGAATTGAAAGCCTGGTGAATTTTGCCTCCTTTAGGTATGGTTGTTGAAACACGCTCCACACACACCATTGGTCTTTTATGTAATCCTTCCTCATTAACCAAAATTTTCTCGAAATCGCATTCATTTTATTGTATCCTAGCACCGTCCTAAAAAAGCACCACAAGCCACCAAAATAAATAACTAATCAAGAAAACCTTATAGTTATAGACACACATCATTCCTAACCCATTGGTTGTTTATGTCATTGCTCAACATGTGCAAAAACCAAAAATTTCAACAAGTTACATCCCAAATTGCAAGAGATAGAAAACCCTAACCCTAAATTGTCCATTTTCTAGTACTAAACTTATTTTTTTGTCACCCCATGTTGAACTAACCAAAAAATTAGGAATATAACATTATTTTTCATCATGAGACCATGTGAAGTAGACAATAAGTCCGTTTTTAAAAAGTAAAATTGTGAGACAACTAAAACTGAGTAGGGTAAGTAGGTTGGTGTCCAAACACTTAAGGTAGGGTTTGCTCGCAGTTTATATAGGAGGCCCCATTGTTTATGATGTCCAAAGAGTAGATGGAGCCCTCCTCTCGGTGCATCTGTCACACTAAAATCGACAAAAATGGACCAAAGGCGAGAAAATTACAACCCCAAAATAAGGAGGATCATTTTTACAAAAAATTCTTGATCGAACAATTCTGACCTATTTCTGGACCTCTCAAAAAATCCTTAATTATTACTCTGTTGCCTTTAGGATTGCAAGATGATTTGTAGAGCTTAAGATGGTGATTTCAGAGCAGTTTAAATCGCTCAATTTGAACCAAAAAAAAATGAGAAAGTTATGCACTGATGAAATAAGAGGAGTCAAAATGAAGAAAAATGAAAGAAAAAGACGGACAAGTTTAACTTCTGTCAGCCACTGATTCTACATCTGTCTTGTTTGATGTTGTTCCAGAGTTTGGTCCACACTCAGCTATATCTCCTTGCAAAGCTTTACTCTGGTACTGCCTCGGCCATACTGCTACATAAAAATCATGTCCTAGGTGGGAAACACCCCTCCTAGCTAGAAAGGCAACCAGACACACGCGGAGAAGCTAAGAATACGATAATTGCTTCCTGGACAATTGGCTTTCCAGAAAGTATATTCATAATACATTTTAAATATGTGTCTAACAAATTCAACGCACCTAATCACATGTTGAGCTTGTTAGACTTGTTTTGCAAATATACCTTGTTAAGAAGGTTAAGCGTGTTAAGCGTGTTAGACTTATTATGCACAGATATCTTATTGAGCTAACAAGTCAAGCTTGTTAAGCTTATTAATCGCACCACAGAGCAATGTCCAGCATTTACACGCAACACCCCACTGTCGGGCAACGAGTGCAAGGTCTCTTGTTTCAACACCTTTTTTTCTCTCTGCTCTCTCTTTTTTGTGATTGTCAGTTCGTTAACAGCAAATCAACCTGTTTGCTTGACACCGTGAGCGTGCTCCCTTCACCTCGTCCCAAGATTTACCTAGATTTTGGAATTTTACTTCATCGATGTGCAGTATTATTATTTTTAGACTTCCAGTCCTGAGAATCCATCATTAAGCCAAGGATGATCTATAGAGCACACATAGCGTGATACATATTGCTTACAGCATCCGAAGTAAACGTCAGGACTCAACTGGTACCTCATTTGAACTCTTCACCTAACTGAAGGTATTTTGTATCTCCTGTTTGCTAACAAAAACTCCCAGGTATGCATCTTTTTCCTACTGAATTTTGGACATCAGGTTCCGAATGAATCGCAATTTGTGATGAAGAAATCGTTCCATGGTAAATTATGGTGCTTTGGCTCTGTTACGTTGGTTGAGACTTTAGCCTTTCGAGCTGCAGCTTTTAATGCTTTGGTCTTCGTT
>Ga0209208_10011768_pt1 | contig 11174 bp, 3 predicted proteins | sample S1TSphfallax_3_FD_187694 | JGI IMG/M metagenome (GOLD analysis project Ga0209208, IMG submission 187694) | Host-associated microbial communities from peat moss isolated from Minnesota, USA - S1T2_Fd - Sphagnum fallax MG (SPAdes) (version 2) | ecosystem: Host-associated > Plants > Peat moss >... | reverse complement strand
GATCTTTTGTGTTGTCTTTTTTAACGCGTTTGCAAGTACCCATTAACAAATGATCTTTGTGTTTGCATTAACATGAAAACGATGGACTTGGAAATGTGTTGTGACTTGATCTTTTGTGTTGTCTTTTAACGCATATGCAAGTACCCATTAACAAATGATCTTTGTGTTTTTGCATTAACATGAAAATGATGGACTTGAAATGTGTTGTGACTTGATCTTTTGTGTTGTCTTTTTAACACGTTTGCAAGTACCCATTAACAAATGATCTTTGTGTTGTCTTTTAACGTGTATGCAAGTACCCATAAACAAAGGGATTTGAAATGTGTGACTTAAGCCTTTTGCCCTAATGGTAAGTTTGTTGAGAAAGGGAGGAAGAAACAAAAAAAAGGGGGAAAAATAACAAAGTGACCCAACAAGCAAGTACACATGATTTGGGTTGATCTTCCAAAAGCTTGTCAACCCTTGTTCCATTCGGGGTACATTAAATTGAATTTATATTTAGAATTAAAACCATAAGTAATAATGATAAATGAATGAATTTTTTACTTTTTTTTGAACCAATACAAAAAAAAAATTAATTATTTGTTAAAAATAATGTCATCGATGTGTTAAAATTTGACATTTATTTGAAATCATATTTCATTTATATTGTTAATTACATCCTCATATCCTCATTCTCCTTTCTTCTTTCCCTTTTATGTTCCCATATAGTTCCCAATACTACATCATTATTTATTTTACATCTGAAAATTATATTTTGCCTTTTGATGTGCATGTAGGTGGGTAAAGGGAAAGGGGTTAGGTGGTTGAAATAATTAGTACAATTTTACATTCTATTAAAATTTTGTTGAAGTTTTGACATTTTTTCTTAAAAATTGTTCATTTTTCCCTCTTCTAATCAAAATAAATATATTATTATTGAAAGTACTATAAATGTCTTGGAAAAAATGGTTTTCAATGGAATACTTATGTTGGAATTAAATTCTGGTTGAAATTTAAAGGTCTTATAAACTATTTCATTCAACATTTTCCCCTTTTCCTATCAAGATAAATGTATTGTCATTCAAATAACTATATGATAATAATAATATTTAAATGAAACGTTTATCATACAATTCTTTTCCTACAAATTTTGGTTGAATTTTCCATGTCCTATTATATATCTAATTCATTTTTTCCATTCTTTTCATCGAAAACAATATATTATCACTATAATTACTATATAAATCTTGAGAATAATAATTTAAAATGAAATACTTATGATAGAATTATTTTCTTTTGAAAATTGACTTTAAAATAATATGTTTTGGTTATTTCCCCCCTTCTTCCTATCAAAACAAAAAATTATTGTACAAGTGCTGGGAATAATGGGTAGTTTAAATTGAAATATTTAATATCAATTCACACTTGCTAATAAGCTACCCAAAAAAATCAAAAATATAATTAGATTATAAATTATGAAATTTATTGATTTGCTTAAAACATCATTAAATCATTTTGAAATTCTAATGAATATTTCGGTATCCTCATTCATACATATCAAACCTAATTAGGTAAATAATCAAATAATAATCAAAGGTCTCTCATTATTCATGGTGATTTTCAAAATGATAAATCTTATCTACTATCCTTACCCAATGTTCATTATCATTCAAATTTCATGGATGAAAGTTTCATCAACATTGCATATGTGTTGGTGTGCATGCCATCATTTTAAAAACACAATTGTGCCATTGTTCTAAAGCTTTGGATCTTTGATGTGCTTCTAGTTATGGGTACAAATTCTATAAAAGGAACTATTAACAACATTTAAATAAATTGTGAAAGTTTTGATTGAGTGTAAAATATTGTGTTTTCACATTTGTTTCACTATGTTGAAAAGCATTAGTACAAGCTTAAAAATTTGTTGAAAGGTATTATATATTCATTTAATTATTTTCAAATTTATCTAAATTTTACATTGATATATTAAAAAGGGTGTGTCACAAATACAACACACATTTTCAAATTTAATTTAATGCACCAGACTTGCAAACACATGTCAAATAATAAACATCCAACTTTTTTGTTTATTTGTAGCCCGTCACTATTCTTGTAGTTGTAATGCATGAATTGAAAATTCATTCTTTTCATGCAATTCTTACAATTGGTTTGATAAGCATGTAGGATATTTATCATGCATGGCCATGAACAATTTTAGTTCCACATGATCTCTTTTCCAAAAGATGATTCACAATTTTTCTTTGAAATGACGAACAACATTTTGATTTTTCATTACTTTCATATTTCTTATGTGTACAAGCTCTTGAGTAAAGAACTTGATGATTGGGTTAAAGCAAGATCTACCATCTAGTACTCCCATTTTTTGATGACACAATACGCTGATTGTCAATAGATTGAACAATTTTTTGTCAATAAAAAATTTGTGCAATGTTTGACACAAACGTTGAAACCTATGATAGAGAATAGCAAGTTTTGATTTGTAATGTTTGTGAATTATCATATGGCTTGTAGTTTTGTATTAGTTGGTTTACACATCTCAATACCTATATTATTTTGAATGTTTTGTAATTAACTATTATTCATTCAAGTTGAAAGGGTACAACAACCATATGCAAGCCATAATGGATCATTGTAAATGGTTTCAAAACATCTTTATTGATATTCCCAACCTATTAATGATGCCTAATTCCTATGGTTTTTTTCTTTGTATTGTTGTGCCATTGATGGAAATTTTGTTTGTTGTTGATTGTGAATAAGAAATAATTAAGTTATACATTGTAGGCAACAAGGGGTATCCCTTCCTAGCTTAATTGATGGTGCACCACAAGCAAGTCAACATATGACATAGTGTTCTTAAAATATTATATAATGAACAATTGTGTCATAGTATGAATATGGTTGAAAATTCTTCCTAAATCTTGAAGATGTTCAAGAATTTTTTGTTCAAAATAAACTTACATACCCTTTTCTACCTAATGTTGCAATATGATTTTGAATAGCAAAGATGAGGATGTAAAATCACTAATGGTCCAATTGGATGTTGAAAAGTAAGTAGAACAAGGTGCGAGGAGGGACAAGCAACAAAATGCAAGCATTGATATTGAATTTAAACAAGTTCCTTTGTAAGATGATGAGGTTTCTAGAAAAATCACAATTGGAACATTATTTTGGAAATTGTAGGTCACAAATTCAAAGGTGTTGAATAACTTGTGGCTTTGTTCTAATTTCTAGAATGCACATGTTAAAAGGTTTCAAAACATCGTCAAATTGGAAATTGAAGTATGAATGAAGGTTCAACATCTTTTACATTTGCTTCATTCAACTACATTTTTATTTTTCAATTGCCTAAATTGTTGTATCACCAATCACATGTGTGTTGGCTTTTAGATTTTCATCATCAAAATAATTTGAAAGCAAGTTTTTAGGTGGAGGTATTTTATCTTGTCTTGAATGAAAACATGACTCATTGCCAGACTCAAATTTGACAACACATTAACCTTGATTCTTGCTTATGTGATAAACTTTCTTATCTTTGACCTTGAAATACTATAAATGTTATTTGGTTGTCTAGTCCTAAACTTTGTTGTGACATTTTTCAATCTCTAATTACATGAGATTCATGGGTTCCATAACATCAATGATAACCTTGTTATGTTTTTCTAAAACTTCAATGACCAAAGAGAAAACATTTGATCTCTTGCATTTAATTCCAATGTTCTTAAATGTTGTTAGTGTTGTTGAATGATTTGTATGTGTACAAATATTGTATGTATATTCATACATATACAATATGTAGTCCTCCAATGTATAGAAATAAAACTTAATTGAATACAATTTCTCCAAATTCTTTGTGAAGAGGCATATAAAAGGTTTTTCTTATTGCATGTATCAAATCTTGTCTTATTTATTAAAATATTCTTTTTCTTAATTAGTGTCTCTATGAATGAGTAAATTTAACATGGTATCAAAGCCTAGTTTTTCGAGGTAAAAAAGTTGATCAATGATGGTGGGTGAAAATCAATGAATAAAACAAAATATGTCACCTTTATGATTTCAATGAAAAATTAATAAATTGAAATATTTATGAACAATTGAGGGAAGTTAATATAATAAAACATCAAATGAAAATTGTGAAATTTGATTACAATGATATATTATGGAATCCCCCATTAGTTTCAATAATTTTACTCATTGATGACATCATTGTATTACATTGGAGGATGTAAACTTTACCATGGCCAAGTCAAAATACAAATCAACAATGATTTAAATCACAAGTAAATCAATTGAATTTTAGGAAAATTTAAAGATGGTTCAATACCAAAGGTTGATTTTAGTATTATTACCAAATTTGATGGACAATACTTTCATGTGTGAAAACACATAATTACACCATTGTTTAAATAAATAAAAAATTGGTTTATTGTTGAAAGAACAAAGGACAAGTTAGTAGGTCCTATTGTAATTTCAATTACAATGGGAACCCCTATTTTATTAGTCATAGGACCTGGAAGCACAAGTGATTTGTTGGAGTGTGATAATCTCACATTTACAATCATTCACTATTGTTTAAAAATTGACATCAAACAAAACATGGCTAGAATTAATACAAATATTTGAATCAAAGGATGCAATAACAAAAATGTATTTAAAGGATAAATTGCAAACCTTAAAATAAACAAAAGAGACAATGTTACCAAACATATTCATCATTTTAAGTTTATTTTACAATAGTTCATCATTGTAAAAATTCTAGTTGAAAATGACAATGTTGTACTACCTCTTATGAAAAGTATGTTGACAATCTATAGAATTTTCATAAGTTCATTGTGACAACAAGCCAATTTAACCTTGCAATCTTTAATCATTACTTTATCACAAAAAAAAAAAATTATGAAAATCTTAGGAAGTGCATTAAATAGTATGAGTGCACTTTGTGTAGAAAAAACTTACATATGAAAAATTCAAGAATAATTACATCACAATTTTACAAGCTTCATGGGTAAGTTCCAACTTTGTGTGAAATTTGTTATTTTATAGGTTTGTATTATTTAAATATGAATCTTGTGCACTATTTAAACTTAGAAGTTGTGTGCACAACTTTCATGTGTAAACAACATGAATAGACATACAACATCCATGTCAAAACAATATGAATAGGCATATGACATTATTTAAACAATGTGCATGACATTGATGTTCAAATACAAGTAAATAAATGACATATGTGTTTGCTCCATACGATAATTGCCAAATCATGGCCCATGAAGTTTGTGATGAAATTTTCAATGGAATTTCATTTTCCAAGTAAAGGGAAAAAACCACATACTTTGACAAAAGGAATATAATTAAAACATCTAAAACGTGTTTTATTGTAAGAAAGTTGGTCGCTTAATTAAGGATTGTCATTAAAAAATTGCAATAAAATTAAATGCTAACAAACAATAATCAAATAATATAATCACACACAATGAAAAATTGTATGTGGTAAAGAAAGAAGTGATCATATTGGGTATATGGATATAGGGGCAACTTCTCATATATCCCATGACATAAAATCATTGAAACATATGAAAATTTGTTCAATAATCAAATAATGTATTTAAGAAATAACATTACACATCATGTGTTTGGTCAAAGAGGGGTTTCCATTAAATTAAAAAATGTTGAAATTAAGGACATTCCAAATGTTTTGTAGGCCCTAAATTTTACAAAAACTTATTTTCAACAAAACAAGTTGGTTTGATTGGTGGTGAAATTGTCATCAATATGGGGCAGTATGTCTTCAAAAATTCGAAAGGTCAAACCATAGTTATTTGCAATATAAATTTTGATTTATATAAATTAAGAAAGAATATTAAGAAAAATAAAATTAAGAACTTAATTCCACTACAATGGGACCTCTTAGTAGTGTATATCTATGGCATTCAAAACTAGGGTCTATAAATAAACATAGACTACAACAAATTCAAAAAAACATTTTTTATGGGATATTTCTATTTAATGAAACATCTTTGAATTTTTGTGAACTTGTCATGCCCGTATGCATGGCCTCATGCATGACGACCGGTTACGGGCATGCCCATTATGCTTTTTAAGGTTAATGTACATTCTTAGGTGATTGTACGTTATTAGGTGCTTAGGGTTTCAGCTTGTTGGCGATTATATAAAAGGCCAAGCCCTTCCCTTCTCCTTTTAATTTTTCTATAATTCCTTTGTCAAGGAGATCTTCCTCCATAATTATAAAGTTTTTTCCATACTCAGATAGGATTTCTAGATGCTCACGGTGGCCATTACACAACCACCGTTTACATACATTACATGTTCTTCCTTCTTTGCAATTAATATACATGAGAATTTCATTTCAACCTCTTATTGTGCATTGTATATATATGTGTGCGCGTTCTTTTTTGATTGATTAGTTTCTACCTTTGACTAGTTTTAGTCTTTTTGTTTAGTAGAGTTTAATATGGATTTACACCCTTACGACACTATACGTCACAACAATACACGTCACGACAAACCATACATAATAGGCAAACAACATAGATTAATTTTTTTGAAGTGGATGCACATAAAACAAACAATGTTTTAGACTTAATTCATAGTAATATTTGTGAAATGAATGAACATACTCATACTAGGTATAAAAATTTCCTTCAATTTATTGATGATCATTCCCATTATACAATTTTTTTTATTAAAACATAAATATGAAATTTTTGAAATATTTCGAATTTACAAGTTGGAAGTAGAAAATCAATTTAATAAAAAAATAAAAATCTTATGAAATGATAATGGAAAGGATATAAATATATTGATTTTACTATTTTTTTCAACACAATGGTATTGAAATAAAAACTAATTATTATTGCTGACACACCACAACAAAATGGAATATCAAAACATAAAAATAGAACCTTAGTGGGAGGGGTTTTGACAATGTTACAACAATCTAAATTCACTAAAACATTTTGGGGTGAAGCAATCCTTATAGCTAACTACTTATAAAATTATTCTCCTACCAAGTTTACAAAAAATGATCAAACATTTTATGAATTGTAGATGGGTTATAAGTTCAATTTATCATATTTCAAAATCTTTGGTTGCATTGCTTATGCTTTGATTCAAATTGACCGTAGAAAGAAATTTGATTCCCACTCCATTGAATGCATTTTTCTAGGTTACATTGATGAGTCTACTTGGTTTATAGGTTAATGAAAAAAAAACCAAACAAATAATTATATCTAGGTATGTAATATTCCATGAAATGTCAAATCAAAAATGACTTTCCATATAAATGATAAAATAACATTTATTACTTAACATTTGATCATGCATTTTTGAATATCATAATAAGGTTTTCCCCCTTTCAAATTAAATCTCCACTTGTACTTCAAGCTCCAACTCAAAACCTTCAAATTTCAATTCAAATCATTAATATTTCACAAGTGATGAATAATGCAATACCAAGCAATAGTGGTGGATATAATAAAAACACACAACATTCGATAGGTCCACTTGTAATGAGAGATACATCTAGAGACATAGGGGATAAAAATATTGGAAGTAGTAATTTACATGCTAAAATGGAAGATAACATTTCACATTTTTCCAATGACCATGATCAAAATAGACAAACTATTGAATTAGTTACATATAATATATATAATTTTAGTTCTTATTTTAACCATTCCAACCTCCATAACTCACCAATTACCCATATTAAATCTTATGGAAAATTGAAAAGCTGCAAAAATTAATATCTATATCAATTGAAGGTTGAAAGATAGTTAAAATACCACCTTGTAAACCATCTTGTAAGAAAATGTTTATCATTCAAGTTCAAATACTAGAGCCATTAACAATTATTGATGCATTTAACACTCATGAATTTAAATATATATATATATATATATATATTTAACATAAACATTAAAAAATATAAAGCTTCTCTTATAATTCAAGGATTTACACAAGTCCCTAATGTTGACTTTGGATAAACATTTTCATATTTTTTAAATTAAAGGTGAAAACATGGTAAATAAAAGTAGTTATCTCCAAAGTAGTCAAAAAATGGTTTAATTTTTTACACAAGCATAAAAAATAGATTGAAAATAACGTAATAAAAAATGGTGTTTTTCTTTGAGTTTATAATGAAGTGATTACAAAATTTGAGAAACTTTGGCACAACAAAAGTAGATAACAAGAATGTTTGAAAATGATTGGTCAAATTGAGTTTAAACTTATTTTTTGATTGAAAGTTTGATGTATATCACTATACTATTTAAAAGTTGAAAACTTGTAAGTACATTTTAAAACTACATCATGTTGAAAATGGAGAATATTCAATAATTCATCCACTTTCACCTACTTGTACAAGTTTGGACAACCAAATTTTTAAAAATATATATAGTTCTTTTTTAAAAAATTATTTGAATTTATAGATATGTAATTAAACAACATCATTATGATAAAATTAAAGATTATCCTCATGTTGATCATTACATAAAAAAACATTTACACTTTCAATACATTAAAAACTTGTTTATGGCTACTTGTTGTTTTGGTGACAGGGATATATATATTTTTAATCTACCATGATTTCACCCTTAACCACTATTATGATTCTATTGGTTCTAATTGTGTAGTATAATTTGGGGGTACATCAACTTGATGCAAAATATATATATTTTTAAAGGTTACATTAATGGAAAAATATATAGGAAATTTTTAGAAGTTAGTCTTTGCAATTTGCATAATTCACATATGTTTTACAAGTTTCTTAAATATTTATACAATTTTAAAAAATCACCCCAAGTGTGGTACTAAAGATTTGATTTTTTATTTTATTTCTAAAAGACTCAAAAGGACTTGGCTAATTCAAATATTTATGTCAAACAACCACCTTGTAGAGCATTTCAAATACTTGTAGTTTATGTAAATGACTATGCATTTATTAGCAATAGTCTTAATAGGCTATCCTTATGATTGAGTTTCACATGACAGATGAAGGTCTTAGTCATTATTGTATAGGAAATTAAATATTTGAATATTGAAATGAAGGTTGGATAATTTTACATCAAGCCAAATATTTGTTTAATGTACTACATTACTATGACATGGCTATTGTTAATTATATTCCTGCACCCACAAAATTTGGAATCAAATTTAACAAAACAAATTGTCCTAAATCAATCAATCAATGACTAAGAGAAAATTATTTCATACCCTTATTTTCAAGTTGTGGGGAATCTTATGCATGTCATTATGAATAGTAGACTTGATTGTGTTTTTACTATAAATAATCTTGCCCAATACATGTCCAATTCAAGCATTTCACATTGGTAAGGCATTAAATAGGTGTTATGGTATATTTAAGGTAGAATTAACATGGGTACAAATTATCAACGCTGAAATGATGGCAATGTTTTGCATGGATATTCTGATATGGACTAAACATTTGATAAATACACCTATAAATCCACATATGGTTACTTATTTTTTATTGTAGGAGGTGTCATCTTATGGACAAGTCAAAAGTAGACCTCAATTGCCCTCTTTAACATAGAAAGTGAATATATGGCTCTCTTTAAAATAGTTGGAATAGATATTTGGTTGAATCAAATATTACAAAACCTTGGTTTTTCACAAGTTCATTTGACCACTTTTTATTCTAATAGCCAAACTATTATAGCCCTCACAACCAAAATTTCATTGAAGGACTGAACATGTTGATACACAATATCATTTTACTTGCAAAACATTTCAAGCCAAAAAAAATTAAACTTAAATATATTTCTACTAGTGAAATGATTGTTGATATTTTAACAATGTTTTTGCCCCAAAAAAAAAAATTTCATTATGTCACCGATCTTAATGTAAACATTATTTCCCAACCATATGATTCTATGAGTTCCAAGCCCATAAGTCCTACCTTAATGGCTTATGTGGGAGTCTCTTCCCACATGCACCACCCAAATATCCAACGTCTATCATGGAATTCCAAGAATAATTATTGACATCAATGTTTTTTTTTGGTTGATCGTGAGTATTTGGAATGAGAGATTTTTAAGCACTAACAAGGTACCAAAACAACCATAGCTTCATGCTCAAATTCATTTATTGAAAGCAAATATAAACATTACTTACTTAAAGTTGGAACATTTAGTTACCCATTATTGGATAAAGTTGGGTTTCAACATGGTTTTAAAGAAAATATGAAATCTATTCCAACCTCTCAAAGCTCAAATATAAAGCAAAAGAAACAATGGTGGGTTCATAAGTTAAATGCATGTGAAGACTATTAAATTACAAGAAATATTGAATGTTCAAAAGCTTGGCTCGACTTTCAAGGAACAATTTCACCAAGTAATAAACACCATTCTATTCCTTGTTGTAAATCATATAAAGGTAGCCACATCACAAACTTGCCCCCTCCTTGTATGAGTGCTTTTACAACACCTTAACAATATGTTCAACGTTCAATGTTGATACAGTCATTGATATGATGTTAAGGTGACATTGTAACAACATGTCCTGAAATGACATTGATATAATACTAAAATATTTGACACCTTATCAATATTAAACCAATGAAAAGAATATGACCAACATTGGCACAATATACATTAATAAGTCATCAAATTGATGATTATATGTTGAAGATTCAATGTTAATATGGTCATTGATACAATATGTATTGAGTTAGCATTGGGATTGTTTTGACATAATTTACATTTTTTCAACACGCATTCCATAAAATAAGATCTTATCAATGCTAAGACAACACAAATTGATTAGCTATTGAATTGATGTTGTTATAACATTCATAAAGGTGAATTTTAAATGTTGTTGCATATCACATAAAATCAACACAAGTTTAGTTCTAGGCGACTGTCAGAAATTACACCTGACATGACGTTCTGTGTCCCGATTAATGGACGTTCCAAGTGCTGGGTTACACTTGACATGACATTCTACTTCCCCTTAGTAGACGTTCCGGATATAGAACGTAATATGCACTGTCCCCTTCCTCTCTCTCTTTCTCCTTTCTCTCTCTTTTCTCTCTCGCGTCGACTGCGGTTTGTCTAGTTTGTTGTTGTTATCGTCTTCGTCTGCGCGGGCTTCTCATCTACTTTGCTGCTGCAACACACTACTACAACCCCCCC
>Ga0209208_10011767_pt1 | contig 11175 bp, 7 predicted proteins | sample S1TSphfallax_3_FD_187694 | JGI IMG/M metagenome (GOLD analysis project Ga0209208, IMG submission 187694) | Host-associated microbial communities from peat moss isolated from Minnesota, USA - S1T2_Fd - Sphagnum fallax MG (SPAdes) (version 2) | ecosystem: Host-associated > Plants > Peat moss >... | reverse complement strand
CTAGTCCCTCTTCGGTGTTTCGTTTTCATTTCCTTTTCTGATGCAATTCTCAATGTATCTGCGCCATTTTTCTCTGTAGGATTGCTTTAACATCAGGATTTGAATCCAGAGACCTGCAGTATGGATTTCTGATAGGTGTATTTTCTTCAGAAATATAGTCTGTTGTAGAGTACACGTTGTGCAGTCTAAGCAATCTTTCTGCAGCTCTCTCTTATGTTCAGACTTTCAATTTTTACCTTGTTCTTCAAGTGTACCAAATTCTTCAAGTGTGCAATTCATATGGCTCTGGTGGCATCATTCTGCAACTATCCCTTTGACATTGCTCAAGGTTCTGAGCTGATTCCCAAAGCACTGGGAGATGCACTGTAGACAAGGTGCCTGAGCTGAGGGTCCCATTTGCTCAAGCTTACAGGCTTTTTGTCAATGTCACATAGATGTGCATTGCGATTCTACTGTACGTTAGGCTTATGGAAATTCTCCCATGATTGTGCATTATGAATTTTCCCACATAATGCACAAGCACCAGTGATGTCAAAACATTATAAAATGAGCCTTTTGCAGGAAATTTGTGCACTGAGGTAGCTTGCCTACCCAGCCTGCTGCAGGTGCAGATTTTATACTGTCATGCTAATCTGAGGTGCTGTTTGTACTTTCCCCTGCTAGCTCTATTGGTTTTGGATGATGCTATGAGTGCAAGAAGATGGAACTCAGATTTTGATGGGGACTTGGTGGTTTAGATGTTGGTGTGGCAGAACAAGGAAGTAAGAGGGGATCACCTAGATGGAAAGAAGTGGGCTGCAGGAAGACCAGGGGCAAGCTTGGAACAAGTCAGTGCATCTGAGGAATGTGCACTCCAGAGGCAGCAAGATAACATGGTAGCCCACCTTCATATTTCAATGTGAATATATTGTTGGGCTCTCTCATGGGGGAATGGTACAACTAGCAATTTCCTTGTGTTCCTTTATGTCTAGAAGAGAATGCCATCACTAACAACCTAGTTTCAGCCATAGGTGTTGCAATTAGTCACTTGCTTCTGTTTCTTTGCAATCCTTGTTCTAGTATCAATACGAACATGGTTTTTGGAACTTGAGAGATCCCATCTGAATCCAGATGAGATCTCTCTGGCCCACTACAATCTCATGGCCACCCACCTTCTGGTTGTTGGATCCAGCTTTGAGGAAGATGGTGTTCTTTGTTTTTTCCCTGCTGTCCTTTCCTTTAAAGTTCTGCTTTTCCATTTCTGTTGATCTGTTTTTTGTCTTATCTTTGTGTTGTGGTCTGTTGCTAGCTAGCAGTATGGCTGAGTCTTCTTGTTGCTTCCAGACTTGCAGCAGGAACTTGGTTTGCAGGTTGGTGTCTTTCACTGGCCTTTACCCACTGTAGGGCTGTTTTTTGTTTTTTTCTTGTCTTTCCTATTTTGGATCTTTGTGTGGCTTCTTGAAGAAGTGTTCACCTTGCTGTGGGTTTTTCTTCATCATGAGAATGGAGATTTCTCTATTCTTATGAAAGATATTCAAGGAAGATGAGGAACCAACTTGGAATCAACTATGCAAATATGCCTTAAAAGGAGAAGTTTATGAGCAGAGAGAGAGAGTCTTTGAATAGAAAATACAATTTTAAAGAAATATGAAGGCAACAAATGGCACCTTTATATTGCAGCAATAAAAGCTCCATGGCTGGCTAGTGTACTGTAGTCTGAAGATCATTGTTAGCTTTATGTGGTTAGTCTTGATGAAGAGAAGACTCTTTGCTACTGATGGTGTTAGTCTTGTCATTTGGGTTGTCATGTCTGAAATTTGAGAGCTTTTTAAGTTGCTTTTGAGGAATCTTCATGTTGAACTCAGTAGAATAAGGTTGTGGAGTAAAACCTCAAGGTGGGCAATATGCATCTTATAAAGCAACTAGTGTTGGGAATTTCTAAAAATTGGCAGTTTAAAAATTAGCTTCCTGAGATTTTATAAAATTTCCTTTTGGATACCACTGAAAGAGGGGATGGGGTGAAGGAGAGATGGCTTTACAGACAACTTTAATATGTGAATCAATTGGTTAGACCATCAGCCTGGAGATTTTCAGTCTTCATCTTCTAACAGAGGCAACCATGGTCTTGATTGAAAATGGAGTGTGAGTGAGTTCTCAACATGTTATGTAGAAATAGGAGAAAATTTGAGGTGCTGGTTCACCCTGACCACATGATTGAACCTGAAAGCTCAATAGGTAGGGGGTGGTCTTAGGAAGGCTATGACTCCAGCCTGAAAACAGTGGCAGCCAATTTTAGGAATAGAAACACCATGGAACCGTATGAAGTGTGCTAATGCTGAGAATGGGCCGCCCTTTTTTCTTGTGGGTGGTGCGAGGGTGGGGATTTTTTATTTCAAGTTATATTTGGTGTGGAAAGTGGACTCGGACAGTGAGGTGTTTTCATAGAAAAAACGAATTTTGGGGGGTGGGGCGGGGGGGCGGGGGAGGTCAAAGCAAAGTGTTCTCAACCTGACATGTTTCCCAAAGAGTATGCAATAGCACCTCACTTTTATCCCATATGCAAAGCCTCAAAGCTGTTCCTTACCCCTATACATATGGTGTATGTCGTGCTGAAAGTGTGCGGTAAAAGTTCAGGGTGCAGGGCTGTGGGGAAATAAATGACGCGAGGGACTGAACACCCCTTAACGAGCTTGTCCAGCACTGGTTTCGGGCCAGACAGTGCAGCCCTGCGAAGAACTGCGTTGTTCTGCCGCTGGGTTTTTTTAATTTTGCCCTTTTTGCAGCAAAGAAGAAATTCAACAAAGCCCAACTTGAGTTCTCATCAGCCTCGTCTACACCTAGTTTTGATGAAACCCTGCCAAAGTTAATTATTACTTTGGACTTGCATCCCCAATGGTGCTCAGTATATTACCCTGCGAAAAATATTTCTCACATCCTAGTTTAGTCATTTACTTTTTTAACAACCCCACCCAATAAACTAGAATTGAGACTGCAAAAATAGGTGGGAGACTACTAATAGCAAACCACCTGGACCATTAGTTATGACTCGCAAGTCAGAAAAAGGGAACAACAGAGACATCATGTTTACTACGCTATCCTCTGGCAGGTGGACTTCTTTGTTGCAACTTGTACCAACGCCACCAAAGTCTGCAAATATGGAGGAGAGCAAAATCATTTTCCTGGGCCCAACCACCATGTTTTGACTTTTCTTCATCCAATTTTAGCGTGCAGGGTGCACACTCAGCACCATTGGGGATGCTCTAAGTGTTTATGTTTGGGGCAAATTTTTGCCACCTCAGTGCGAAAATTAATAATTAATTAATTAATTAAAGGAATATTTTGTTGCATGCATGGGTCTTTTGCAAAAAGAAGAGGGAAATGTTGGTTTTTCAATGCATGTGGTCACTTTTTCAGGTGCCCCCAAAAGTTCGTTGTCATTTTGCTACTCTGCAGAGAGAGAAAAATGAAAGAAAACTCCATTGCGAACAAAATTTTAGAGAAAACTTTTGAATAGTCGAAAATATGGTAAATATCAAATCTACCTTAGAATGCTCACCATGTATGCCTACTTCAGAAAAATTGAAGAAGATACCATGAGTTGGTCTAGAAAGCATCATCATATTGAAATTGAACATGTGTCTTGGATATGGCCCAAAAGACACTACTAACTAAGCATAAGAGTCTTAGAGAGGGGTCCCTAAGCATGTTAACACGGATGACTGTTTTAGGTCTCTTTGGTGTCACTTGAACATTTTGACAATGGACATAGTGCCACCACTTGGTGCCTCCTCTCACCTTTGTACTCCTTGGATGGGGGTGTTGCCTCCTCCAGGGTTCTCCTAAAAAGAGACCTTTACATCTCTATTAACCCCCATAGCTCCACCCTTTCCCAGTAGTCCTAAAGAAATAGCTACCCATTGGCTGTTCCACATTCGGGCAATCGGAAAATAGGCTACAATCTTCACATGTTGTCATGATTTCTAAGAAAATATAAGTGGCCACATTGCCCATTGATTGAAGAGAGAACCCCTTTTGGGAGTATATCCTGAGTTTGGAGTATATCCTTGAGTCCTCTCAAGTTGAGAGGAATCCAACTCTAAAGATCCAATCAACCTGAGCATATCTTAAGGTTGATTGACTTTAGAGGTTAACCCCGCAAAGTCAGAAAGCACCAAATTGGTTCACTTTTCAGCCTATGTTTTAGTTTCTTTGACATTTAGGGTTGGGGGAATCCATTGGTTATGAAAACACCTTTTGGCCATATTGAAGTCACATTGCCCTTCTTCTCATTTTTGTCAATGTTAATCGGTCGCAACCGAATCTAAATCAACAAATTGATCCCCGCATCGTGGACTTACATTGGTACATTTGGCCATATCAAAGTCACATTGCCCTTCTTCACATTTTTGTCAATGTTAATCGGTCCCAACCGAATCTAAAGCACCAAATTGATCCCCACATCGTGGACTTACATTGGTGATGTTGAGGGTGACTCCAAATGTCATATTCCAATTGTAAAATGGAATTCAATCCATTCCTTAATGATATGGATGAGTGGGCAAGAAAGGAAGATGTTGATGAAGAATAAATATTCATTTCATTCATAAGGTGACCATGGAAAAAAATGATCTAACATAGTTTGTTGATAAATTCTAATCAACACGGATATAGTGAAGTTTTGACACAATTACTTTATGCCCATTTTTATGTTGATTATGATTGGACATCAAAGGTGAGAAAATATGATGAGCCAAGTAACAAATGTTGTGGTGAAACCATGAGTAAATACATTTGACTTTCAATGGATATATGTAAGGGTTTCTTTTAAGGAATTTGTGATGTAGCCAAAATGGTGATCATTCACAAAATAATTTAGGCAAATTTTCCTGAATATTAGGTATGAGAGTAGAAAACAAACACAATCCTTCTATACGCTTGGCTACATACTGAATTGATCATAAAATCTCGCAATTTGTAAAAAGAATTTTTCAAATTTTGACAAACTTTGGTTAATTTTTTTCCATGAAAAGTCCTTTGTATAAGTCAAAATCATGTTTTTCAAGTCTAAATTCGACAAATTTTAATTTGATTGACAACATTATTTCAACAAACTTTTTAAATTGTAACCAATAGGCATAAATGTGGCTCGCATTGTCCACACAAGTGTGGATTCCATGACAATGCATCAAAGGTTATATTATTTTTAAATGTTTTGAAATATTGTATATTCATTATATTCATTTCAAACTAGTTAATATCTTTTCTTGAAGAAAGGAAGAAAATAGATACATCAGGGGAGGGAAAGAGGTACAATTTTGATGTGTAAGCAAGGAGGAAAATCTATAAAAGAAGGAAAGGTAAATACTTATGTTCATTTGTTGTGGAATTTCATGATTTGGTCAATTAATTCATCCATGTGATGGATTTCATGAATGCAAATCTATCCACATGGTATGCTTCATTTTTATCATCAGTTTCATCCATTTGTGGTAGTTTTTTCCTTGTAGTGTAATTTCAATTCATCATGTCAACGTTCATGTATGTGATTTGTTTTATGCATATGGTCAATTGTAGTTTTTTGTTGAATTTTATTCATGAATACCTTACCTACAATTGATGTTCAACAAAAAATAATTCAAAAAAGGTCTAGCTTAAAAAAAAAATTATTGATATTTGTCAAAATTGTTGAAAATCAAATTTCCAACTTGTTAAAAAAACATCATTACAACCGTTGGGTTATTAATGCAAATACACAACAAGAAATGCACTTTGTCTATTTGTTCCTCAACTTTTCAAATTTTAAAAAGTTAAATTTGAAACTACATTTTTTTGAATAAATAATTATTCAACAAAGAAGTGCCAAACATTAGTCATAAATACATTTCAACTTCACTCTTTTTTTCTATGTACAATTACATGTGCACAATAACATTCATTCATCAACATAATTTCATCCATGCATTGCACAATTTTATTTTTTTTAGATTTTTATTCAAAAGATTGATTTCATTTTAATGTGGTAAATTTTCATTGAACTATGGAAAATTGCACCTTTTTCTCAATCCCTCCATGAACAATGTTTCATTCATTTGATACATTTGAGGTTATGGTTAATCTTTGTTACCAAATTTCATTTATGGGACAAACTTTTATTTCCTTCTCCTCCTCCCCTTTCTCAACTTCCTCAAATTTTCAAGTTCCTTCCTGTTAACTCCTCCTTAAAACTTTTTTCTATCGATTCCTCCATTTTTTTTCCTTCCCCATCTCAAACAAGCCAATTGGAAGTCCCATCCTAGATGATTGGTTTAATTTTATATTTGTTCAAATTTTTTTTCACCTAGAAATTGAATGATTATGTGTCAATCATTACCTATATCCCTTAAAAAAACACATTACATTGAAAAATCATACACATGTTTTTAGAAGAATACTTCCATTCGGAGTTGAAAGGTTATGTTTGTTTAATAAGCTAAAGCCTTTAAACCACATTGTGATTGAAATGTCAATAATCACACATAATTCTATACCTTGAAAATTGGGAGTGAGGAAGGAATGTAGGCTTATGACAAAGTGACATTGTCTTTTTTTATGATATTCATATATTAACATACATACTTTTTGGAACATTGATATGTTTGGATTATATGAAGAATAACTTGAAGTCAATTATTTCATTCCATAAAATATAAAGTACCATAAACATCTAACAATTTTCCTATTTAAACATAATTACAATTGAAAACATAAATTCCAAAAACAAGTAAATTTTTTTTTCCACAATATGATACTAACCATTTTAATTTGAAATGCAAATGGAAAGAAATGAATATAGTATTTTATAATTTCTATATCATTTTTTCATGTAAAAAATAATCATTTTATAAATAGACCCAATTACATGTACTTTGAAAGTTAATAGATGAACACATGGGGAACAAAATGTTTTATGGTGCTATCGTTCTCCTTTGAGCCCTAGCTAATATATGAAGGTTGTGTGTCAAATGTGATAAGGCCTAGTCCTTAAAACACACTTGGGTCTTGGAAAACCTAGCTTTTATGTATTATGTTTGCAACTAGTGTTGCACATGTAAATGTAAATGGCCATGTAATAGGACATAAAATTGTGTACAAATGTAAAAATCATTTACACTTATACAACTATGATATTACACTTACACTTGCATTACATCAATGGTAAAATTAGTAAAGTAAGGGGAAGAAGAAAGCCTAATGATGGGAGACTAACATGTATGACTTTGAGGGAAGGAGATACCCTATTCATGATTACCATTGTCATTGTTACCTCTTTTCAATTTTGCTTTGGTAGAAGTGAGTGTTGACATTGGATGGATGATATATTCGCCCTTAAATGGTATAACCAATCATTCTGAAGGATCTATTGATTTAGCCAATATTAGTTTTCATTTATCAAGTGTTTCCTCTATCCTAAGTTCTATCAATATATGTAATGCAAGTGTAAGTGTAAACCCTACATTCACCCTCCATTTGAAAATGATTATTTGTTAAAATGTCAATTTACACCTAAAAAAAACCCCAATTATAACATGAAAATTATCAACCTCTTCAAATGATTCATCAACATGATTCAAATCATGTAAAATCACATGTGAAATGGATACTACAAATTTTGAAAAAGTAAAAGAATCATTTCAATCACTTTTGGAGCATGTTTTCATTTTTTATACATATTTACAAATTATTTTTTCATATAAATATATTCCAAGCCACCATTATATATATATATATATTCTCTTGTTTGGATTTTTTTACTATAATATGTAAAAACTTTAAAACTCCTTCATTTTGCAATGGTTTAAGCTCACCCAATAAAACATTATAATGTAACTACATAAAGTATCAAGTGGGGGACGGCATTTAATGTGCTTTCACCTTATAGAATAATGATATCTTGTAAAGTTGATTTTATCTAGTCTTATTAACTCCTCCTTGTTGTTCCCTTTCATTTAGATTTTTTACAAGTTAGATGATGGTGTCAAATGGTTGTCTTGCAATTCATGATGTTGGTGTGAAATCTATATATGACCTGTTTCAAATGAGTTCCTTACTACCTTTGTCCTGTTGCACCCCCATGTCTTGTGGTCATCTTGCAACTCTTATTTATTGTGGTCTTGTCTAATAAGATTTGGGGTGAGCTCCACCCATGTTGTTCCCTTTCATCTACATTTTTTCAAGGTTATCTTATAATTCCTAGCATTATGATTTCAAACTTTGTTGACAAATTGCAAAATATTTTAGGTAGGGCTCTCCACCCCTTGTTATCTTACACATGTTTGTGTTATGGTTTAACATAATAATATCTTCATTACTATGAAAATCACAATTGTCAATGTTACTAGGAAATGCAATATTTTCATTTTTCTACAAACCATAATCTTCCATAGTAGCGATCGGTGTAACACCTCCATTTTGTTATAAACTTTTCTTTTGGGGGTAGAATGACCACAATACAATTTGCTTATGCATATCCAATTTCTTTTTAATATGTTTTCTATTCATAGATTGTACAAAGGGTTTTGTTCTAGTTTACAAGTGATGTGTTTACAATGATAGATGTCAAAGGTCTTAAAGGTGAAGACCAAGGACTAATATGATGTAGTAATTCATTGGTTGATAATTTTATATTGATTTTTATGACAAAAACTAGATAACATTATAATTTACTTGAAGTTATTTTTTGAAATTACAATCAAATAATTAAATAATTAAAATTTCATGAAATGAGTGATTTTGAACCATGAGATGTTTTGATGTAATTATATTATTGTTATTTTGTTAAAAAACATGAAACATGTGAGCTAATTCCATCACCTTGGGCACAACAAAGTTTTAATGTTTGGTTGAATAAAAATCAAAAAACATTTGGATGATACAAATATGATTATGCTCTCAATCATGGGGTTCATTTGGAAGTATTTCTTTATTTTGAAATTTGAATTTGTTATGATGTGTGTATGCATTTATTTGAATTTTAGAATTGTGGTCATGTTATGACCTATGAAAAACTTTCACCATTATTGCATAGATTAAAAGTTCACAACTGATAAGTACTACAACATGTGAATGCTTAAGTATCAAACCATGGCAATGATAGCCTTTGTTGATAGGAAACAAATGTGGTTGTTATCTAACCTTATGGAATTGAATTTGCATTGCATTGACATTGTGTTTGTTGTACATTAGAGTAAGAGCTATGATAAAATTGACATTAATCTTGCTCATTGTTAAGTGTTGATCCACAAAATGCAAGGTGTAAATGTTAATAACCAACTACAAGGAATTTATAACACCATAATGGGTTTAAAAAAGTTCCTACAAATCAAATGGGTTATTTAATAAAAAAGACCAAATGGTCCTTTTGATTGAAAATCAAATTTTCATATAATGAAATTTTTGAATGAAATTCTCTACATGTAACATATGTTGGTAATTGGCCCAATATTTCACAAATGGTGTGTTAATCAAGTTTGAATATCTATTCATTTTTTAAAATGTGCAAGGGTTTTTTCATATTAAAATTGATCAAAATTTCAAATCTCACTACAATTATTCATTAGTTCATGGTTTAATTTGTTTTATTGTAAACTACTAGTTTACTTTGTACATCATTTACATTGTACCACATTTACATGTAGTAAATGATTCTTCAATTTATTACATAATGAATATTCAAGTGTATTATTGAAATTTCAAATTACAGATTTTTAATATATTGATTTAAAAAAATGTGATTTACAATTTCTTATCACCCACATTTTATTATTATTAACAAGTTTATATCTAGAACATTAAAGTCCCTTCACAAAATGGACATTATTTGGTGCAACAAGTATTGATCAATTTCAAAAATTCTTAACTAAAATCAAAACTTAAATTTGAATTAAATTTAAATTATTTTTTATTTTTTAAACATTTAGCACAACTTGGAATGATTGTCATAATTTCAAAATATCAAAACATAAACATTTTCTATAGTTTACAATTTTCATTGTGCCCCAATACCTTTTTGAGGCTATAAGCTCAATGTTTAAATTCTAATGTCTACCCACATAATGGCACAAACTTTTTTTTTTGGTTCATGTTTGAAAAACATATTGCAAAAAATGTTTTGTAATTTACTTTAATTCAAAGAGCCTTCCATATTTGTAAGCTGTCGCAACCCTAGCTTTGGGCTTGCGACCAAGGTAAAGGGGTTGCAAGGTTGCGGGCCCAAGAGGAAGGAAGCCCGGGAGTCTAGGCAAAAGCATGGCAAGGTTGCAAGCCAAAAGGGAAGGAAGCCCGAGAGTGAAAGCAAAGGCATTGGAAGGTTGCGGGCCAAGAGGAAGCTCGGGAGTCACCACACACTCCCGGGAATGTAAGAAAGTGTAGGAGAGTGTGAGGGAGTGAGCCCTCACACTCCCAAGGCAACTCCCAATTTGGGAGAGGGAGTCCCGGTGGACTCCCGAAACTTTAGAGGGCGAGTTGAAGGGTCAAATCTCAATGGATTGTTGCGTTCTTGGTACCATTGGAAAGCTCTTGGAACGTAGATATCTAAAATGGGCTCGCATTGCTCATTTGGACATCTGAAACATAAGTTATGGGCAAAAGAAGGGCCGGGAGTCAAATTGGCAGTTTGACTCCCGACCATTAAAAGTCGGGAATCGACCCCTTCCCGATGTCAGATTTGAGAGTGCGACACGGCGTTGGAAAGCTCTCGACGAGAGCTACAACTTTGATTTAGATTGCATCACGATCGGACTCTGCACTCGGGAGATATTGGCGTTCAAAGTCCCAGGACTCCAACCTGGGACAAATTCGGGACTCCCACTCAGGAGTCCCGGGAAAAATGGCCATTTGGATGCCACCTCCGCCGCGAGCTGCAGAGTATACTATAAGGGGGAAGGTGGTGGCTTCCCCCAAGTCCGGGCCGTGGTGAGTCTTGTGTGTCCGTGTTGCCCGTGTGACGCGCTCCCAAGTCACGGGGTGATACCAAGTTGAAGGTCTCCCAAAGTCAAGTTGCGGAATCAAGACTTGGTAGCACGCTCCCGGCCTCCAACTCTAGAAAGGGGTAGAGGGTCGAGTTGGGAGCCCCGGGATTAGACTAGGAAGAGATCAAGCTTTTAGATTACATGAACCTGCATCACAAACCAACACGAGTTGGTTAGAATCCATTCTGGG
>Ga0209208_10011766_pt1 | contig 11176 bp, 3 predicted proteins | sample S1TSphfallax_3_FD_187694 | JGI IMG/M metagenome (GOLD analysis project Ga0209208, IMG submission 187694) | Host-associated microbial communities from peat moss isolated from Minnesota, USA - S1T2_Fd - Sphagnum fallax MG (SPAdes) (version 2) | ecosystem: Host-associated > Plants > Peat moss >... | reverse complement strand
ACAATGGGAGGGAGTACCTGTGGTCAAGGGCATTACCCTCTCACGTTAGTAGCCAAAAGCAGGCCTAATTTGGACCCTAGACCACGGGGTTTACCTGATTGAAAACTCCACTGGAAATTTCCTTTACTTATAGGCACCTTTTACAAGGTGCAACACCAAAATCATAAAGCCCACTCTGAAATTATAAAGCCTTTTCAAAATTTGTGAAGCTCACCTACACATTGTAAAGCTAGCTATATTAATGACTTGGTTGTAGATGAACTTCAATTGAGTTAGTATTGGCTTCACCTTGGTAACCATTAATTTAAAGATAAGGAGGTCCTATGTGTAGGTAGATAGATAGGAAAGTAGATTGTTACTATGTAAGTACCAATATCGGGTGGTTTTTGTCTGGGTTTTTAGTTCAGTTCTCACAATGAGAATTGGTTGGCACCTCTACATGTGAGAACCAAAGTGAGAATCGATCTCAAGTTCTCACATGAATGAAAGTTGATCATGAGAATCGATTTCAATTTTTGAACATCTATTTTTTGGAGAACCAAACATGTTATCTCATAAAACCTACATTTGGTTTGTAGAGTCTTTGTGCTAGATTACAATTTTCAAAATAGTTGGTACCATTCTTTTTGTGTGATATTGTTAATTTTTTCATGTTGGTGTTAATGTTCTTTCGTTGTTGATGTTTTTTTCATTTGGTTGTGTTGTTCATCTTGTGTGGTGTTGTTTTTTTCTTGTTGTTGCTTGTCTTGCATGGTGTTTTTGCTTGTTTTGTGTGATATTTTTTCTTTTTTCACATTGGTGCTACTATTTGTGCATTGATGTTGTTCTTGCACATTGGTTATGTTACTTTTTGCTCGTTACTTTTGTTATTGTTCGTGTGTTTGTGTGTTTGTGTGTTGATGTTGTTATTTTTATCTATTGTGTTGTTGTTCATCTCGCATTGATGTTAATATTCATCTCACATGTTGTTGTTGTTCTTTTTGCCTAGCAAAGGGTGAAGTTATGGAGTTTTAGATTTGCATTAAAGAAATTGTTCCAACTTACAAATTTTCATTTATTTTTAGTCATTTTTGAAATGTAAGACAATTTGAAAATTTTAATGACCAAGTTGTGAAAACTAAATGTGAAAATTGATTATTATTGTACATGTGAGAATTGCCCCATCTAAGAATTGGGTGAGTTTAGCAAAATTAAGAACCTTGTACCTTCGTCAATTTTCATTAGCCCAAACAAATATATATGTTAGACAATTGATAAGGTTTTCATAACATCATGTAATAACTGAAATCAATTGATTTTCACAAAAAAATGAGAATTGCCCAACATTGGTAAGTACATGTTTTACACATAAGTAAGGGTTGTTTTTACCAACGTTGGGTGGTTTTCGAATGCCCATTCAATTTTTGACCCAATTTTCAACCCAATTTTCATAATGAGAATTGATTGGCACCTTTACATGTGAAAACCAAATTAAAAATTGACCTCAAATTTTGACATGAGTGAGAACTGGTCATGCAAACCAATTCAAATTTATACATATATATTTTTTGGAAAATTGGAAAAAGAAATTCCTAAAACTTAGATCTAGTTTTTAGAGTCCTTATATCAATTTGTGGCATGTTTTTTTTTTTATTCTTCTCATGTAAGGTTGTTATTATTCTCTTGTTGTTATAATTTTTTCCTTTATATTGTTGTTAATTTTTAGACTATTTCTATTACTTTTTTCACATGGTTTTTTTTTTTTTTGCGTGATGAAGTAATTAAATTATTAATTAATTATTAAATTTTATTTTGATTAATGGAAAATTCAATAATTGGGTTGTGAAAATTGGATGTGAAAATTGATTGTTATTGTATATGTGAGAACCACCCAACATTAGTTTTTACTACCCACCTACTAACAACTAATAGGTAGGTAATAAAAAAAATAACTGAGCAAACTACCATGGTTAGCTTGAGAATTGGAACCCAATAAATAATTGTTTTCCAACCACTATTCATCCATCCTTCATGGTGCACTATGGGTGTTAATTGAAAGATATATATTTCACTAAATTCTCCACATCATAACCCCATCAATCGTGAAACATTGAGATTAAATGGGAAAACCATTCATTCCAAAGTTGACCTTTTAACTATGAAACCCAACATAAAAATAAAGTTGGTAATAAAACAAATTCTTTAAAGGTGGATTCACACTAAGGTGGTAAAAGGAATAAACAACAAAAAAAAACTAACCCTAACTCTTAACCTTTCATATAGAAGGGATAAAAACTTAGGGAGCAATTCACATGTCATTACGGTTAAATGTTTGAAAGTAGCTTATCCATAGACATCATTATTTATAATGATTTTAGATTTGGCTTCAAATTAGGGTGGAGTTAGTTTGACCCCTTGACTTCAAAAGATTAAAACATCTCACCCCCTCTTTGCCCCCCGCCTGCTAATTACATTCCCAAAGAAATCATAATATACTTTTACTCAAATTTGTGACTACATTACAATGGCATTATGACTATATGACTAGATTAAAACTATTTTGTGACTACATGATTAACCACATACGTTAATAACCTACCTATGTTAGTAGTTTAACTAGGTGTTAACTACTTATTAGCTATTTACTAGCTACCTATAAATTAGCTAGTACCTATGGATTAGTATTACCTATTATCTACATACCTATTATGTAGTACATATGTACCTTCCTAACTACCTACTAGATATGAGTAGTACATACCTACCTAATTACCTATTATTTATTACTAGGTACCTATGTACCTACCTACATACTAGATAGGTAGTACTTATATGTACCTACTACTTGGCACCTACCTACCTATTCACCTACCTACAAGGTAGGTAGTACGTATATGTACCTATACTTGGCACCTACTTACCTACCTATTACCTACTTATTACTACTTCTAAATATTACTTACCTATTACCTACCAAGCTAGGTACCTATTAGGTTAATGGGTAGGTTTTAAGTTGTTATGTAAGTACTCATGTACTTAACTTATAAAGTAGGTTAGAAAAAAATGTTTATAAGAATATGGCAACAATTCTTGTCATGTAAAAATCATGTGGTGCAATGGTTAAGTGCGAGGTAAGGACTTCTTCCCTCAATGTGGAGGTGAAGGAAGGATTCAAGTCCTCACACTTGTAACTTAATGAATTGGCTTAACTAGCTTAGCTTGCTAGCTAAGTTAACCTACATTCCTATGTAGGCTTGGATGTACATTCTTAGGTAGGTTAAGGCCTACATTCTTAACATATAAGCTAGGTTTTTAACCTTTATACCATGTGTCCCCATGCCACGTGTTTACATGGCATGGGTGAAAAACATATTTATATCATATTTAATGAGTTATATCCAATGGCCATAATTTATGGATCTCATCAAACACCGATAACCTCCATGACTTCAAAGTCACAAAAGTCATAATCACAAATTGTCTTGCGACTAAGCCACATTAGCAACTAGGTGTTTTAAATGACGTGTCTTATTCGACTACATAATCATTTCTCATAGAAGTTTTCCCTTACTAACAACCAAACCATAAATCAAGTTGCAAAAGACAACTTTCTTGTGGTGATGTATGACAAAATTAATCTCATTACATTTTTTCAAAATCTCTTTGTATGAACAATAAAGTGTTTAATTTATTGCTTAGATCCTTAGCCAATCAACAAATTAAATGGAATAAAAAATTCTTGCAAAACCTTGCAAGTGCGAATCTAGTTGAAGGTGTGAATTGTGATCATGGACATTTCTTCCACTCTTTTTTATGTCGAGTCCTCTCAAAATCTTACTTGGAATTTGACTGACAAATCTTTATAAAACATGAAATTACATTTACATTTATTATCTAAAATTTTAATATTCACATACTATTTTAATATAAACCTTCCCCCATCCCCCCACCCCACCCCCACTTGATGGACAAATAAGAGAAATGGTTGATGTAATACATGTTCTAATTTTGAGAAATAATTATTGTTAGTGAAACAATTTGTAGAATTTGGAGAAGAGCTTATTAAAAAAGGTGAGAGTTGTTTACTTTCCAAATATTAGCATTTAATTACAACCTAGAAATTGGAAAACAACGTGTACAAATTAGGAATCTCAAACATGACAAATGAAGTTCTAGCAAATGTTGTAAGCTAAAATTCAAATGCAAATTTGTGGCATAAAAGGTTGGGGCATATAGGCCAAGGATGCTTACAAACAATGATTCACAAGGATACTGCAATTGGAAATTTAGATTTGGTTGACATCAAATCTTCTCAGTTTTGCAACTCTTACAATGTTGTGAAAATAATATGGGTAGTCAATTTCACAATGAAAAACAACAAGAACAAGCTTACCCTTTAATCTAGTGCCGAAGTTAAAACACACTTTTTGGAATTGGAAAATTACATGAGTAAAAATATAAGGTCTCACATATTGGTGCTTTAAATAAAATTCTAATTCAATTAGTTTTATATTAATGTGATTATTTTTATCTTGAAAATTTAGATATAACTCATATAAAATATAATGTGATAATAATAGGTGTTAGAAAAAAACTATAAAATATATATGTACAAAGAGACTTTAGATAATAATTGTTAGTAGGTTTAATTAATAGGATCATGGAGAGTGCATAATTTAAAAGTTCATAATGCAAGGCAAATGACACTTATTTTTTAGACCTTTTAAGGGAATAGTAAGTGAAAAGATGTTATGTTTTGTTGGAAATAATAAGGAAATAGATGTATTGAAAAATATGTTTCTAAACATTTTATCCTTATGATGAACAACATCCAAACATTTCATGGATTTGAACTAAAACTAAAAATTCAAACAAATATATGGTAAGAAAATTCAATGCATGAGTGAAATTTAAATTAACTTTATGAGTTAAATATGTGCATAGTATAAAATTAAACAATAATAGTGTGAGAAAAATTAATGTTCCCTCACATAATACCCCCCAAAGAATATATAATTTGACACATGTAGTGTCAAGTATTAATGTCAAGTGTTCTTCTTGAGCTTCGTACATGACTTGGACATATGTCATCAAATGCAAATAATCATTCACATGAATTGAACATATACTTCATCATATACATTGATAATATTCATACTATAATTTTTTTGTTATGAAATAAATCAAAAGTCTTTTCCTCATTTGAAAAATAAATCAAATGGGAAGATTAAAAAATTGACAACAAAGGCAAAAATAAGTCCATTGACTATTGAGTTCTATCATGTCAATGAAATCTTAAGACGATTTTTTCTTCCATATATATCACAAAAAAATGGTGTTTCAAAGAAGAAAAATAAATGCTTGTGCAATGAGGAAGTTGTTTTAAACATGTTACTTTCAATTGTATTGATGGGGTTTTTGAGGCCTATATGCACTACTCATAGCTACATACCTTCAAAATAAACAACCTAGTAAAACAATAGCCAATTTGTCTCCATATGAACATGGTATTAAGTATAACCAAGTGATTCACACTTGAAAATGTTTGGTTGCATTGCTTTATCTTTTAGATCCTAAGGAATTTTTAAAAAAAATTATAATATAAGTTCAAACATTGCATTTTTCTTTGATACAATGTAGAAAGAAAGGCTACAAGATGTCGAAAAAATCCAATAAAATAATTAGATCTTAATAGAGATATCATTTTTAGGAAGTTAGTAAAGTGACAAACATAATAGTTGAACGAGAAGGAAAAGATGGCTTCATTGAGAAAAACAAACTCCAATTGGATCGATCCTTCTTCAAACAATCTTCTTATGAAAAACCTCCCCAAAAAGGAGTTTTTCAACTTCATGAATAACATGTAATGCATCAAACACCATTTCAAATGCAAGAAAATGATCCAAATGTGACCAATAGCCTAGTTCCAAACCCTAGTAATTCACAAATTACACAAGTGGGTTCTATCCCCCTTTGTTGTTCAAGCTAAACAAGAACTTGGTGTTGGTAAAGGGGGAGAATGTGAAGCATGAAATCAATTGTAGATTCTATTTCAAAAATCATTGGTTCTATACACTTTCCATAAAACTTGTGGAAACGTAGAAGGAAGACTAAAAGTCCTAGAAGGGAGGTAAGACAAAAATAACCACCTTCAATGTTAATTAAATGGAAAAAAATTGTACATCTAAAAAAAGTGAAGAATAGACTATTTACTCAAACCTATCCATGAGATCTATGCAATAAACATTCATAGAAGCTAAAATGAATAGTTGGAATAATGCAATAAAATGAACAATTGAAGTTCCAATGGTACAATGGTTATATATAAAGCAAAATTAGTTGCAAAATGCTATGTACTCAAAAAGAGGGAATTGACTATAAAAATCCCCTTTGAAACTCACTTCAATTAGAATGTTACTAGCCTTTGCAATAACATCATGGTTTGGACATTCAACAAATGGATGTAAAAAAACCTTAATCAATGGTCAATTTGATGGGGGTAAGTTCACAATAAAATGACCAACATGTGTAACAAAAATTAATTTTACACCTTTTGAAGTGACATATTGACTTAATGCTAGTAAAAATGTTTAATTTACTTATTCAATAATGCGAGAACACTTGAATAAGTTTGTAATGAATCTAATGATTTTTAAAAATACACAATATTAAAACATTGTAACCACTAGTGTTTTCATTGCTTGTTTTTGTTTTAACAATGACTTGAAATGATCTAAAAATGATTGATATACACTTTTACACAACTAGCATAATGTAACATTATTTTGGGTCATAACAATTAAAACAATTGTCATGTTAACTTGTTAATCACGGGTTTTTAAATTTTCACCCTTGATGACTAATCATATTTTGTCATGTTAATTTGACTAGCCAATTCTTTTTTTAAAAAACAATGAAGTGGGTAGGCGTTGGTCATTTTATAGTAAAATTACTAAATGAATAGATCTACAAGGGAGGCTCTAGAGGCTTTTTCAAAAACAAAGAAGTCTCAAGTTAATGTGCAAGTTGAGAAAACCTTATATATGGTTTAATGTAGTTGTCCCATGAATGATGATTCATCACAAATTGGGTTCACTTATGGTCTTTAACAATTTTCACAACAATGAATCAAGTTCAAATATCCACATAAAGTTTAAAGTAAAGGGTTTGATAATTATTAATGTCTATGTTGATTTGATGAAGAATATAAGATATATGAAAGGAACAATAGGAAGAAGACTAATGTATAAAAAGACAAGCAAGCTTCCAGTCTTACAAGACTATTCTAATGCTATTTGGGTAGGAGACAATAACATGAAGAGGCCTACGTTAGGTAACTCCTTTGTTAATGAAGTCATTAGGTGGGAAAAGGCAATGGTTGTGTCTAGCACAAAATTGGAATAAATGGCTTTGTTTTGAACTTGAAGAAAAGCACAATGGATAAGAAGGCTACTACCAAGCTCATATTATAAGCAAAAAAAAATCTATAATCACTCAGAATCAAAGTGTAATAACTCTCATTGAAAACCTTAAATTGCATACAAGAAGCAAACTTTAAAACTCAAGTTCACTTCATTAAAACAAATGCTTGCAAAATTATTATTTTTTGAATATTGCAATACCCAAGATATAATCACACACATTCTTATAGAAAGTTTATTGAGAAAAAAAAAGAACATTGTATGAAATTGATGAGAGTAACATATCTAAAACTTGATATGAAGTTAATACTTAATTCCTTGTACTTACAAACATGAAAAATAGAAAAGACTTCTAAAAACTAGAAGACCTTACTAAAATCTTTGGTTACATACACAAAAGCATAATAGTTAGAAGAAAACACAAAATTTGTCTTACCATAATTAGAGGGTTGAATGTAAAGAATATGATATTAGGGTTATATAATGAGGTTTTAGCTTAGCTTTTATGATTATTATAAAGTCTAAACAAAAATATTATATCATATTGTATAGAAATAGGTAGTCTCTTGTGCTTTGTAGAACAAATCACCCATTCTTTTAATCAATGACTAATGTTTTTGTTTTTTAAAGTTACACCTTCTTAGTGTAAAGGTTACAATTGTTTTGGAAAAGAAACAATAAGATATATATCCTTAATTTCTCTCATTCCTTCTTTCATGTCCACTTTACATATTTATTGACCAAGGTAAAAATCAATAATGAAAATAATAAAAAGCCAATCATATCACGCATTATTGTGCTATTCATAAAATTTCAATGACAATGTTTCATCAAAACTGATCTAATATGTGGTATGGTAAAGTATACACAACAAATAGTGTAAGCAACAAAATACAAAAGTCTTTCAATAAAAGGATTAAAAGGATAATAGATGATATGATGGGGATAATAATATTATTTTTGGGTATATTATTTTTAAATTCTTGTTTGCATGGACTTCAAAAGTTAAATTGTTGTAATCATGTGTTTTTAAACTACTTACAATAGTTTGAATTGGATTAAAAATTTATGGCAATTTGAAAAATAAATTTCAAGTACTTGAAAATAGGTGAAATGTCTTTGCAAATATTTGGTTGTTTTTTCATGCACCTCAATATTGATGTGGTGAACATTCTAATATTATTTTCCTGGTTAATGGAGTTTGTTTTCATAACTACAATCATCCCCAACTTGTGACAAATGATGTAATTGTTGGGGATACTTTTGGGGTACTTTTTCAAATCCAAATGATATGACATAAATTTCTTTAAGAAGCTAGAAATAAGTTAGAGATGCTAATGAAAAAACTAAAAGTTTAATTTGTTTTGAAATGCTAATAGAAGGTTAGAAGTTTTTTTTTTTTTTTTTTTTTTTTTTCTTGTTTTCAAGTAGAAAACAAGGTAACAAATATTGTATAAAATACTTTGTTTGCACCTAGGATGAGTATTTTGGTGATCGTCATTACGACAATTACAAAGTCATTTCGAATTATAATTCGTCATAGATCAAATTCCATTTCGAAATCATTTTTTCTTTTCTTTGTTTGTATCTTGTTGTCTATCTTGCACCTTTTCAATGTTTTTGTCTGTTTGTATTTTGTTATTTGACTTACACCCTTTCAATGGTTTTTTTTGGGTCTATTTGTATATTGTTGTGAACTTTTCTAATGAATCAGATTTCATTGGCATTTAGCCTAGCAAATATAAAATGTAAATGAATATTAATGGAACAAAACAACATATAGTGAAATTTACAAAATTTTATTTTTGAGAAGAAAAAACTGATTACAACAATATTATTATGTCCACACAAAATATTTTAATCATCATCACTAGTAATGCAAACCCCAAATATTTCAAATTGGGGTATTTGGACCTAGCTTCAACAAAATTGGTGATGAAACAAGAGATGATTACAATACACATGGAAAAAATAAGGGACCAAATCAACTGTCTCACCTAAATTGGTCCTTGAAGTAGTTTCAACACCCAATTTTGATTTCACTTTCCCTTTCCCTTTATCCTTGCTCATATTCTCCAATGGATCAACCTTGGTCATAATACAATTTTGCAAATCCTATAAACTGATCCAATTTCATGAAATGGCATTTGATTTGATTTGCTTTGCATTTATAAATTCAAATTGGTGTTTGTATTTGTATTTTATTTTTTTAGCGATCACACTTAAGCTAGCCAAACCATGGGGGCCCTTGTTGTGCTTTTGGTACCATTCAAAAGCGCTTGACATCAAGATGGTGTGCATGGTTTTGTTTTGCAATTTTCAGATGAGGTGATGTGTATTTATTTTTTTTGCAATTTTCAGATTGATTGAACATTTAAAGTTATTGAATTTAAGTCCATTGTGTCATGGAAAATAAATTATAAATTTGGGCTCCACATTGCTTCACACTACCAAAGTGATGATGATTAAATGATTTTGTGTGAATGTAATAATGTTTTTGTAATTAATTTTTTCTTTTCAAAAAATAAAATTTTGTAAATTTTACTATATGTCATTTTTTTCTATTAATATTTTTTTACATTCTTGATTTGCGAGACAAAATATCAATGAATGTCCAATTCATTAGAAAAGTTCATAACAAGATAGAAACAAATTTTTAAAAAAACATTAAAAGGGTGTAAGACAAACAACAAGATACAAACAAACAAGAGAAAAAAACACAATTCCGAAATGGAATTTGATGTACGACCAATTATAACTCAGAAGGACTCTAGAATTGTCGCAGTGATAATCACCAAAGTACCCATCATACCAGTTCCCCATGAAACATCATCACTGGAATTAAATTGTTTTTTCACAATTGGGTCTTTTGGATATATGTATGTATAGAGACTTGAAAATGGATGGAAAAATTAAATAAAAAAATGGTTTTTGAAAAGTTATATCCCTTAAATCCTTGAAAATGATTGCACTTGGGCTAATGAGGGAAATGCCCAGTAGTATATACTCATCAAATTCAGGGATGAGTCAGGGTTTATAAGGACAAATACAGGGTGATTTTATGGATGACTATTCAACTACAGGCACCACTTTAGAGGTGTCTATGTACTTCTGGGGTTCATAGTTCATAGTTAACACACATTTTGTGTGTGTTTGTGTGTATAAATATGTCCATATATTTGGAAGCCAAAACTAGCGTGGTGAACGAATATATATAGAGAGAGACACACACACAGCCAGGCCCCAGCTATTGTGACTGAGAAATGGGGAGTGGCTCATTCAAAGCTTGGCCCTGATGCATGAAATAAGCAAGGAAGTCACTCACATTGCAAAAGAACTAGAGCACACAAAAGCAATTAGCTATTATTGGATATGTTTGGGATAGTTTTATACTCTACAAATCCATGCTCCTTTAACCTCTCCTTGTCTTGAAATCATGATTGGAGGATGATGATAATAATAATAATGCTAATAATATTATATAGTTTGAAGTGGCCGGATGGGTAGTGTTTGGGTAGTCTCTGGGTAGTCAGGTCTTTTGTCCTTTCCATCACCACAAGTTTTCACAACCCACTTCCAAAGTCTAGCAGAGGCAAAAGCAGGGACCTAGGAAAAGAAGATATATATATATATGCGTCCCTTCAAAAGAGGGCCATTTCAGTCTATTCAGAGACATCTGTTTAAAAAAACACTAAAATAGAGGGCTATGGAATGGTTGATTCCCATACCTTTCCCCAAAAGACAACACTTTTTAGATAAGTATTTGCAATAGTTTT
>Ga0209208_10011765_pt1 | contig 11177 bp, 8 predicted proteins | sample S1TSphfallax_3_FD_187694 | JGI IMG/M metagenome (GOLD analysis project Ga0209208, IMG submission 187694) | Host-associated microbial communities from peat moss isolated from Minnesota, USA - S1T2_Fd - Sphagnum fallax MG (SPAdes) (version 2) | ecosystem: Host-associated > Plants > Peat moss >... | reverse complement strand
CCTCGCCCTCGTGGCCGCTGTGGCGAGCCTGCACACCGGCACACTGCGCCTGCGCGACAACCACCCCGGCCTGCGCGCCATCCTGACCCTGCCGGCTCAGCTTGGGGATGCGGTGGAGTGGGGGCGATTTAAATAAGCAAGGCCAGGGGGGCTTTGCCCCCTTGGACCCCCCACTAAGGCCTGAGGCCTTAGAACCCATTTCTGGCCTCGGAAGAGAGGGGCCATCGCGCTCCGGGATTTGTCGCGCCCGGCGATGGCCCCTCTCTTCCGAGGCCAGGACCCGGTTCCAAGGGCTCAGCCCTTGGCGGGGGTCCAGGGGGCAGAGCCCCCTGGTCTTGTTTACCTTACCAACCCCTACTCCGCAGGCGCCGCCGAGTAGGCCGACTGGGTGGTCAGCGCGAAGTACGCGGCGGTGGCCACGATCGCGCCGACGGCGAAGGATATGTCCCCGAATTCTGGATGGGCATTGGCGAAGAAGCCGACGAACAGCGGGTATTGGTTAAAGAACGGCACGCTGGCGGCGATGCCGATCAGCCAGGCGATGAAGCCGGCGCTGATGTTGCCCAAGCGAGAGTTGCGTTTGAACATGTGCGCGAAGAAGACGATCGCCGCCCATGGCGCGGTCCAATAGCCGAGGAAGAACAGGAAGCTTTCGTAATTCTTGATGAAGTTGGTGGCTGCCAGCACCGAGATGACCGTGCCGATCAAGCCGGTCACGAGCGCCGCCTGCCATTGTTTCAGGTCGAGCCCGACGGCGAGGGCGGAGAGGGCCGCCGAATAGATGTTAATGATATTGGCGCTGATGGTGCCGATGATGATTGCCACGATCAGCGGCAGCTTGAACCAACCCGGGACCCAGGAGGTGAACAGGTCGGACGGATGTACGAGGCTCACGGTCGCCCCGATGATGGCGCCGAGCGCTTCCATCCAGATGCAGGAGACCATCGAGCCCCAGAACACGCTGCCGAACACGGTCTTCTTCACGCCCGATTCGCGGCTCTCGCCGTGCAGATAGCGCGTGTAGTCGGACGAGTATGGAATCCAGCCCAGCACGTAGGAGATGATCACCGATGTGCTCAGGATGAACGCGCCGCTGGTGCCGCCGACCTCTGCCTCCAGTTTCGGCTGCGCCGCCGGTAGCGCGCCGATATGGGTGGCGGCGATGATGGTGAATACCGCGAAGATCAGCACCAGAAGGTAGAAAAAGTATTTTTCCGCCGCCTGGATCAGGTCGTGGCCGACGAAGGCGATCGCGACCTGGATAATGCACAGGACGATGATGTTGGGGATCAGCGCGGTTCCAAGCACCGTGGTCAGCGCGTAGCCGCCGATGATGGTATTCACCCCGAACCAGGAGAATCCACCGAAGCAGTTGAGCAGGCTGGGCAGCCGGTTGCCGAGCTTGCCGAACCATTTGGCGCCCTGGATCATTTGCGGCAGCCCGTATTCCACGCCGTAGGTGGAGAATGCCGCCAGGATCAGCCCGCCGATGATGTTGCCGATGAGGATCGCCAGGAATGCCTGGACGCCCGATAGGCCAAAGGCGCCGGTCGCCAGCGCGCCGGTGGTCAATGTCGCGAATTCGATATTCGCCGCCATCCATAGCCCGAACAGCGCGCGCGGGCGGCCATGCGATTCCGCGGCGGTGACCTGGGCGATGCCCTTGTTTTCGATTTGCAGGCCTGTGCTGGCTGCCATTCTGGTGCTCCCTAAATCAAGTCACGTACTTTGCATCAAGCAAATCTCATGCCTTTAGCAAAAATGGCTGGGCCCGCGGGCCCAGCCATTCTGGCGTCAGATCAAACGTATCAGAGGCTTAGAACAGCAAACCAGCTTCCAGGGTGCCGATGAACTCGCCGTGCTCAGCATTCGCATCGAAGCCATATTTCACGCCGTTCGTACCCTTGTTGTGCAGCAGGTAGACATAGCCGCCGTCGAGGCGAGCGAACAGGTCCTTGTACTGCCAGGTCGGCGTGACCGAAGCGCCGATACCTTGCGCGTCTGGTCCGATGAACCAGTCGGTTTCATCATAGGAGGAGGTGTGCGAGGTGAAGTATTCCGCCCAGGCGCCGATCGAATAAGGCGATGTGCTGCTGAGGCTGTAGTCGGCGAACAAGGCGGCGCCGAAGTTATAGGTTGGCTTGTAGATTCCGATATAGGAATCGGCCTTGGCGTACTGGTACTGCGCTTCCGGCACCAGGTTCAGGTTGCCCATCGTGTAGCTGTAATACGCGCCGATCATCTGCGAGTTGACGTATTCGGCGCCGTAGCCGCCGACGGTACCGCCGCCATAGATGGTGGCGGCCGTGCCGGTGCGGCCGAGATTGCCGGCGTAGTACACGCTGACGTTATTCGTCGGGTTGATCGTGTAGGTTACCAGCGCCTGCAGGAAGTTGAACACGCCAGTGTCGTAGCCATCGCCGAAGGTGACGGTCGCGTTGATCGGGCCGGCGGTGTAGTTACCGGAGACGCCGCGGCTCTGGCTGTTCTGCACGTAGAAGATGGCTGTGGTCAGCTGGTTGGCGTTGTTCCAGTCGATGCCCGATTCATAGCCTTCGAGCGAGCCGATCTGGCCGGCCGAGATGGTGAACGGCGTGTTCGAAGGCGCCACCGTGACGTAGCCGGCATAGAGCGGCCCGGTGGTGAAGGTCGAAATCGACGTCTGCGACAAATGGCCGTCGGCAACGAAGCCTGGCGCGCCGAGCGTGATGGCGCCGCCATTCGACCCCAGTTCGATCGTGAATTGCAGGATGCCGTCCGACTTCTGCAGTTCGACCAGCCCGTTCGCGACTTCGGCGCTCAGCGGCTGTTCGCTGAGATAGCCGTTCTGGAAGGTGTTGCTGACGAAGGCGCCATAGCCGTCCACGCCGCCGCTGAGTTGCAGCGGCCCGAGCGGACCGCCATCGATCTGGATCGCCGTGGGGCCGCTCATCGCATTGGCCGCTTGCAAGGCCAAGAGAGACGACGCGGCTACAAAACCGAGCCCCAAAAGCTGCCGACGCATGGTATTCATTCTGCCTCCTAAATACGCAGTTTATAAACGTGAGTGCCCAAACCCTGCCCAGACGCGAACCATTTCCAACAAAAACCCTCAAGTTGGCGTCTGGAAACGGTAACGAATTCGCAATCTATATGCCAATGACGTGCACGGGCCAGCCGAAACCACGAATGGTTGCGCTTTGCATAATTCCTGTTGCCTAAATGACACAAACGCCTGGGCGCGGATTAAGATCGGTGCGCGATCTGACAAGGGAAAAGTTAATGTTAATGAAGACAGCGCGTCTTTTTGTGAACAAAAAGCAGCAAAAAAACTTTGATTCCTGTGGGCGTTGGCGGCGGCCGCGGAAACCGCCAGAGCAACGTTAGTTCGTGAGCCTGGTTGGCATTAACATCCTAACGTCAACTCGCCCGCGCGCCCGCCATGGCGTTAGCGGCGGCGAACCCCAGGGCGCAACCAGCCAGGCACAGAATGATCGAGGCGCCAACATATAGCGCCGCCCGGCCTGGTTGGCCGGTCCGCACCAGATCGATGGTTTGCAGGCTGAACGACGAAAATGTCGTGAATCCCCCGCACAAACCCACTGTCACGAAAATCCGCGCTTCGTAGGGCACCGCGAAGCGCGCGGCGCTGCCGGTCAGCGCCCCGAAGAAGCTGATCACGAACGAACCGACGATGTTGATGATCAACGTTCCCCACGGAAACTCCGACCCCACCAGCACCGCCATCAGGTTGGCGAACCAGAAGCGCGCAACGCTGCCCAAAGCGCCGCCAATGGCGACCCATAAATACGCCATCAGCTTAGTTCGGCGAGCAGATTCAGTTGCGGATCACGCGGCTCGATGTGATCGGTCAGCGGGATCGGATAATCGCCTGTGAAGCACGCATCGCAGAAGGCCGGCGCCCGCGCATCGCGCCCCGGCCGGCCTAGCGCGCGGTACAACCCGTCGATCGAAATGAAGGCCAGGCTGTCTACGCCGATGAGCCGCGCCATCGCCGCCACGTCGTTGCGCGCGGCCAGCAGCTTGCTGCGCTCCGGCGTGTCGATGCCATAGAAACAGGAATGCGTCGTCGGCGGGCCGGCGATCCGCATATGCACCTCCGCCGCGCCGGCACCGCGCACCATCTCGACGATCTTCTGGCTGGTCGTGCCGCGCACGATCGAATCGTCCACCAGCACCACCCGCTTGCCCTCTAGGATCGCCCGGTTGGCGGAATGCTTGAGGCGCACGCCAAGATGCCGGATCTGATCGGTCGGCTCGATGAATGTTCTTCCGACGTAATGGTTACGGATGATGCCGAGTTCGAAGGCGATCCCGCTCGCCTCGGAAAACCCCATGGCCGCCGGCACGCCGGAATCCGGCACCGGCACGACCACGTCAGCCTCCACCGGCGATTCGCGGGCCAACTGGCCGCCGATCAGCTTGCGGGCCATGTAGACGGAATTGCCCTCCATCACCGAATCCGGCCGGGCGAAATAGATGTATTCGAACACGCAAAACCGCGGATTCTGGGGCCCGAACGGCTTGATGCTCTGCACCCCGCGGGAATCGATCACGACAATCTCGCCGGGATCCACATCCCGGACGAAGCGTGCGCCCACGATGTCCAGCGCGCAGGTCTCTGAGGCCAGCACCCAGCCCGCATTGCCGTCCGCCCCGTGCAGCCGGCCCAAAATCAGCGGCCGGACGCCGAGCGGGTCGCGCACGCCGACCAGTTGCTCATTCGTCAGCGCCACCAGAGAATAGGCGCCGACCACCTGCTTGATGGCATCGATCAGCCGATCGATCACGTTGGCGTACAGGCTGATCGCGATCAGGTGGATGAAGACCTCGGAGTCTACGGTGGACTGAAACAGGCAGCCTCGCCTGGTCAGCGCCTTGCGCAGCGTGTGCGCGTTGGTCAGGTTGCCGTTATGGCCGACTGCCAGACCGCCGAATTCGAACTCCCCAAATAGCGGTTGCACGTTGCGCAGCACCGTCTCGCCGGTCGTCGCGTAGCGGTTATGGCCAATTGCCCGGGTCCCCGGCAACCCCGCCATGACCTTGGCGTCGCCGTAATTGTCGCCCACCAGTCCTAAGCCCTTGTGCGAATGAAACCGGACCCCGTCATGGCTGAAAATTCCGGTGGCTTCCTGGCCGCGATGCTGCAGGGCATGCAACCCCAGAGCGGTGATGGCGGCGGCGTCGGTGACGTTCCAGACCCCGAAAACGCCACATTCCTCATGCGGTTTATCGTCATCAATCACTTCATGCACTCCCGCAGGGCGCCGGCCAGCGCGCGGTTCAATTAGACTTGTGACAATCGGATGTCGAGGCAGTCGCGCGCATAGCGGAAGCGTTTGCAGGCAAGCAAGGACTTCTTTTTTGTGAACAAAAAAGAAGCAAAAAAAACTTTATTTACCGTGGGATTTGGCGCTGAAGGTGCCCACGCCCCCAAGGACCGAAAGTTTTTTGCTTCTTTTTTTCAAAAAAGAAGCGCTTTCATACCTATTCGGTTTTTAGAGCACTGCCGGAAACCGGCTGCTGCATCAAACTATTCGCACTCGGCGGCTGGCGTCCCGGCAGAGGCGCCACTGTTGGCTGGTATTGCTGCGGCAGCAATCCCACCAGCAGGTTCGCGCCGTCATACGCGTAGGGCAGCAACCTGGCCTCCGCCACCGGCGGCGGCCAGTCAGCCTCCGCCACGAACATGGAGAGCACGATATAGGCCAGCGACAGTATGACCGCGCCGCGCACCGCGCCGAACACTAGTCCGAGCGATCGGTCCAGGCTGGAGAGCGCCGATTCGCGCACCATGCCGCCGATCCAGGCGCTGATCACGCTCAGGATGATCAGGATGATGACGAACACGACGCCGATCGACATGGGGACCACCAGGTTCCGGGCCGCGATGACGCTGCCGACATAGGGCTCGACCAGTTGGTAGCCGCGCAGCGCGGAATAGGCCGCGCCCAGCCATGCCGCCACGCCCAGAATCTCCCGCACGAAGCCGCGGACCAGCGAGAACAGCGCCGATAATATAATAACGCTGATCGCCGCCGCATCGACCCAGGTCATGTTGTCCCTTGTCCCATCCTGTCTTCCGCGCTGGCCGCGCCGGGCCGGAGGTGTTTTGGTTTTACACCTGGGCCGGCCACAGCAACAAGGTCAGTCAGATGGCCGATTTCAACCAGTTGCAGCGCCGGCGGGCCGCTTGTGCGCTTGGCGCCGCCGGCGACGCGTTTGGGGCAGCCGGCGCGCAGAAAGCCTAGTTTCGCCGCCTCCTTCAGTCGCAGATCCGCCTGCGCCACCTGCCGCGCCTCTCCAGACAGGCCGATTTCGCCGAAGAATACCATTTCCGGGTCGGTCGGCACGTCGGAGGCGGCGGAGATCAAGGCGGCCGCCACCGCCAGGTCCGCTGCCGGCTCGCTGACCCGCAGGCCGCCGGCGACGTTAAGGTACACGTCGTTCATGGCGAGCTTGAGGCCGCATCGGGTCTCCAGCACCGCCAGCAGCATCGACAGCCGGCCGGAATCCCACCCGATCACCGAGCGCCGGGGCGAGCCGCCGGGATTGGGCGCCAGCAGGACCTGGATTTCGACCAGCACCGGGCGCGAGCCTTCCAGCCCGGCGAAGACGGCGCTGCCGGAGACATTGCCCCGCCGCTCCGCCAGGAACAGGGCCGAGGGGTTGGCCACTTCGGCCAGGCCGGCGCCGGTCATTTCGAACACGCCGATCTCGTCGGTCGCGCCGAAACGGTTCTTGACGCCGCGCAGGATGCGGAACTGGTGGCCGCGATCGCCTTCGAAATGCAGCACCACGTCCACCATGTGCTCGAGCACCCGCGGGCCCGCCAGGTTGCCCTCCTTGGTCACATGGCCGACCAGCATCAACGCGAAGCCCTGGGCTTTCGCCGCCCGAATGAGTTCGAACGCCGCCGCCCGCACCTGGGTGACGGAACCTGGGGCGGAATCGACGCCCTCGGTCCACATCGTCTGGATCGAGTCGATCACTACCAAAGCCGCCGCGGGGTAGGTTTTCAGGCTGGCCAGGATATCGCCCAACTGGGTCGCCGCCGCGACCTCCATCGGCGCCTGGCCAAGGCCTAGCCGCGCCGCCCGCAGGCGGATCTGGTCGATCGACTCCTCGCCCGAGACGTACAGGACCTGCCGGCCGGCCCGGCCGAGGGCGGCGCCGGCCTGCAGGAGCAGAGTGGATTTACCGATGCCCGGATCGCCCCCCACCAGTACGACCGAGGCCGGGACCAGGCCGCCGCCGAGCACGCGGTCGAACTCCGCGATCGTCGTCGGCACGCGCGGCGGCGGCGGCGATTCCCCGGAAAGTCCGACGAACTCGATCTTTTCGCTTCGCCCGCCCGGCTTCAGCCCGCCCGGCAGAATTCTGGGCGGCGCCTGCTCCTCCAGCGCGTTCCACGCGCCGCAGGCTTCGCATTTGCCCTGCCATTTCGGAAACACGCTGCCGCAGGCCGAGCAGACGAAGCGATGCGCCGGCTTGGCCAGGCTAGCCTGCTTGCTGCCCAAAGCGCTGGGCGATGAAGCTTTGCAAATCTGCCTGGTCGTTGGCGGACAGGTTCAGCGCCGCCAGGTTCGCCGCGGTGCCATCAGCGCTTTGCAGCGTTACCGAGCTGGCGCTCGCCGCCGCCTGCAGCGCCGGGCTTTGCACAGCTGTCAGCGCGGCCAGCCGCCATGCCGCGACCGCTGACGGATCGGTCAGCTTCGGGAGCACCATGAAAAAATCCAGCCGCGCCGCGGCTGCGGCCGCCGCGAAGGCGGAATCCAGCGAGGCGGCGGCTGCCGTGACGGATCCCGCGGCGCGGAACGTCATCAGATCCGGCACGCCGGGCAGTACAGGATCATCCGTAACTGCGCCGGATGGGTCGATCTGCCCGATGCAGAATACCGGGACTCCGCCATTGGCCGAGAGCGGCGCGAGGTCGGCGAGCACGCCCTCCCCGCAGAGGAACACCGCATCCACCTCGCCGGCGATGAAGGCGTGGGTCTTCGGGTCCGCGCCGCGCAGCCCGAAGGTTGGGGCCGTGGGGACATCCAGGCATTGCAGCCCCAGCAATGCCGCAAGATCGGCGCTCTGCGGCGAATCTGCGGCCAGCCGCAGCGTGCCGAAGCCGCGCAGCGCCGCCGGGCTCGGCTGTGCGGTGCCCAGCCGCGCCACCAGCACGCCGGAATTCGTGCCGCCCATGACCGGCGCCCACCTCGTCGGGTCGAAATGCACGCGGTCATCGCCGGTCATCCAGGCGAACAAGGCGGCTCCAGGCAAGATAGCCGCGGTCTTGCCGTCCGGCACCACCAGCGCGTCCAGCCGGTTTGCGCCAGTCACCCCGTCCAGCCCGCCGACCGGTTGCGAGATGATATTGGGCGACCCCGGAAACCCCGGAGAGAGCGCCAGCGCGCACGCGTTGCCCCAGCGGCTTGTCTGCTCGCCATCCGGCCCCGCCACCAGCAGATCGAGATTCGGCGCCCCCTCGCCCGCCAGCGCGCGCAATGCCACGGCTTGGCTCGCCATTGCCAGGCCCGCCATGAACAGCCGGCGTTTGATCAACCCTGTTCGCCTCCTCCAGCCTTATTGGTCGTATTGGATCAGCGCTTCGAACGGCACCGTCAACCGGCTCCGCCCCTTTAGAAAGGTCAGTTCGATTAAGGCCGCCGCCGCCACGACATCGGCCCCAACATTCTGCAGCAGCTTGATTCCGGCGGCCATCGTCCCGCCGGTCGCCAGCAAATCGTCGACGACCACCACCCGCGCGCCGGGTTCGACAGCGTCCGACTGGATCTCAATCCTATCCTGGCCGTATTCCAGGTCATAATCCAGCCCTACCGTCGGACCCGGCAGCTTGCCGCGCTTGCGCAGCATGATGAAGCCGCAGCCGAGTTTGAGCGCCAGCGGCGCGGCCAGCAGAAAGCCCCGGCTCTCAACCCCCGCCAGCACCGTGGGATGAAACGCCCGCACTTTGCTGGAAAGCCGGCCCATCGCCACCTGCCAGGCATCGGCATGCCGCAGCAAGGTTGAGATATCGTAAAACAGGATCCCCGGCTTCGGGAAGTCCGGCACGCCGCGTATGTGATCCTTCAGGTCCATGCGGCGTCTATACAAGACACCTAGGCGACGTCAAAGCCGGCATGAAGTAAGTGAAGGAAGGCGCTTCTCCTTCAAAAAAAAGAAGCGAAAACTTGTGCTCCTACGAGCGCCAGCAAGGACATAGCCAGCTCCCGCAGTAAATAAAGTTTTTTTTGCTTCTTTTTTGTTCACAAAAAAGAAGTGCTTCCTTGCCGTCTTGCGACACCTTCCAACGCTGTTAATTTCCCCACGCCCCTGCGAAGGATTTCTAATGCTGCTAGCCCGCCAGAATAACGTCCTGACCCGCGACCGGCTCATCGCCTCGCGCTGGACCTGGGGCATGTTGCACCAGCCGGAAATGACCAAATCCTTCTATTTCGGCGCCGACGGCCTCATCAAAGTCTACCAGGACAACAACGAGCATAGCTGGAGCCTGGAAGACGGGCTGCTGCGCATCTTCAATTCCGGCGGCGCCCTGACCTGGGCGTTCGAAATCGTCTTCCACGCCGACGACCGGCTGACCCTGATTTCCAAGTATCAGAATGACCCGGCCTGGCAGCCGTTTTTCGCCCTGACGGAATACCGCGCCGACAAAGTTCACGGCGCGATCGCGCGGCCTTCGGAAGACCGTGCGCCGGCGACGGATGAGGGCATTCGACTTGTCATCTGGGACCTTGATGATACGTTTTGGCGGGGCACGCTCTCCGAAGGCCCTGTCACTCCCGTTGCCGCCAATCTTGCGCTGGTCCGCACGCTCAACCAGCGCGGCATCATCAGCGCCATTTGTTCGAAGAACCATTTCGAACCGGTGCAGACGCTGCTGAGCAATCTTGGCATCTGGGACGAATTCGTCTTTCCGGAGATCGCGTTCGCCCCAAAGGGTCCCATGATCCAGCGCCTGGTTGAAAACACTCAGCTTCGCCCGGAAACGATTTTGTTCATCGACGACAACGTCACCAACCTGAACGAAGCCCTATACTACGTGCCAAGGCTGCAGACCGCCGGTCCGGAGATCATCCCGACGCTGCTGACCGACCCGCGATTTGCCGGTAAGCCCGATCCGGAGAAAACCCGCCTGGCCCGCTACAGGACTTTGCAGGTAAAGGCGCGTGAACAGGCGCAAGCCGGCGATAATGAGAAATTTCTGCGCGACAGCGATATCCGCGTCAGTTTTCACACCGATGTCGAGGCGCAATTTCCGCGCATCCACGATCTGGTCAACCGCACAAACCAGTTGAACTTTACCAAGAACCGCTGGCCAGAGGACGCGCAGGCCGCGTTTGCGGAATTCCAGCGCGAACAGGCGCTCGACTTCAACTCTCACGGCGGCTACGTGAAAGTGTCCGACCGATATGGCAATTACGGCATCTGCGGCTATTATTTCGTCATTCAGACTACCTGCCGGCATTTTCTATTTTCGTGCCGCGCCATGAACATGGGGGTGGAGCAGTTCGTGTTCGCCCGGCTCGGCCGCCCTTTTGTTCCCATTACGGGCGACGTGGTCTCCGATATCGACATGGCGGTGGACTGGATCCGCGTGGTCCCGGACGCGGATATCGACACGCCTCCGGCGAGCCGGACCGGGAAACTGAAAATCTGCATCCGCGGCGCCTGTGACATGGCGATGACCTCGAACTTCCTGCGCGTGAAGGCCGATACGCTTGAAGAGCTCACCTATGCCTGGCAAGGCTGGGAGATTTGCTCGTTGCCCCGGATTGTTGCCCTGGCTGAGGAGATCGAGCGCCCGGAAAATCAGGCCATCATCGCCAGGCTTCCTGGCATGCCGCCGAACCGCTTCGCGACCGATCTGATCGCCGGCACGTCCGACGCCTATGTCCTTTCCTTTAGCCAGGAATCTTTCCACGGACTTTACCGTTCAAAATCCACCGGCATGATCCTGCCGATGGGACATTTTTCCATCGGCCACTTCTCCTTCGAAAAGCCGGACTTTACCGCGATTGCGTACGCGGATCTGCAGGCCTTGAACGTCGCCGGCATCACCGCTGAACAATGGGGCTTTCTGCAACAGGAGTTCGAATTTCTGGGCGGCTTCAATCAGGATTTGTTCGAGGCGGATCTGCAGAAAATCTTCGGTATCCTTAGCG
>Ga0209208_10011764_pt1 | contig 11178 bp, 5 predicted proteins | sample S1TSphfallax_3_FD_187694 | JGI IMG/M metagenome (GOLD analysis project Ga0209208, IMG submission 187694) | Host-associated microbial communities from peat moss isolated from Minnesota, USA - S1T2_Fd - Sphagnum fallax MG (SPAdes) (version 2) | ecosystem: Host-associated > Plants > Peat moss >... | reverse complement strand
TTTCTCTACCCTACACCATCACTAAAGCAATGCTAACAAATGCTACTAACTATTGGACAATCACTGAACTCATCTGAAACAACTCTCAATCAACAAGTCAGAATTTCAAAGAACATTCATTAAATGCTGGGGTGGACCATACTCATGAGATAGTCCAAGTAGACAGCATCAGAGCAGACCAACAGCAGATGGCATAGACAACAAAATGGTGGCCACTAACTTTATGGAGTTTCAATCTAGTATGGGAACCTGCCTTGTGAGCAATCTATCCACACAAGGATTTGATTATGACTTAGAAATTGTCTTAGGAATTCTACCCCGGCATCATCTCATCTCTGAATTATTTTGTGCTACTGAGAGTTGAACTTTTATACATCTCCTGTTGTTATATGAACACCCTCTGACCCCACTCCAAACTAGAGAGTGATCAGATATTTTGATACCAATTCAAGCTGAACAGGTCCTTGCACTGACAGACTACCATTTGTCCACTAATATGGAGAACAAACTGTTCACTGGTATGAAATGGACTTCATGAACTTGTGTATCATTGACATGTTCAACCTACTCACAATAGAAATCAGCTCTTTCCACTTGAAGCTGTGTTTCCTTCTAGACCTTCTTGGGTAGACTTTCCAGAGTGGCACTCTATTCAGCTCATCTTATCCACTTGGATCTATTCGCACTCCTCAGCCCTGCCCACTGGAAGGCACTGTACCCACCTCAATCTCCTTATATACACTCATCAGATTTGCATCCCATTCCATTCATCATACCTTTAGTACCACCTGATGAGATCTTTCTGAGTCTCATACTTACTAGAACATCTCAATGTTGGGTCCATGCTTCTAGTTGTCTTCATTGCGAGCCCATCAAGTGAAACAAAGTCTTAGGTAGGTCTCCAGCCAGTTAGACAATGGACATTTCAACATTCACATAGTGTGCTATTAACACAGAGTTCTTCTTTGGCAAACTCACCTTCAAGGCACCTCTGTCTCAAAACCTATCTTAAATAACCGGCCTACACTTGACCAGGCAGTATAAAGGACAAACCTTCCATCCTCCTACCAACCCAAATCAACCCAATATGCTCTAGGTTTGGCATAAGCAACTATCTCCCATGAGTCATCCTTGGGAGGCAGAGGAGTGGTTAACATGAGCTTAAGCAGGGAGAGAATTATCTACACTTGAATTACTTTCAGGAACACTTGGTGACCTCAGGGGAGTGCAGGACAGAGCTTCTCTTACCCTAAGCTCTTCGAAAGACGAGAACTTGGACCAGTGCTTCACATCTGTCTCTTTCCTGCAATTAAAACAAACTTAGCAACAAAATAGGGAGCCAAAAGGATTGAAGGAATTGTAGGAAGAGGCCTGTTTTCTGCAAGCTCCTCAAGTTGAAGAGAGACTCACAGATTTCTTCAGACCACAAGATATTGGTTCACCTGATCCCAAGCCACAACTACTTCTAATCACACCAAAATGCTTGAAAAGAGACTGACTAAGACAAGGAAGAAATACATGAATCCACTTCTCTTGGAAGAACTGAAGAATCCAAGACACTATGCAAAAGAATGGCTTCAACTTACGTTGCCTCCCACTTTCCTGTGTAGAAGGTGTAGTTTTTATTGTCCACAATTTCACCCTCCCAAAAGGTTACCACCTGCAATTAGTTTCAATGAGTTTCAGCAAATCCTGTCCATGACCATCAGACAAAGGGTTGGAAATAATGCCACTTAAAAAGTCTAGCTACTATATCATCTAGACACTTTCAAAATGCAATAATTGGATCAGCATTGAGGATGTGTAAAGTGGAATGGGAAAACAAGCCACATGTAGGAGAGCAGAAATTTAAAAGAGGTAAGAAGCAAGAACAGACAGGGGTCTCAGCAGACGGCACATTAAGAGCCTCCATGCTACCGCACAGATATCCACGCTGCATATCACACCCTTGCAACCGCACATTGACTTTCCAGGCCTCATCTTTTTGTGAGCTTGATACATTTTGTGTGCCAGCAAATGCCTGCATCATGTGCAGGAACTAATTCAGGGCCATACATATTCATATCTACGAGATCGCAGAGAAATCTCCACAACAACACTTACAAAACAATGAGTGCAATGATAACCTTATAAGTGTCACTCACAAACTGTCAGACCCATCATCTTCATCACAAATAGCGGTGATGAGATGCCGTGACTACCCCACTGACTTCATCAGTTCCCAAAATAGATAATATTCCACCCAAAATTTTGGGTAAATCATTACACAAAATCTGTTTCTTGAGTTCCTGTTACATTGCAATCTGTTTCCTGAATTTCTGTTGCATTTCAATCTGTTTCCTGAGTTTCTGTTGCATTTCTGGAAGGATCAGGAAGACTCGGTAATGATGTTGGCTGCCAATCAAGAGACATAGCTATTCAAAAGACGTTAGCAGTATCCTCATTCAAGCTGCTGCAACAAGAGCTGTGCACATTTCAGCACATCCGCTACTGCATTCTATGCACTCACAGCTATGGTAGCAGGCAAGAACCTTCATGCGCCACACTACATCATCCCCGTGAGGAGAACCACATTTAGGGCAATCTTGTTTCCATAGCTACTAACAGAAATTCATTATATCACCGGGGTTCATATCTAAGGACTCCACAAAACGTTGTCAGCCTGATGAGACGACCAAAAATCTAGAAGCGATCATGCTTCCATTTCAAAGAGCTTCATAAACAGGAAATTTTTTTTCGGTAGAACAATATCACACAAACATTTCCCCTTCGTTGCCACCAAAAATCTAAGACGATCTTGGCTCCATTTGACAGAGAACTCCATACAGAGAGGAATTCTATTTGTTGAACCGCGATAAAAACGAAAAAAAAGAATATGTTGACACCAAAATCTACGGCAGCATTCTGTCGATAACAACGACAATTTCCAAACCCCGCAATACATAAACACAAACGCACTCAAAATGCGTTGAACATCACTGCTGTGGCAGGTAGAAGGAAACACAAATTGACATACCTGACCGACGTTGAGAAAAGTGCAAGTCGGCGGCAATGCCTGTCCTGGCATGGCAGTCGGCCTGATGATCAACCAGAAATAGGGAAAGATTGTTCCGATCCTTGCGAGCAACACGAGATCAAACCTCGCCTGATACTGCTGCGCTCTTCTTCGCTTCAAGCAGCACAGCTTCCCCGCTCAGAAGCTTGGGGTTCGCGACGACAACAGTCTGGGGATCCCGACGACAGAAGTCCGTAAAAGGCTCTACATATTGAACGGATGAGATTTACTCGACACCATCTCCGCACTGTAGATGTTGCCACGTCATCCAGGTTCAATCGGTCTCCATTTCGAACCTGGGCGGAAACAAATTTCCAAATCTTATGCGTTCTTTATTTTCTTATTCTGGACACTGAGGGTCACTTTAGACAAGGGTCCAGGGACCAAAAGCCCAGGGACCAATTTGAAACAAATTGAACCTGGACCCTTCTTCACATTTAATTAAACACTTTTTCTTAAGGTACAATGAATGTGTCTAAAGGCTTGGGTCCAATTCGAGGATCCAATATGTGATTGAAATGTGAGAGGATTAGGTTAACCTTTGGTTTTTTCTCTTTTTTCTTCCTTTCTTTCATGATTTGCTTAGTTTTTTTTAGATTTTTTTTAAAAATTACACAAAATGCATGAGTGTAAGCACAATATCAAGATATTGGTGACTTTTATTTTTATTATTGTTTTTTTTACTATTGTCATGCATCAAGTGATTACATTGCAACAAGTAAATATTGGACAACATTGGAGTTTCAACCCTTGAATTTCTGCCTCACCTTCCAATTCATCTTTATTTAGTGCACTTGGAAAGACTCAAAATGCATTCATTTTAGCAATCATGTGATGAGAATCCATAAAATCGGATATGTTAACTCTAGAATTGATCAAAAATGAAGGAGCTTGTGTGTTCTCAACAATGTCCTCAATCCAGGTCTTTCATTCTCACAAAATTTGAGCAACAAGGATTTTTAAAAACAATTGAAAAAGCAAAGAAACGAATAACCTTGGACCCTAACTTACATGTTGGTTCTCCAAATCCTGAACTCTCCATCAAGTTTTTTTTTTTGGGGACCGATTGCGTTTCTCTTCAAAATGATGCCATGTAAACTAAGCATAATTTGATTTGTCTTGGTCTTGGACCATCATCTAAAGACCTTGGAACCAATTTTAAAATCATAACCAATAGTAATGTTAGATTTCATTGGACCATGCTCCTTGGACCCTTGTCTAAAGTGGCCTTGCATTCCAAGCAACTCTTGTAAAGTTAAGCTGGTTCTCGGGTCAGCTTTTAGCCTTGGAATTCAGCAAGTCCACTAATGTGAGCCCGCCATTCCACTCAGTGGTAAGTGGTAACTGATTCTACCAGGTCCAAGATTCCAAGAGTGTGATTGACTTTTTCCACCCTTGATCCACATCTCAAAAATATTCTCCTACAGGATTGATTCACATTATTTACAAGTGAATCTGAATGCACTGAAAGTGGAACCAGCAACAGTTGCATTTCACACCTAGAAAAAGCTTGAAAAAGTGTTTTGAATAGGACACCCAAACCAGCTATGTGCTATGGAATGGGCACAATAGAACCCATCTAGGGATGATAATTGTTGTGAGAGAAGCATTCCATCAACAGGTTCTACAAAGGCCTGTTGTTCCAAGCTGTTTCTCATCGTCACAAGACTCACATCACAAGAGTGTTCCACACTATTGATTTACATCATAAGTGGAACTCGCAGCTCACAAAGTGGAACCAGCATTATTGCCTCTCCCACCTAAGGAAAAAACCTGAAAATCTACCTACCAGGTACACACTTTATAGAGTAGGTAGGGTACTTCTAATTTTGGCTTCCATCAAGGTCCTAGATGAGTCCGGGAAGTCAAATTGGTCACTGAAATTCTAGACACTTAAAGAGACAAATAAAGGGCATAATAAGTAGAGAATGCTGTACTTTTAACATACTACAGAATGGGCCATGTGGACTGTGGATTCTGTCGTACCTGGGCAGTTCCGCTGAGCTCACTGTCCTGGCAGAATCAGCCGCCCAGGCCCATTCCTTGGTGTCAAAAGTATGGGTCTAGAAGCATAATCTGCATACTTGCCAATCCTACTTCAGAATGGACACTCAATGAGCCAACAAGGGAACCTGGAAAGGCAGCCCCTACTTTAAACATTGGTTTGAGGGAGGGTTTAGTGTACAATCAGCAGGTGACATGATAACTTAGGAACCAATTAGTGATCTCCCCCTCGGTAGCATTATCCTCATGCTTTCCTAAGGACAGGTGAGAAAACACTCCCAAAATGCAGGGCAGGGCCAGACTCAGCAACCATTTTGTCCTAAGCCACTTGTTTTGGGAATGCCCCCATCCTTCTGCTTCAACCTACACATACTCACCCAAGAAAAGTGTGAAGGGACTCACAAGCCCCCCCCCACACACACACAAGGGAAGCTGTGTGGTAGCTATGACACCATACATACAACTTTTGCATAGTAGGATCCAACTACAAAAAATGAAATTATCAAAGCATCAATTCCAACACCAAGATAACTACGAATACACTTGAAAAACATTTGCAAAGTTGCATCCTTGCATGTGAGCATCCTACTGCACTTGACACTACATTTGGTTTTACCAGATTAATGCTTACTTTCTCTCTGTTGGTAAAGACACAAGAATTCATTGCTGCTGCACCCTAAGCTTTCAGTTAAGATATCTTCTTAAGCGGTCTGGAAGCTCCAGGTGAACCCATTCCCCCAAGTACAGAATGGTCCTCTATGCTTGAGAGAAGGCACTAATCCTCTACCTTTCCATGTGTGGCAAAGGTTCAGTCAACTCTGAATGATGAAATGGAAGGCACTGTACATTTTGCAAAACATTTCTGCATCTGCAAAAAATCTTGACTACTGCTTTTCAACAAACATCTAGGGAGAAGACATGGTGCCAAATCATGGTAAACCTAAGGTGAGACAGAGTTGATTGTTGTGGACCCATTGTCTGTTGCTTGAACAGAAGCCTGTGATTTCTTCTCCTGTAATTTCTCAAATTCAGATATAACATCAGCAGCAATATTGTCCACTGGTTCCCACGTATTCCTCTCTGAGTCAGCCCACTGCACCAAATATTCGACTGTGCCATTCACTTCTCTCTTGTCCACAACCCTCTCAGCAATGCCATACTCAAGACCTTCTTCATAATCTTTAACCAGATCCTCCCCTATGTTCTCTGCAGGTTCCCAGCTTTCTTCGGAGTCATCACTCCACTTCACCAAATACTCCACAACACCCTTTTCATCCCTGCGTTTGTCAAGAATTTGTTCAACTTCGACACTCTCATAGATTGCATCATCAAGAAGCTTCACCACCTGCATCATAAGTCATGAAACAAGGTCACCAATGCACACACTGATGCCAAAAAAATCTTGTAACCAATTTCAGTAAACTGTTCAAGTTGTCCCTTATGCCTGTGCTCCTAACTGCAGAATTCTGTGTTAGTATTCACAGTGTTTCTGACCAAGGTCAGTTTTCCAGATATGTAGGTTGCAAATGTCAGGGAATGGTAAAGCTGAATGGTCATTCTCACATCTCAACTTTCCACCTTTCCTGAGGGAGATACTACAACTCTCTTGAAGAATTGAACTCGACCTTTTATTCACTTGTCCTCGTTGCTGTTTTCTCCTAGCTATCAATAAGGTTCTGCCTGAACCAGTGTGCATTATTTTGAGTCCCACAAACAGGCTTCATACTCCAGAGAAGATTCCTGAGTAACTGGTCCGAGCACTCAGATGTTTCTCTGCTCTACATGTTCTATTCCTGAGGTCTGACTTGCTAGGATCACTTACCTTGTCATACAGACAATTGCCTAGTACCAATGCATCCATGGCTACTTCTTATATACCTATGTATTCAATAGGAGCATAGCAGTATCCATAAGTAGCAACAATGCCATCAAACTCCCAATGAAAGAAATTTGTATCCCACATGATGTGAGAAATTATGACTGGTGATTTGCAGATCCTCATCACAACTACTTCACATTCTGGTTAAAGTGATATATATGCAAAAGCAAAGCCAGAGAGTCAACAAATAACCCATATTTGCTTGCAATGTGCTATACAACAACACACCAGCATCAACAGGAGACAGCTTGCTGCACCTGATCCAGTGCCATCCTCCTTGCAAACTGCATGGGATTTGTTCGTGGTGTTCTAGCTAAAAGGTCCTGCGCAAGCTGGAGGCTCGACCGGCCCTTGGCATCTTCAAGTTCCGGATCTGCTCCAAACTCCAACAATGCCTTGACCACATTGGTGTGAACATAACCTGCTGCAATGTGAAGTGGTGAAAAACCATCTTTATCTTGCCACTGAACCTCCGCACCTAATTCAGTCAGAAGCCTCACACACTTTTCTGAGCCCATGCCTGCAGCAAAGAAGAGGGCAGTTCGCTCATTCTCATCTATGCAGTTGACATCACGACCCTCGTATGCCAAGAGCTCCTTCAGTTTCTGGTCATCTGCTTTGCGAGCTGCTTGCCACCATGGCAGCTCATATTCTGAGACAACATCCCTGTCAGACACGGGTAAAGAAGTCTGAGCCCATGAAAACAAAATACCCTAAGATTCCAGAATTCTCAACATTGCATATGCAATAGACATGCACACTAATAAGGACATTTTCACAGAATTCCCCAAGTTTCAAATGCTCTAGAACAGGCTTGGAGAGTCACTGTGAAGAGCACTGTAGCAAAGCTGACTAAACAGAGGGCAACAATATCTGCATGCACTTTGGTGGATGCTTGAGGAGCTAGATCTCATACCTGGCAATATTAGAGGCAGGCTCCCAGCTGTCCGGATGTTCGTCATTCCATTCAATCAAGTATTGTGTCTGTCTGTCCACCACTCTGCTTGAAAGAATGCACTTAACCTCCCCATAGACCTCCTCACCATCCGTATCAGCCCTAAACACCACAGTCTCTTCTTCATTACCCTCATCTAGCTCTTCTTCTTCTTCCTCCTCCTCCTTCTCCTCTTCGTTGACTCGTTCGTCCCCGCTCACAACCAAATCCCTATCCTTCTCTTCCTGACTGCGTTCGCGTACTGAGCTTTTCTCCATCTGCGCCCGTCTTATCATCGTTCTCGAAATCCTCTTGCCTCCAACTGGGACTGCACGTTGCCACACAACATCGAACAGTCCAACTCCGGCAGCAGAAATTCGCAAAGCTTCACAATAGCGACCTACAGCAAATGCAGGGCAAATTGAGAAGGAGTTGGAAACCGCAAGCGCAGAAGAAGAAGACTGCAGAGGTCGCCCTCTACTCGTCCTCATTGCAACAAAACTACTGCCGACAGAAGATTCTCCGCACGGTACAGCAACAGCAGCTCGGCCTTGCACCGCTGCTGCCCCGCAGCTTGCTGCCATAGCCGCGCACTCCATCTGCAACAGCGCTTACGAATTTCGGAGCGCACGCACCGGCCTTCGAACCTCCGACCTTCAGCTACAAAACCATTTCCTTCTATCATCATGCTAACCCTAAAAAACTACTTACATGCCTTCCCGCACAGATCCGTTTGGATAAAACGCTTTTCTACCAGCAGCATGCGTATTGGTCCACGTGTCATCAATCTACAGTGGCAAATTGTGGATACATCTAGATGCTAAATTGAAGGTGCATTCACACTTGGTGTTAGGGACTCTAGTCTTGAGTCCCCTAACACCATGCTAGTCATTTAGGATTTATCTTATTTGTCATGAAGCTTTTATATTAAGCTAAAGGTCCATTCCACACTTGATGTTAAGGACTCTAAGGTTGAGTCTACGAACACCATGCTAGGCATTTAGGACTCAAACCTAGTTACCATTCCCTTAACATTATGCTATGGCCCATTTAACATTGGGTGCCACCGAGGATGCCACCTAGATTTTCATTGAACACTGACTTAACATCAAGTGTGAATGCACAACTATCAGCCATTTAACTTTGGGTGCCACCTAGGATGCCACCTATGGAGCCGAAGACGTCCCCAATTTTTAGTAATACCATGGTCCATGGGCTTTACATAGTGTAAAGGTTGAGGTAACTTACTTTTTTCCCAGTTTTTGTCACGAATGATTTTTTTTTCTAGTTTCTTGTGCAAGCAAGCAAGCAATGAAATGAATCCACTTCTTTTCTAGGCAACAACACATGGTAACACTATAGTGTGAACTAGGTAGTGCACAAGGAGGCAACCGCATTCAAAGGAGCATAAATGAAGCTATGTGGTAGTGCACAAGGAGGCAACCGCATTCATGGAGCATAAATGAAGTTATGTGGTTGTGCGCAAGGAGGCAACCCCATTCAAGAAACATAAATGAAGTTTGAAGCATGAAGTAATGCAAAGAACATTAGGAAGCAAATGCAAGGGCAAAAAGATAACCATGACTTGGAAAGAGATTGAAAGAGGTGGACAATGTGCTTTTCAAAAAACCCACCATCAAAAACATAATGCCCACTATGGAAAAATTCCGAGGTCATTACCAACTAGCAAAGTTTTGGGTATACAGTGTACACCAAAAACAACCAATAGCTCAACTAAAACATTAAGACCCAAATGTGGATACCATGTGCAAAAGAACCAAGTTAAGGATCTTGAGCTCATCCCAATTCATATGGATACATTTTTCTTACCAAAATACACTTGGCAAAAACAAAGCAAGAACAACTTTCTTCATACCTTGATTGTTTTAGAATAAGAGCAATTTAGTTAGTTTTGAAATTCTATTTATCCTAAACATTTCATATCTACTAGCAAGTTTATCAAACAAGCTACATCTTTTTTTAAGCTATTAATCCTTGCTTGCCTTTGGGAAAGAGCCCAAGAAGTACCTATTACAATTGTCTTAAAGGAAGTATAGTTATGAAGAAGGAAATAGAAATAGTTCATTTTGTAATTGTTTTAAGAAAATAATCCTTATTAGAATTGAGTTGAAGAAGGTGAAAGAAGAGCTTGACCAAGATCACCAAATCCAAAAAAAGTTAGATATAAGTGGCATCTCAAAAAGAGACCAAGAATACATAATCAAATATTCACAATACATCAACTATTATTGGGTCCAACATTCAGGAATTTTACAAGTGCCAACAAGTTGTAAACAAGTTAGGGATTGCAAATTTCCATATCTTCTGCTACATCAAATGTTGAATTTTTTTCACATCAATTGCAAATCAATAGCAAATGTCAACTTAAATTGAAAAGACTTTACTAATTTCTATAACTTAATTGTTTATGGTGAACCGCTAAAAACTTATGTCATTTTTACCTACTTGAATTTAACACATTTTTTATTCTCTTGATTTCATGTATAGGAAGGAAAAGGGCATATCACTTATAGGATTGCAACAAACACCCCTTAGTGCTTGGAGGGTGGAACCATGTTGTGCAATTCTTCTTTTTTAAAAGAATCTCAATTTTGAATTTTTAAGAAAAACTAGATGTTCTTTGGGTGAAAGTTTGAACATGAGTTTTCTTATTTTAAAACCTTGCAATTTCAATTCCAAGATTTTTTTTCATATTCAAGAACTTCCAAACCCAATTCAAAACCATGTACAGTTCCATGTAAACATTCCACATTCCCTTGTGCTAGATATTGTATAAATAGAAAGTTTTATATCAAATTAAAATCAAGGTTTATACATGTATGGAATTCAACAACCAATAAAAATTAATATTTAACTCTAATATTAAGGCTACTTAAAGAACATGCCCTTCTTTTCAAAAATATTTTTTCATGATTCCAATTTCAAGTCCAGATCTAAAAAAAAACTAATTCCAATTATTGGTTCTTATGTCAATTCCCACAAAAATATGTGAGATCATGTTCAAGTCACAAAACCCTAACCATGAACTTGTGGTTTTAACATTGGAAACCAAATACCTTCACAACATTGGTTGGGACCAAGAAGAGCTAAAATAAATCCACCAATTCATAAGGACGCCCACTAAATTGTATTGCAACAACATATGAATGGACTATTCGTGCATTTCCTTCCAACATGTTTCCATGTGTTAAAAAAGTGATGAAGTGGGACTTTAAACCAAGTGACATGGAGCAAAAGAACTAGGAGCCCCAACCTACCACAATAGTAACACCCGCTTCAACAAAG
>Ga0209208_10011763_pt1 | contig 11179 bp, 5 predicted proteins | sample S1TSphfallax_3_FD_187694 | JGI IMG/M metagenome (GOLD analysis project Ga0209208, IMG submission 187694) | Host-associated microbial communities from peat moss isolated from Minnesota, USA - S1T2_Fd - Sphagnum fallax MG (SPAdes) (version 2) | ecosystem: Host-associated > Plants > Peat moss >... | reverse complement strand
CATGATTATAATGGATTGTTATATGATTATAACTAGAATGATGTCATGTTAATATAATAAAAAAATCCAAGAATAGATTGGACATAATATTGATGTCCTTTTGAGTCCTTTTAAACAATTTGAGTCCTTGTTTTAATTGTAATTTTTATCTTCAAGGAATAAAAAAGAAGGTATTAAACAATGCAATTGATTTCAATTTTCTTTCATGGATAAGTAATGCACACATCTATGTTTGGCAATGTTCACATAATGCATTTACTTAAATAATGTAAGATATAAGAAATTTGAAGGCTACAAAATCCATTCTGAAAGGGCTATAAACAAAATGAATCCTTTTTTTTCATTTGGTTGATTTTTTTTATTCACTAGGCTTAGAATTTGTGGCCCCAAGTGCCGGAAAAATGTGTAGCAAATTTTCATGTAACGAAACATGTTAAGTTATATATAAAACCTTTTGTACTCATTTTTTGCATTTTTGGTTTTTCAACAAAATATTTATGCATAATTACATACACGTGTGAAAAACCACCACCACCACCATGAAAACTATGATAGTTTGAATTATCCAATATCTCTCACTTAAATTTGTTCCAATTAGATTTTTTATTTGGAAGATAGCAAAACCAAAGTCCTTGAATCCTGTGGCGAAAAAATGGTACCCTGATTATGAATATGCTCGTCAAACAAAATTTTCAATTAGAGAATGAAAATGTGGTTGGTTATGTGTTGTTGTCCAACATTTATGACAATATTCGCAATGTGAAGCACATAAACATCAATATTGTTTGTATATTTTAAGAAGCATTTGAAATAGAAAGGTATTTTATAGCTTGTTATGAAATATTGGCATATTTTGAATATATTCTAGATATATAATTAATATATTTTAAATATTATTATAATGAATTATAAGCATCCTATTTACATTTAAATGATTTTTTTTTCAATAATTACACCTTATATTTTTGTGCAAGCCATTAGGGTGAAGCATCTTTGCATGAGAATATGTTGAATGATAAATGAAGTTCAAATAGGTGTGAAAAACAATTAACCTTGTCACACTTGGATTGAAATGAATGAAAAGGTGCATGTACATTTGTACTAGATGATATGACCACCTTTAGATGATTGAAATATGGGCAAAATTGAAGAGATTGTTAGAGATCTTGCATGATGGGTGGTATATGTGCATTAATAGACCACAGTTATTAAGCATGGGTAAGAAGAAAAAAAAAGATGTTTCATTTGTATTACCACAATGAAAATTAGCTATTACAATTTAGTGGTTTAAATAGAAGACTTTCATACATGTGTGAATTGTGTTCAATTTCCAATTTAGGAATCAATAATACTATGAACCATTTGAAGTTGCTTGACTCTTGTGTTCAACAATTGATGGACTTTGGTTATGGTAATACATTTTAAAAATGAATTGGTATAATTCACTTGATGGATTTTTGAATGAACTTCATGTGATCTTGGGGTACTCAACAATTAATTTTATACGTTGATGTTGCAAGTCAATATATACTAGGATTAAAAATAAGCCATGAAACATACATAAAATGTGAACTTAATTTAAATAGTCAGGGCAATTTATCACATGGAGTAGTTTCATTTAGACCTATGGAAACAATACCCATGAATTTTTTTCAAATGACATAAATTCATAAATAATTATTAAAAAATATTCAAGCCACCAAAATTCCATGATGCTTCATTGTGAGGTGGAATTATGATAAAAAGGTCCAAAATAATCATAACTTAGTGGTTTTAGTGAAGGTTTAATGGTTTTGGTGAGGTCCATTGCACTTGACCAAATTTAGGTGGCACTATGTAATAAAATGGGGGATAGATTCTCTAGTAGTGATTAATAATTGGTAGTTATCCTACCAATTATTAACCAATTATATCATTTTTTCAAAATTAAAATTTATCAAAACAAAACTTATTGGTTTTCTATGTAAATTGTTTTATTTTTTAGGATTGATAACTTAATCATTAAAGTAGGTTTCAAGTGAGTTATTAGATTTAATTTTTTAAATACCAATTGATTAGGTTATTAAATAATTATAATAAAATAAATAACCAACTAATAAATTATTAATAATTGAATTGATAATCAGGTCAAAACTCAACAACTAACCAACATTGGTCAAAACTAACCCAAAGGGAGGAGGTCTAGAATAATCAACTCTACCACGAGAGGCTTTTTTGAAAATAAGGTATTACATTTAATGTTTTATTATGAATTCAAGTTATATTGGATGAAATTTTGTTGGCTTTATGAAAGATCATGAATTTTTTTTCCCACATTTGTACTAAAAAATAAAGTTCTTTCACCATCTTATAATCCATTGTGGATATTTATAAATTGAAACCATAGTTCCATTGTCTTTTCTTTAACCATACAAATGAATATAAAGTTTGTAAATAATTATATTGTTTAAGAAAATCCAAGTTTTTCAAACTTGGATAATGTAAACAATTTTTAGCAATGTGCATGAGGTATTTTGATGTTTGAAACAAACATCAATATTGAATGTATATAATTTACATGGAAAGATTTTTATTTTTAGTTTCATTTTTATTTTGAAGTTTGAGAATTTGGCAATTCTTATATTTTTTTTTGTCACATTTTGGGTTTAGGTTTCCCATGAAAGGTGTTTTGTTATATTGTTTGATGGGTGTGCATGTGGATAAAAAAATTGTCCAATTTTTTTTGTCTTGTTATTGATATTTATGATTTGCTTTTACACAAAGTCCATGAAAAAAATGTAAAAATACAAATTCAAGCCACAAGGTGCCAACATTTTGGAAGTAATTAATTAGGTGAAAAATGCATCATTTACATGCATATTTTCACAAATGCTACACTTTAAATAAATGGAAACATTGATGGTTTTTCGTTATACATCGAAAGTGTGATTGGTAATTTGAATGCAATATAAATTGATTTGTAAAACTTTAACCAATATGCTTCTATTATACTAGATTTGAATTCATTTCTAAGGACATTTGTCCATATATGGTTTAATCAAAATCCAACTTTTGTGGTGTTTTCACTAAATTGTGATTTTAATTGGAATTTATCCATGAAATATAATAGTTTTTGTTTATTTTTTGCTTGGTTATTATCATTTAGAATGCCAACATTAAAATCTCCCATAATGATGATTAAACAATGTTTGGGAGGTTGCAGTTGAATTATAATTTGAAGATTGTGTAGGAATTTAGAAATTGAACATGAATGAACTCTATACACACATATAATATGTATTGATTTTCGTGTATTAATATTAAAAATTGTTATATATTCTGAACCATCATTAGTTTTTGTATTGAAAAAAATTAAGTGCATGTGTATGTCATACATCATCATTAACCCATGACCATCATGGATTGAAATATATGAATACTTCAATGAATTTTAAATTTGCACATTTGTTGATGCATGGTGTATTCTTATTTTTATAAAACATAAGATATGAGACATTTAAAGGTTATGATCATGATTGATGTCTTCATAATGTTGGAATAAAAAAGAAGTATTCAAGGCTTATATAATTACATGATAATTATCTAAGTTTTTAGATTGAAGAATTAACGGTATCCAAGTTGCAATTATTTTCAATCTATTCATTTCTATATGTACTTTTAAATCACATAGAAATTTTCATGTTGGAAAGGAGCTAACAAAAATCTTTTTTTTTGTTCAAATGTAGAATAATGATGTATATTAACCCATGTTTTTAAACATTAGTGGGATCAAAAACCAATTCATTTAGTGATAATCCCTAAGTACGATGAATGGTTCTTACTATTACAAATTGAATTGGAAAATAAATCCTTGTTATAATAAATGATTGGGATTTACCAACTTTTATATCTTTGACGATCGGTTTAATTAGTGTCCATTCACTATTACAAAATGTGGATGTAGTTCATTAGTCCCCATTCACTAGACCAGTGAATTCACCACTTCTTCACTCAAAATCTAATGAGCATACAAGGACACCGTTTGTTGTAGTGATTTTGATTCAATGTTATTGTCGTAATAATGATTATATTTTTTTCTTGTTAGTGTTCCAATTTTAAAAATTTGAAACATTATCCATATAATGGTTTTTTCACAATATGTTGTTAATGCTTTAAAAATGCCATCAGCTCCATTCACAAGACCATCAAATGTTGCACAATTACCAACACATAATTCAACCAACATGTCTTTTTTTATATGAAGTGTAGAATGCAAACCTGCAATTTTATTCAAATCATTTGAGAGTTTGTAAGATGGTGGGCATGATTGATGGTTGATGTCCATTATTTTGAAAATAAACATGGGTCCTAATGTGTTAATGAACACATTTCATTGTGTTTTTACATAAGTTTCTTTGTATTAAAAAAATACAAAATAACAAAATTGTTGGCTGGTTATTGATTAAATAAAAATTGAATATCTTTTGTGTTTTTTGTTGTAGTATGAAATTTGTTCAAAATTTGTATAAAGACCATATTAAACTATCGCGTAAACTTTATTTAGTCCATAACATTGGACATATGTTTGCCAAAAAATTGGTGTGAATGCATTAACATTATCTTTGATATTTTAAAAGATCCAACTATCTTTCACAAGGGGTGCTTGATAGAACTCACCTATCAAGATAATATCAACACTACCAAAAAATTTGTTTTGAATGTGTTTTATGGACCTTAGCCTATTATCTATAACAATTAGCATTCTAGCACAACAAATGATATTTCATTTATTACAACATGTTGTAATTGTTCATATTGACATCTAAATCTATTTAATGAATTTGATGATAAATTTGGTAAACTAATTAAGGATTGTTGGACAAGTATGTTTAATGCTGAATGTATTATTAAACCGTCAATATTGAAAACAACTTTACCTATTGATGCCATAAGTAAAGCTTTGGTTTTTGTTAAGCTAGAAAACATGTATCTATTGTATAATCATAATAATCTTTGAATTATGAGTTTTAATGTAAATTTTTACTAGTTCCAACACCCCCTGTCAAAAAATAAACATATTGATGTATTAGGGTACAATTGTTTTCTATGCAGAACATTGTCAAATATTAATCTTTGTTCTTCATTTAATTGTCTAAATAAATTACAATATTCAAGTTTTTGGAATATGATGATTTTGTGAAATTTTCATCTTCTAAAAACTGTGATTTCTAATTTTATCCATTATGTGATTAAATGACAAAATCAGATCATGAATCAATGTTGAATAAGGATTGTGTTTGTTACTGGAATTGTAGGACATGGATCATTTATTTAATCCAAATGCTAATTAAACATAATGGTTTTGATTTTGAATCTATTGAATCATCCATTCTTTCTGTATTTGGATATGGCATTTGGTAGTTGAAAATAAATTTAATCATAAAAATTTCATCATGTTCTTGAAAATATGCATCATGCCAAGTTACATTAAATCCAAGTTGCAAATTTTTTGAATTTCAAAATGGTGAATATAATAAAACTTGTTCTCTTGACCAATTTTCAATATCTTTATATCTATTATAATTTACAAACCTAATAATTTTGGGTTTGCAATGTTTTGAAATCTTTTTTCTTTTAATGTTATAAAAAGAATTAAACTTTGTTAATGACAATTATTCATATTGAATAAAATGATTAATATATTTGTCTATGATTGATGAACACATCATATTAGCCAAATTTGGTTCCAATTCATTTAATGCAACTTGTGATCTTAACACAAAAGCCTGTTCTTCAAAAGGCAAAATATTTATGAATTGAAATGTTCAAAATGAATGATATAATGGTAAAGAAAGCACAAGGTAAGCAACAAGTTGAGCAACCAGTTGTTGGGCATTAAGAAAAACATCACTTAACTTTTGAATTTTTGTATTTACATCTATATTATTTGAGATGCATTTTTTATAATAGAATGCAATTCTAATGTTATTGATTTATTTTGTTTTGTCATATATGACGTGAAGTATGTTGCAACATATGGGTCCTAGATAAATTGAATATCTACATTTGCAAACCATAAATGAATATCACATATACTAAATGCATTAGTTTTTATGTTTTTAGGCTTTTTTATAAAGAAAATGTGCGGCTTTGATAATTTACTTCTCAAACTTAATATATTTGTATTTTCATCAAAGTCAAAAAAAATTTAGATATTCAAAATATAATATAGATTTGTTTTTTTTGCTTATAGACCATTTGGTGTCCACCATGTGGTTTCCATGTTGGGGCACCAGGGGCCATTTAATTGACCACTTCAAAAAATTAAATGAACACCCAAATTTCTCCAATGCTAAAATAAGACACTTTGAAAATTTATTTTTCACTACATTATTTCTTCTAATATAGTTTATCATGAGATGAGCATTCAATTCTATTTGATGTTTTATGAGTAAATTTTTAAAAAAACATTGCAAAGGAATGGAAATGAATTTACCTCTTTGAATATAGATTGAACATTTGATAATTTATTGTGCAACTACAAAAGGTGAGCTCGAATAACTTCATCAACAACCTTTATTAAAATTTTGTAATGTTATGGCCTTAAATATAGATCTCCTTTTGATGTTTTTGCCACATTCTTGACTAAAACCATAACACATAGGCTTCCATTGTACACCTCAAAAAATTGTTCATATTATGTTCTAAAATTGTTACAAAAAACATGAACATCTTGGTCAAATTCACCTTCTCCATTTACAATCAGGGTGAAAGTATCCTTGGGTGGTACCACTAGGAACCACCTTAAGGAATGAAAAAAAAACAAAAAGCAACCAAATCATTTTCCTAGGCCCTTTACTTAAAAAAATTTCACAACTAAAAATTATTATTTTCTCATATTTATCAATTACATGCACTTATGTTTCAAATTTTTGTTCTTAACTAAAAAGTTTAAGGAAAGGAACTAACATTACCTTCCTAAAACTTTTTCTAAATGTAATGATTAGAAACATCAATATTTGTAATATTATTGAAATTTCAAAATCTATGGAACCTAATTAATGTATTCATTAAGAAAATTTTATGAAAATATTTATTTAAGTGTTTCCTATGATTTTTCAAAGTTCAATGGGTTTAAGAAATCAAGGTGTGATAGTTCTTAGTGGTACCACCCAAGGAAATTTTTACCCATCAACAATCACGTTTGTTATCCTTTATTCCCCTTACACCAATGATGATGACAACAATGATGATGATAACAAACCTCCAACTTTGAATAGAACTTTTGAATTCTCTAATGGAATCCATGTGGAAAAACATGGGAACTAACTTAGGAATGTTGGTTTTGATGACACAATGTCTATTGACTCAATTGTAATGACAACATGTATGTCACCTTTCTCAAAACCCCTATTGGACTTTGACTCAATGCAAAAAAATTCCACCTTCACAAACATGTTTTTCTAGAAATGCTACTCATGCATTTTTATATGAGGCAATTTCACCTTCAAAGTGATTGTGGTTAAAGCTACCATGTTTAACAAATCACAATGCAAATATGCATAGCTTGGATTTTCCATGGTCTTATTTGTGATTCAAAGTGCCATACCTATTGAACACATTTGCCTCAAATGCAACATCTTTAATTCTAAATTCTAAATTTTAAATCATCCACTGCAATAACTAATCTACCTTCTTTCATTGGGATAACAACCATTACACGAAGAAAAAAAATTTACCAAAATGAATTTGACAACAAAGAAATAAAATAACACTTGGCGAAACCAATAGTTGCTAAAACACACATTTGACAAAACATACACTTGCAAAAACATAGACTTATAAAGGAAGCAAAAAATCAATCAACAAATGGTGAACATTTAAACCAAACACATTGTTTTTGTTGTGAAAAAAGAATGACAACAAACATACAATGTTATATTTATATGGGACAAAAAACCTAACTTAAATCCTAAACCTAACTCTAAACCTAACCCTAAACCTTTTTCTACTTTGTATTGACTTTAAGTAATTTTGACTATGGTTGATTTCAACTTAACAATAAAAGATCATATCCATGGTTTGGTGGCTAAATTATGGTCTTATAATGAATATCAATACCTTTGGCATCTTATAAATTTTAGTTATTGACTTTCAGTAACTTTGACTATGGTAGATATCTACCATTGACCATGGATATTGATGAGCCATGGTTTGGCAGCTAGATTGTGCTCTAATAATGAACAAAACATTAGTACCTTTAACATTTTATGAATTTTAATTCTGCACCTCATGTTTACACTCGAACCTTAAATATCTCAATTTAAATTTGAAAGATATTAATACATAAACCTTAAATTTTATCCCATCATTTAACCATTATTTTCATTTTCATTCAAATTTGTTATTGTTATTTGTTAAACATTTTTAAAAAAAGACAAACAAAAAAGTCAAAATTGATTTTTTTTCCCCTTTTTTGGTTAGGTGTATTAAGTGTTCAATCTTAAGCAAAATATTGTTTGTTCTTTTTGTTAAATTTTGTGTTAAAAATTTTCCATTCCCAAAAAAAAAGATATCAATTTTTGTAAAATATTTTCTTGAAAAAAAATCTTCATTAAGTCACCATATCACAAAAGAAAAAAAGACAAAAAAGAAATATACCCACCCCCTTTCCCCAGCCACTCCATCCCACACCACCAAAAAAATAATTCCTTGGAATTTTTAAAAATCCCACCTTCCTACTTTGAAAAACAACCAAACTTCTCCCTCCCATGCCACCCAAGAAAAATTCACCTCTCCCAATCCCCTAAAAAAACCTCTTTTCGAAAAAGGTGGAATCGCCCCTTCCCTCCCCTCCTCACCCAAAAAAACCCTTTTGGAAAAGAAAAAAAAAGGTTCCTAACCTTTCATCCCCTTGTCTTAAAGCTCCACTTATAACTTGTAATTCTTTCAATTTAATTGAATTATCCACTCCTTATACCCATTGAAACCCCATAATAAAAAACAAACATGTGAAAGAAGGAAAAAAATTAAATATTTAAACCCCTTTGCTCTCCTTAAATTTTCACCTATAAACCACATTTTACCCCCACCTATAAACAAGTTGTGTTTACCCATGCATACTTGTTAAAACCTAAAATCATACATGCATGTCTACTATCTTAGGGTAATAATAAATTTTTATAACATAAAACACAAGAACAATACAAAAAAAAATCCATTAAGAATTAATTTCATTATGATTTTTGTTATTAAATCTTCATCAAAGCCTTATTGAAGTTTTTAAAATAATATCAAATTAATCAAAAATATTTATATCTCAAAATTATATATATATATATATATATGCTAAAAAATTGACATGTTTTATTTTAATCAATTCTTGCATAATTTTTCAAATCTCATTTGAATAAGATTTAAAGGAATTGAAGCTAATTATTTCTATGTTTATCAAAAAAATAATAATTAAAAATTAATTAATGATTTTCTTTTTTTACATTTTATAGTGATGTGAAACCTCGTGATACAAAAAGGCAAGTGACAACCCAAAAAAACTAAAATGATATAAAGACATGATGAAATCAGTTACTCAACATTCATATTTTGAGAAGAGACCCAACAAGTAGATGGGTAAAACAACCCGTCAATTGGATGGTTGCACCCAAAATCTACACATGCTCGTCCATTACATTGGACCAATAAAAAGCTTACATGCAAACTTATAATAACTCTTATCCATTCAGCCAACTTTTGATTCTTCGACCCCTCTACCCACTCAGAAGGTGTTCACACATTGCCTGCCTCTGTAGGACGGAGCTAACAAAAACCAGCCAAAAAGACCAAGCTACATATGGGACACAAAGGATTGGCTTTGGCTTGAGTTGTATTCCTATCCCATAGATAATCACAGTGATTAGCAGCAATGTACTAACCACTCACATGAAGCTACATGAAGCTACTTAGTACCCAACAAGTGTGTTACCTACTTCCCTATCCTGCATAGTAACCACTTACATTCTTCACATATTTATCTATTATGCTTAACCACACACATAGTTAGTTAGTTACCTAGGTAGTGTGAGAGGGAAGTAGCCATAACATCGGCGGTGTAGGTTACCCAAGTAACTTAGTTGTGGTTCATCTATTTGTAGTTCATCAACAACTGAGTCATATTGGGTTTCCAATGGATTATGCACCAAAATCTCACCAAAATCCAAAATTTGCCCCCCAAAAAAAATTCATTGCATATTATATGCACTATTGTCGTGACATGTGGAATATGCCATTCTTATATTTGCATTTCCATTTCTTTGGCAACCATGCTCATGGTGTGGAAATGATAATTAAGGTTGGAAGTTTGGGCTAAGAAAAGCTCTAGGTATTTTGTAGTACCTGGGCCAATTCAACATTAATTATATTTTTTTCAAAAATGTTGAAATCTTCACCCCAAAAAAAAAAAAAAAAAAAAAAAAAAAAAAAAAAAAAAAAAAAAGGAATTTAAAAAAAATAGAAAATAAAGAATCTGATGAAATATTTGAACATATATCATTTGTCAAATTGAAATCCTCAAAATTAATTAATTAATTAATATTCACCAAACATGTATTCAAATGACTAAGGTACTAAGCAATAGCTTAATTCTTTTGAGGGCTAGCTCATTCATTAAGCAAAAGTTCTTCCCCTTATATACATGGGCATTAGTATGAGCATTGATAAGTGGTGTTGCCCTCAACTCTTAAGAGCATTGCTAATGGTGATCCCTTCAACTACATTGTATCTTGAATGCATTCAACCAAAGACCTTAACATGCACTCAAAGGACTGTGTTTGCACACAATGTGTTTTTGTGATTTTTTAGGTTTTGAGGAGGTCACTTTCATATTATTATTAATGATGTGCAAAAAAAGATAGGGTGCAACTTATTGGAAAAAAATTAAAAATATAATTTACTTAAATCTAAATAGGGTGTAAATAATTTATTTTGAAAACACATTTAGATTATATCTAAAATATGTTAGTAGGAATATGTAATTATTTTATAACATATTTCAAAAAAACATTTCTTCAAAAAAAATTTAAAAATATATAAAGAATGACCTCCCGCAAGCTTTAGTGCAATGTATTTTCAAAAACTATAGGTAATTTTCTTTTGATTCACATAGAGTTACATTTTTTGATTTTGTGTTCTTTGACATGGAAGG
>Ga0209208_10011762_pt1 | contig 11179 bp, 5 predicted proteins | sample S1TSphfallax_3_FD_187694 | JGI IMG/M metagenome (GOLD analysis project Ga0209208, IMG submission 187694) | Host-associated microbial communities from peat moss isolated from Minnesota, USA - S1T2_Fd - Sphagnum fallax MG (SPAdes) (version 2) | ecosystem: Host-associated > Plants > Peat moss >... | reverse complement strand
TCTGTTTTTTTTTTTTTTTTTTTTTTTTTTTTTTTTTTTTTTTTTTTTTTTTTTTTGGGACAATGCCTCAAGGGCTCATACTCGTTCAGGTGCTAACAAGACTAGTTGTAACCGTGTACCCAGCTTTTGCTGAGATTAGTTTCAAATGCATGTGATGTCTTAGAATATTGCTTATAATTTGATCAATTAATTTGTGAATTTTTCATTTCAATATACACTTGTGAGTTAGCAAAGTCATTGTGGACATTAGTAGTTTTGGGTTTAAATATTCCATCATTTTACAAGCTCAAAATCACTGCAACATGTTCCAGCTCCAGTAGGAGCCTGCAGCTTGCAACACCAGAAGGAGCTGATAGCACAAGCTCAATATCATTGTCACAGGTCTGTTCCGGTTACAGTACGAGGCTGAATAGCACAAGCTGAATATGACTGAAACGGGTTCTTGTTCCAGTAGGAGGCTGGTTGCACAGCAGAAGGAAGCTGACAGTGCAAGTTGTAGCAGGAAGCTGTTGACGCTGTAGGAAAGATATCACCACCATGTTTGTATACTTTTGCTGCTATTGTTGAAAGTATGGAGGAATCTACAGTTGTTGCAGTGCTTCTTCTACATGTTCATTGGGAAGTTTATTTCCAACCCAGAAGTTCAGAACTTCAATATGAAGCTGAACATTCTGTGAAAAGGTGATCCACCCTAGTGCAATCTACACCTTGATAATAATGAATTTGACTACTCATGTGCCTTGGCAGCTTAGACACATGTCTGTTTGAATGATTAATTAATTTTGAAATTTTTCATTTTTACAAATAGAATATTCTGGAAATTTCAATATTTTTCTTCACATATATTCTGTAAAAATATATGTGTGATTTACAGTCCTGCAGTAGTTTTATATGTTTGAATACAGAGCTAACAACTAGAGGCTCACCCAGCACTATCAGTCAGCAGAACAGTTGCATGTAGATAGTATGCTACTGACGCACAGATCTATCCAGCCAGATTTAACCATGACGTTGTAACCACGGCTACTGAAACTTCTCACAACTATTCTAAGCATAATTTTATGTGCATGTGATACTGCAAGTTGCAGTGCCACACAAAGTCATTTGGAAGTTTTAGAGAAAGAGGTACCACCTGCATACAAGAAATTGCCAAACCATAAACAAGTCAAGAGGAAAACTGAGTTTGAATGTACATATCTAAATTGAGATGATCTCTCTTGAAAGACAAATGGACAAATGATCAGTCAGAACAGTTTCAAGAGTTCACATGTTTTGACACTCATCTAGCATGCATGAAGGCTATGTCCGGATCGTCTCATCTTTGTAGGAACTTGTCCAAAGAATGCAAACATGAAGTGTGAAGTTTTGGACCATCTACATGGACGATCCAGACATAGACTCCATGCAATGCTAGATAAAAGGTCAAGACATGAAAACTCTTGAAACAAATAAAACAATCCTTGTTTTTGAACATCGTCTTTTGAAAAGTTTTGAAAATGAAAGATTAAAAGTTTTTGGTCCAAAATCAGATTGCTAACTAAACATGTAAGAGGAGGTCACCTCGAAGACATTGACAAACACTGGCACAACTTAAGTAGAAATTTCTGATCGCAAACCCCATGACTTCCCAGCCTAATTTCCAAGGTGAAATCCAACAAACTGCACAGCAGACACTAATTTGAGCACAGTATCGAAGCCTGGATATTTCACATCTGGAAAAACAATTACAACAGCAACTGGACGACGTAGCAGCGTCTATCACTGCAGACCTGCAACTCAACGGCAACTCCATGCCACTGTCCCTACTCCGACTCCAAACATTAACATAGTCGTGACTCTCGTAACGACCAGCAATCAACCGAGAGTACTCAGCACTCGGATCACTCAGAGACTTGGCAACCCTCTCTCTCTCTCGATAGATGCGATTTCGATAATGTAACACCTGCAGCTTATACATCACTGTTAACAAGCGCATGCATGAGTCACACAACCAGCCGCTCTTGATGCGACTTGGCTCGTCACGCGTTGCCACGCTCCAAGGCATGAGACCGGTAGGCCTGTTGCTGGAGGCGGCAAAGCATGAGGCCGTAAGCGATGAAGAAGAATGCTCAGAGGCAGTGACGCGAGAGAGAGGGAAAGGAGATGGCACGGAAGAGGCAAGTGAGCGGGCAATATATGCGCGTGAGGCAGGGAAGCGCACATGTTGGGGCAGGGCAGCCGAATGACTAAAAGCCAAGAGGTGCCCGTTTTGCGTTTGGCCCATGTTGGCCGCACCCTGCCCAAAATGGTAACCTCTACTGTACCTTAACTAAACCCAGGCTCGTCCTTGAGCCCGTAAATGGAAAGCCCGTAGATTAAACCAAGATATGGTCTGTCTGTTCCTTTGGCATTGTTGTGTTGGGGGAATGGTGAGCAGGAAACTTGAATTCAATAGGTCGAGAGAACAAGGGAACCTGATCCCTACCAACTAAACAGATTGGATTTACTTTTTCTCACCAAATTCTTCCACCACACATGTTTGTCATGATTCAATCTTTGCAACTGCAAAAAATAAATTGGCCCAGCTGCTGAATCTGTCATTTTAGGAAAATTCACTATGTTAGTCCTTCTATGGTTGTTGCAAAGGTGGTAAGCTAAGAAGTGAAGTATTGGGGAGGGGGATGGGGCATGCGTTTGTTTTGGTCCAGCCCCACCATCAGCAGCCACTTATAAAGAGCAAACTGCATCCCCCTTCCCAAAATCCAACCCCTTACTACTAAGTTTGGTTTCCTTAGATGCGAGACCGTTAGTAATCTCTCCAGCCGGAAGGTCTCTATTCTCCACACAATTCATTGTGGGAAGGGAAGCCGGAGGTATCGACAAATGTCATACCCATAGATGAAGGAAGATGGGAGGACGTTATTTGCAAAGTGTGAGAATTATGCATTCCTTCTTCATTCATGAGCAGTGGGCAGGTGTAAGAGCAGTTTCACAGGTGCTCAGTATGTGGCCCTGCATAAGAGAATTGGATAAAGAAAAGTCAAGACATGCCGGTTTGGTTCAGCAAAATGGTTTTGGTCTAGCATTTCCTCAGAGTATGGAGAGGCTAGTAAAATGCATTTTCAAGCTAAAAGTTGCTGTTGATTGGCTAGATAGTTTGATTAGTCCAGGTCGATTGCTATTAGTAGTGTCCCACCTATTTGTAGTCCTCGTTTTAGTTTTAAGAACGAGAAAGCTGGAAAAAATAGTAACTAAACTTGGATGTGAGAAATACTTTTGCAGAGTCATATACCAACACCTCAGGAGGTGCTCTAGGCCCTAGTAGAGCTCAATATGTGCCAGGCTGCCAAAATATTTCTCACATCCAAGTTTAGTTATTTACTTTTTTGCAACCTCACTCATCAAACTAAACTAAAACTGAGACTACCTATACGTGGGATGACTGTACTAATAGCAAACCACCTGACCCATTATGATTGGCCAATCAGAAAAAGGCACCAACAATCAAATCAAATTTGTTATACTTTTATGTGGTAGATGTAGAGCTTTGGTGTTCCATCTTCCAGCTGCAGCCAATTGTGCAAAAAAACTAGGCCAAAACCATTTCGCTAGGTCAAATAGGCATGTTTTGACTGTTCTTCATCTATTATGTGCAAAGTCACATCCTGATCACCGCTGGGTATATTCGTATAGGCTCACTCTATGTTTGTCTTTCAGTGCTTATGTAGACAAGTAAAATATGTGTATGCTCGCCTTTTTGGGCGGAGATAGGGAAATAATTAACACTCCAAGTTAGATATAGTCAACATTGGTAGAGTCACAATAGGGGTGTGGGTGGAGATATGCTGAGTTATGAGTTGTAAACTTTCAACCTTAACCTTTTTGGTTTAGTGGGGAGAATAGCTGCTAGGTTTTTTCATCTGCCCAGATGAACAAAAAGTGTTGGCATCTAGAGCCCTTTCCCCAACACCAACAGGGAGTGGATAAGCAAGAAGGCTAATCTGGCCTAGATCCATGGCTGAAAACATACACTACCTTTCTGGTTGGTTTCTTTTTCCTTTCATGGAGGTTTTATTTCATATGATGTAGAGATTTGTGGCCACTGATCATCTCAAGTGTGCCATATGCAGTTTACAAAGTAGGAGCCAACTTAACCTATATTTTCTAAACTCATGGCTCATATGCCTGATTGCAGGGTGATCATTTGCGCCTATGTCAAAGAGGTGTAGCAACACTATCACTCTCACTTGTGTGGATAGCTTTTATCACTGTGCAAACACACTAAGGGTCACTCACTTGACAAACTAGAGCCAGCCCCTAGTATCTCATGATGTCTGGTATCTCAGTCGGTCTTACCATGGTTATGTCATACAAATCGTGAAACACAAGAAAACTATTAAATTATGCTATCAAAGTTGCATGCCACCACTTTGGCCCCCCAAAAAAACAGTTGTCAGGACAAAACAAGCTCTACTGAAACGACTCAAAATCAGTAACCAACATGAATTTGTCTAGTCCTTCACCCCATTTTCCCAGCACAGTCACCCTGTTATGCCACGGCCTTACAAAACATAAGCACATGGCCTTACAACCTCTCTATCTATAAAGTAGTCGAGATACATGTAATCTACCAATCATGACTCTTGCACCGCACATTTTATAGTGTTCAAAAGCTCACATCAAAGGTGCTGTACCTTTACATAAGCCCTGTACCACGTGATATATGTTGTCTTAAGAGCAGCTCCACCATACCCACCATTGGGGCCTCCACCAGTAAACCTCACATCCAAGATGGTTGGCTCATTGTCTCCATGCCCCACTGGTAGACTTGAGATGAAGATAGTATAACAAACAATCACTTGGACCAATCAATCACATGCACCAATCAATCACTCGAACCAAACAATCATATGAATCAATCAACCACCTAGAACAATCAATCAATTTGACCAATCAATATCAAGTGTTAGAGTGTGTTTAATGGATTTTCTCAACCATGGCATCCTATGCACCAGCCATTGTTTTTTCACGACCACCTAGTTGCTATGCTGGCTGCACAGGCCAGACCCTTTTCAGCATAATTGGCCAATTTTTTTGGAGAGATGGAGTTCAGTTGGTGAATTTTCAAAATTGAAGAGTGCATACAATGATGAGAGTTCTCTTTCAAATGTTTACAGAGTGGCTATAAAAAGAAAGATGTGATCAACAACACTGAAGACATGTGTGTTGCCAAGGGGCTGTATTTGGCTACATAGAACAAGAAGCTAATGTCTATTGATATTTTGTATGAAGTTCAGATGAAATGTTATTTTCATACACAAAACAAAATAAAATAAATGTGGAAGTTAAGATTGAATGTTTAAGTCACATGTTAAGGCAAAATATTGTTAAGCCTTAATTGGAATCTGTACTTTGCACATTGCAATGTGCATGTCTGGACCCAGGCCCCAAAACCCAAGTTCCAACACCTTTTACCAGTTCATGACAAACCTATAGTTTCATCTTTCAAGTATCAACCCATCTAGCTTTGAGAATCTACACATTGCAAACCAAAGAAAGTTTAGCAACATGAAAGTCTTTGGAAAAGCTAACCAGCAAACTAATGAAAGATGAACCTTAAAGAGGGTTGTGTTTTTACAAGTCAAGACTCAATAGTAAATAGTAAATGCCCATATGAACAAAATTATCATTTTTAAATGACAAGAATACAATGATAGATACTAGAATCAATAGCATGAATGGTGATAGTATAGTTCATGTTCTTTTCAAGATAGCATTATATACAAGTTACAACTCCCCAAAATAGAGGTTCATCAAGTCCTACATATGTTCATTGGCCCAATAAACTTTGCTAAACATGTTCATTTCATAATTGTCAACTAGAAAACTCCTCTAAAAGGTTCAATTCACCATTTTTATATGTTCTAAACGAAAGTATTATTGAAAAAATATTGCCCTGATCTTTTTACCCTTATAAGTTATGGGATTTTATGGGAATCTCAATTTATGGAGCAAGCATATAGAAGAAGTGTAATTTTGTATATATGAAATGCACATGTAGGAAAGTTGATAGAATGATAGCCACCAAATTTGAAGAACTACATAAAGCACAACAAGAGAGGTTTTTACAAAATGGACTTCAAAGCTTAAAGTAAATAAGGGGATAGGCCTTAGGGAATTGGGATCACACCTTAAGATTGAAACATATGGCTCTAGAACAATTGAAATTGTCTAATGCTCCATTACTTCACCAAATAGACAATTTACACCAAGTTCCACCAAAACCTTCTCATTAATGAAACTTTCTTTAAAATTGAATATGAACAATCTACTTCAAATCACATGATACATCATTTTCTCCAATAGACCCCTACATCAAAAAGTTTAAAAATTTGCTGACAAGAAATAGTTTGTGTTAATATATAATGAAGAACTTTTAATTATATTTCCAACCTATCTTCTAATTGCATCTTGTCAAACTCCTCAATGTAAAAAAACTATCCACTAGCAAAAACCATTGCAAAAATAATTCCATATGCATGCACTTGTATACATCCACATGGAATTAATAAATACCACCTCTCCACATAACTTGTGGCCACAATTTATTCCAATGTAATAGGTACATAAATATAAACATCATGTTTGCAACAAAGATAAGAAGTGTAACAAATGAATAGTAAAGACCAAATTTAAATTCTAATGGACAAACATTTGGCAATTTAAAACAACATTTATCAATTTTAAGATGATGATCAAGTTAAATAATTTGAAGATATCATAATCAAATAAAAATACAATCCAAAAGAAAACATATGTTCTAATTTACCTTTGAAGCATTTGAACTTTGGACTTTGGCCTAAATACTTGGAAATTTTTTGTTGCTTGTATAAATTTTTCATGACCTAATCACTCATCCTTCTTCCACCCAAGCCTAAACAATTTGAAAAGGATCCACTAGCCTAAATTATTATAGGATTTTTTAAATGAAATAGGTTCACTGCACCTTGATGATTTCATTTCGGTTAAAGTTATATTTCATTATAAGATCATTATGTAAACATCATGTTTCACTCCTAGTGGACATAATTCACTATTATAATTTATTATGATAAATAGATTTATGTTTATGTTTTTATTTTAAATGCCCTATGTTTCTTTAGCTTATACCCTATACTATTTTAAATTATTCTAATTATTCTAATTTATACTCTAAGTTATTATAAGCTATTATAAATTATTATAAATTATTGTACCGTTGGTTATACCCTAAACTATTATAGGTTATTCTACTTTTAAAAGGTATCCTATCTTATTATAAGTTGTATACTTTAAGTTATTTTAGTTAAATAATTTAATTAACCCTACACTATACCTTAGGTTCATTTACTTTAAGTTAATATATATTATTTCAAATTATACCTTAATCTATTCAAGGTCATTTTATTTTATGTTACTATAAGTTATTTTATTATAAGGTATAATAACTTAAAATAACTTGAAATATAGTATAAATCCCTAAGGTAAAATAACATATAAAAAATTGTATATAATAATTTAAGGTGGAATAACTCATGGTAGAATTTTTTTTTTAAATGTCATAGGCATGAAAAGAACTAAATAACAAAATGTTCAAACCACATGAACAAAGGTAAGCCTAGTTCTAAATCTACATCATGGAATAATAAAATCAAATGCAAAAACATGATGAATGCATGATGTGAATACGAAATGATTTTATTACAAAACAAAATAAGATCATGACAAATATAAATACTTAAAACTAATGTTGAACAAATTAAAAGTAATGTGGGATTCTATTTCTATTTAGACCCATTAAGCACCTATTTTTTCTAAAAATTCAAAAAACTTTCAACTTGCATGTGACCCATATTCATCCATGTCTAACCCATGTCCATCCACATTGGAACTAATAGTGAACTATGAATTAACTAAAAGTTAATTAGAAATGAGCTAAGACATAATTTAGTTAATTGAAAATGAACTGGAAGTGAATTAAAAATTAACTAAAAGTTAATTGAAAGCTAACTAAAAGTGAATTAAAATTAAATTAGGAATTAGGTACGCTAATTATAAGTCATGGTTGAACATGGTGTTGGCATTCGTAACATCACCTCTTCATCAAACGATAAGTTCCATGAAATCTAATGGATTGGGCTTGTTTGGATATCATTGATGAAATTTATGAACCTTCTCCATGGCATTTGATAGGTCTTTGAATGGTTCCCAAATGTGCTCATTCACATCATACCCATGTTAATGAACAAGATATTGGAGTTGACAGTTAAAGATCTTTGAATCCAAAATGTCATCCATTTCATATTTTTGTTCACCATTGATTTCAATAGGTGGAAGGGAATCATGAATTTTCCATGAAATGGTAGCTGCATGGGAAGGTTCTAATAAGGAAACATGAAACATAGGATGGATTCTCATAAAACCTAGAAGTTTGAGTTGGAAAGCCATGAGATTGATTTGTTTCACAATGAAAAATGGAGCTAACTTTTAATGATCCAACTTCTCTAATGGCCTTGTTGTTTTGATATGTTGTTGACTAGTCCCCTACCATGAGATTACGTTGTTCCTTCCAATGCTCATTAACATTTTCCTTGTATCACCTTTGGGATTCTTCAATGTTATATATAAGTTGAGCTTGAACATTTGCTAACCACATGGCCCAGTCTTCAATTACTAGATTCATAAGTTCATTCACAACTTAGATGTCAAACTTGGGGTGTAAACCATGATTTGTAAACAAATGTGTTTATTGGGTTAAAGAATGCATTGTGTTGTTATAGGCAAACTTTGCCATGGCCAAAAGTTTTGACTAATTATCTTGATGATAATTGGTTGTACATCGTAAGCTTGGTTTTTTTCATTTTACCATTTTACTACTACTCCAAGACTTTATTAACATGTTATATATGACCATTTGTTTAGGGGTGGAAAGATAATGACAACTTCACCTTCACACCTAAAAGTTCAAAAAGTCACTTCAAGAATTTAAATGCAAACTGAAGTCCACAATCAAAAATGATATCTTGAGGAAGACCATGATATCAAAAAATATGATCAAGAAATAACTTGGTTGTTCCTTTGCCAATTATTATTTTGGTACAAGGAATGAAATGAACAATATTTGTTAAATGATCCACCACTACCAAAATGGAATTATAAAAATTAAAAGGTGAAAGATTAGTGATGAAATCCTAGTTATGACATTCGTCATTTTGCATTTTAAAATTCGCGAATTTACATGGTAAAGCACCTTGTCAAAACATTCGGCATACATTCGTGAAACATTCGCGCGCGGCAACAGCCTGTGCTGAACGGTAACGGTTAACGATAACGGTAATAGTACTCTGGCCGAGTCTCTCATGAAGTGGTCACACACTGACGGCGAGCAGCGATGGAATTCCTCTAAGGGTTTTGGAGGGAAGTGGCGGACTCTGAGCGTTGCAACTCTGATAGTGCAGCTCTGAGGAGAACTGTAGTAGAGCAGACACGGAGCATGCGCAGGGAGCCAGAAAAGGTCTGAGAGAGAGAAAGTCTATACTATTCGATCGTCATTTTTTTCCTACTCTGTTTTTCTCTACAATAATTCTAGTCTTAGACTCGTTTGGATTTCCATGTGTCTGGCTTTTTGTATTTTTCATGCTGTTCTTTTAAGTCGTTTGTTCTTGTAACTGTGCGTCTGATAGAGGCTAATCTTGCTGTGTTTTCTAGGGGACACTTTTCGAGCTGATTACTACGATCTTTCCTCCTTTTTCTTGTTGCTTCGTTCGCATACGTAGTACAACTTTGATATGCGGTTTATAGTTTGCGACCATCAATCTGCAGCGCGGTAGTCAATTACTTTGTCAAAGATTGTAGGTTGGTCGAAATTGTGACGCCTTGCGAGAGAGAGAGGAAAATCTCTCTGGTGGTGTTGGTTTCGTCGTCTTGGTTGCTCGGCGGTCGACACTGTCGCTCGGAGACCTAGAAAACCTGCAGCGACGACACAATTGCGAAAAACACAGGCCTATCGTAGCAAGGAGTATATGTTTTTGGTGCAAGAGTGAAGCTGTGCAACTGCTTCTTGCTTTCGTAGATTAGGAGATACACTCATCTTTCTTTTCCACACGGACGTTGAATGTTGTACAATGCGTTTTAGATCTTTATCTTTTGCAATGACCTTCTTGAGCGTTTAAAGCAGAAGCTCCCGTTTCTATTTCATTTGCATCGTGTGCCCACCTTTTGGCTCGTCATTCTTTCTTTCTGATAAGTTTGTCTTTGCCTATCGGGGGCTTAATCTCAATCTCAAGCAGTTAAGGATACAACAAAACGAAAAAAGAAAAAAAGAACGCTTGTTCTGTGCCTTCTATTGCCTCGCAAAGTATAGTATTACGCTGTCAGCCGTGAAAGAATCTGTGCAACGCGCTACGCTACACAGTCTTCGTGATTTGTTCGTCCATTGTGTTTGTCTCTTTCTAAGTTCATTCTTTGTGCTTGATGTGCAGTGGCCAAAGCGGAGGTTTCTCAGCACCGTAAATCATGACACATGATTCAAGCTGATGATTGCCGGGGTAATAACGCTCGCTGCTTTGCCCAATAAAATTGGTGTCATCTTAAGACAATCAGAATTCATTCCTAGCAACGGGCAGAGACTCTGAGCGTTGCAGCTCTGACAGTGCAGCTCTGAGGAGAACTGTAGTAGAGCAGATACGGAGCATGCGCAGGGAGCCAGAAAAGGTCTGAGAGAAAGAGAGAGATGAAGTGGACCAACGGGCAGAGACTCTGAACGTTGCAGCTCTAACAGTGCAGCTCTGAGGAGAACTGTAGTAGAGCAGATACGGAGCATGCGCAGGGAGCCAGAAAAGGTCTGAGAGAAAGAGAGAGATGAAGTGGACTAGCGGGCAGAGATTCTGAGCGTTACAGCTCTGACAGTGCAGCTCTGAGGAGAACTGTCTATGTTCGGTCCGTGCGGTCGTCTCTGAGCGGTTTGTGACTCCTGCCGGGATGGTCTAAGAGCTCTGGCTATGACAGCGCTGCACCCATGGAGTTTCTCTAGTGGCGCCTTGTGAGGAGGAGGAGGAGGAGGACTCGTCATCAGGGGAAGAAGAATCAGAGCAATCCGTTGCGCCATTGAAGCCGAGAAGGAGTCCGACGAGTTCATGAAATCGTCGTCGACAACGATGAT
>Ga0209208_10011761_pt1 | contig 11179 bp, 6 predicted proteins | sample S1TSphfallax_3_FD_187694 | JGI IMG/M metagenome (GOLD analysis project Ga0209208, IMG submission 187694) | Host-associated microbial communities from peat moss isolated from Minnesota, USA - S1T2_Fd - Sphagnum fallax MG (SPAdes) (version 2) | ecosystem: Host-associated > Plants > Peat moss >... | reverse complement strand
TGCAAGTGTTGAAACTGTTGTTAATGCCAGAAACTGTCATGGGAACAGATACCTAGCAATCTTTGAGGAATTACCTAATCAACAAACTCTTTCCACCAATAACCATTTGGATGCACAGTAAGGGATAAATCAAGAGGATTGTCCATTATGTTCTGATCGACATCATACACTAACTGCAGGGTGACCTCTTAACACTATTTTTGTCTCTGAATGAGGCTTGTAAGATCTTCAACATTTTTCCATTTACTGCAATCTCCATGCAACATTCAACCAGCCTATACAGGATGAAATTGGGGATCAGCTTGTAAGGATCTTAGATGATCTGTACGCAAGCCAACTAGTGCCTTTACAGCCCCATTGCCTTCAGGGCTTGGCAACAGAATGACAAGCCCATCAAATGCAGATACAGGGACTCCAAAGAATACTGGCTTCCCCCACCCATAGTCAACATCATAACATGGAAACCAGATCCAGCTACTGATGGCTAGATCTGATCCCAAAAAGCATTTAAAGCTAGGCTGGACAAATAATGGACTTTCCTGAACTTCGACAAAATCAAGTGCTGATCGTAAGTAGTCATCTGTCATCCTAGTGATTGCATTGTGCACGCATCTAGCTGCATGAGAAAGAGGCTTGCTCAGTAGCTCCCCAGCATTAGATTGAGCAGAACCATAAAAGTTGACATTGCCTGCAAAATCAGGTGGTAAGGGTTTAGAGTTCAGATTCACAAGTTTAGGTTCATGCTACATCCACATTCATCTTGCTGTATTTCCCAGAGAATCAGATGGTTGCCACATGTGGAACTTGTGATGAACACAAGAACAACCATCTACAGCTCTATATCATTTAGTAAAAATCAAGCACTGGAGCCAGGTTGTCAAAGACTAGACAAGGTGCAGAGCTGACCAAAGTAGCCATTGGGAAGGGGTGGATTGAATCGGCTCCTCCCATCAACAGCAAGACCAAATTTGAGATCCTTTGATGGATCTATTCCACGTGCTTTTGTTATACTGCGCCAAAGATGCCCTGCAAGGATCTCAAATCCAGTGAAGGAGATCCCATCTTCAGTTGACAACTCTGCTTGCATCTTCAGACATTTGACATCCTGTCAAGTAATGGGCACTCTCTTAGTAAAGGAATTTCTGAAAATTTGTAAACCAATGCAGCAGCCCTTTCATTGCCAGATTTTTAGGTGCATCTACTTTTAGCATAACATCTGTCTTTGCTAGACCATCACAGACCTTAGATCTCAGGGTGATGCTAGTTCCAAAGTGATAGTAACAGAACAGATTACAATCATGAAAATTTGTTATACCATACATGGATAAGCAGATAGTTATCCTAAATCAGGATAATGCTTGTTGTTGATCAGCCTGAAGGAGAGTGTCATTATACTCCTGCACTCTACCTTTGTATCAAACTCTCAGGGACAAGCATTGGTCACCCATACCTTGGAACTGAAATCAAAAGTTGCTGCAGCCATGGCTGGGAAGCCACCTGCTGGATACAAGGATGCAGGATCGATGTTAATAATTGAATACTCAATATGTTCAAATTGAGGGGTTGGTGGATTCCGAGCCTTCATGGCTGAACGATCAAGAGTTGGAGGAACTGAGATTTGTTGGCCCCTAGAAATCTCTGCCCATGAGGTGACAAAGTAAGAGAAAGCTGCACCATCAATAACATGGTGGTGTACTCGTAAGCCCAATGCCACTCCTCCACACTTGAATCTGGTCACCTACTTACCCAAAGTCCAGGAGCACCACACTTTGACTTTTAATCTGTTTAAAACACAATTGTGTATAGTTCATGCACAACTCCTAGGTAGTAACCAACTAATACAAGATCTCTTCAATCTAGTCTTCAATAGTACTCAGAGGTCAAATGCAATACAAAGAGCATTTAACCATCCAACCTCCCTAAGTTTCTATGAAGCTGAATAAGCTAATGGCTTGTGAACCCTAAGTTCCCACAGCTGCATTTATCAATAGAATCACTAATTCCAACCTCTGTAGTGAGATCAAGCTGCTGAAGCTGCATGATCATTGTCCTCTGGGCAAGAGGCCAATAGGTAGTAACCCTCCAATCTAGATCCAAAAGGATCACCATAGAAAGTATCTCCCTTCTTTGCCAGCTAACCCACATGGCACAAGCTTCTAGCAGAGAAATTTCTGGAAGTGTGCACATCACCAAAACCCTAAGCCCAAGCCCTATACCTACAGAATTGGCATGGAGTCACACTGCATACCATCTCCAAAACTTCATTTCTTTTCCTGTATCCAGAATCCTTGAGCTTGACATTGTATTCAGAAGAAAGATCAGATGGCATCCTACTTTCCCAAGACACGATATCTTGCCAGAAAATAGTTCCTCAAAAGTTTTGAATTCCCTCAGTCAACATGGATCCACTTGATTGCAATCATTTGGACCCAACATAGGAGAATGATGATTCATAGAAAGCTCATTACTACTCACTCACTCACCTGGGCAAGCAAAAGGGGCATCTCTGAGAAATCCTTGTCACCAAATTGAACCTCAGCATCAGCGACCAAAAGCCTGAAAGAGGGATGAGGTTGGAAGCCAGCTAAATGATCCAGACTCGAGTGTGTGCGAGCTTCCACAAAAACAACACCCATGTTGTTGCAATCCACATCTACTCCTCCATTTGGCCTTTTCTTCAACCGACCTGCCAATACATAGAACTCACTCAATGTCTTGGACAAAGAAAGTTTGAGCTGAGTGGAGTCCATCATGAAGCTCATCACCCCATGATGATGATGATGATGATGATGATGATCCTCCTCCTCCTCTTCCTCCTCCTCCTCCTTCTCCCTTTTCTCCCCAGAGAAAAAAAAGAGAAATTCCGCGTAAGTCCGCGGCATTACTTGGTCATTGTTGCTCAATTCCAACAATTTCAGCGGCCCCGGAACACATGGGTACACCATCTCCCTCTCCACTCCCAAGACCTCCATTTGTGATGATTCTTGTTGTTTCCAACCAAAAGGATCATCATCTATTTCATACCCACTTCTTGTTTGCACCCAAAATGCAATTCCTCACTTGCTTCCAACAAAAAGGATCCTTGACTCTTGTGAAAATCAAAGACCTCCCTCTTTCTTCCCTTATTTGTGTTTGGGGATTGCATGCCTCCTTCTCACAACTTCTTGCTTGTGTGCAATTTTGGGTAGGGGTTTAGGGTTTTTAGGTGGGGGTTCCCTAGATCCCTTTTTTGGGTGGGGGGAATTGTAAAGTTGCCACCTTGAAGTGTAAGATGTTATTTTATTTATGGCTAATTGTCACCAAATTTTTGCCAAAAAAAAAAAAAGTTTGCTCTTAGTACAAAGGATTTTAGGCTAAAAAAAAAGAAGAGATAATAAGAGCCTAAAATCATATGTGATGAACCATCGGATAGTCATATCATTACATTATATGGATCCTCATTAGCATTAGATTGTTATTAGTCTTTCACCAACTAGTAGCTTACATTCAATCTTGGCTTTCAACCTTTCACAAGATAGGTACATCTAGACCTTCCATGTTGCAAATTTTTTTTTATTTAAAAAATTTAGAGTTTAGCCAACTACTATGGCTTTACTTAAGACAACTAAAGCCAAGGATAACTCCTTTGTAAGTGACTTATAGTCAATAGCCACCAATCTTTTTTCTTTTTCTTTTTTAAATACTTGTCTTCCTAAGGCATGGTCCCTAAAGTCTAGACCTTCACTTTTCTTTATAAAAATTTAAAATTGTCACCTTTTTCCCCTTTGGGATTTGGTACTTGGAGCCTTAGTGCCTTCACCTTTTACAAATTACCAACAATTGCCAATGACCAATCTCCTTCTAAAAACAAAAAAAAAGTTTATGAAAATTGTGTCGCCTTTAACTTTGAAGGGTTAGGTTGAGCATCTTTTTCCAATGTCCATTGTGCACTAAGAACTTTTGACATTACTTTAAATAAGTTCGTGGTTTATATACATGGTGATTGCTAATCATGATTATCCAATGGAACTTGCAAGTGATCACTCATCTTTAGATCTGGCTACAAATTCATTTGGGACTAGGGTTAATCAAGGAACCAATTTATTAACTAAAAATGTAATATCATTTGTCACTTTTTATTACACAAAAAATGTTGGAGCTTCTCACATTTCATAAAGAAAATATCAAATTCTTGCCTTCATTTTCTCACAAGAAAAAAAAAACCCCAAATAGCTTTCAAAAACTAGTTTTCAAAAAATCCTTATAATAAAAACACTCTTCAAATTTTAGTCAAGTTGCCAACACTAACTACATTTTACCACTATGCCTTGTGCAAGTCTAGCACCATACAAGTGCATGGCAAAACGTTTAACACATTTTACATTCTAGTAACACCTCCATATGTGGGCCTTACTTACCATGTCAAGACCTAACAAAAACAATTTGCTAGTTTATTTGGAAGGTTCATTATAAGCCAAAATTTTCCTCCACCCAAGGAGGAAATTTTCATTTTACAAGAGGGATTTTCCATTTTGAAATTTTTTACTTTTAAAGATTTATTTTCATTTGTAATTGTTCACCTCTTTAATTTAAGAGATTTTATATTTTATATTGAAATTATCAAATGATTGATTTCCATTTGGAAAGAATAGGACAGAAGAATTCAAGTCAGGAAAAACAACACATTGGCACTAAACCAAATAGAACATAATAAAAAATCAATTGCAAATGCACGTTATTAATATTTGTCAAATTGCAAGTTCTAGAACAAAATCAAGATCAACATTTTAAGGTTTTTCAAAAAATTCCAAGGTATTCCAAGATTCAAAATAGTTCCAAGGAAAAAAAATTCATAAAAATATGTTTGAACTTGCAAGCTAAAGCTTCAAGGAAAGAATGTAAAAGCAACTTATCAATCGTAATCCAAATCAAATGACATTCACTATTTAGCGAGACCCTACATATTTCACAACAAATTGGCATCAACTAATAGATTCAAATTTATAAAAAATAATACTACAATTTGTCATGCCCGCCAACATTCATCATAATCAATGGTCTCCTCTTGCATTGTGACATCATATCTTACAATGCATTCAACCCTTCTAGAGAGTTCCAAAAAATGATGTCATGATCGTTTTATAAATCAAAAATCACATAACTTGAAGTTTCAATCTTGTGTCAAGAAAAGTATTATGTTCTTGGCAACATGAGGTTAAACATTTGAATGCCCAAGGACAACATTCTACTTCTCACATGGATCTTCAATGATCATCTTCAAAACATAGGTTACATTAATAGCTTGACCTAAACAAAACAACATTATCATAACAAAATAGAATAAATAACAAATTATACCTAAAAATAACAAAATATAAATCAAATGACATGCAAAACTAACATACAAACAAGACTACAAATCAATTGGGAATGAATAATTGAACCAAAATCAAAGAAAACCAAAATCTAAATTTATTAAAATGAAGATCGAAATAATTAAAATGAAATATGAAAAATAAGACCACTATGTAATTGAGAGAACCCAAACTAAAAATCAGCTAGGAATGATCAAAGATTATTTTTATCTTTTTGAAATTTTCTCAATTTTCAATTGATGTTTTTTCATATGTGATAATGCAATTTCCTTTAAGTTTTTCAAAAATGTTTTTTTGCATTGTTTCGTTATGAAATTCATTATTGAATTAACTATACATATAGAAGCACACCAAAAAAAAAAAGTTAACAAAATTGACAAAAGACAAAATCAATTCAACACAAAAAATAATTTACTTTGAATAGGACTTTGGATTTCAATGACTAGACATTTTCATGCCATATTCCATAGACACTAAACCATGTGATATTCAAGTATTTGACCCTTTTCCCTTTTAACTTTACAACATCTTCAATAAAGTGTTTACTAAAGAGGCAAAGGGTATTTTTCCAAGATGTGTATTGTATACCATACTTTGTGATGTTTTGTCAAAAAAACAATTTGGGTGTTAAAGGAAGGTGAGCACATGCATTTGTCCATTTAAGGCAATGTAATCTTTGAGTTTTAAATGCTTGGACCATATCAAGATAATAGTTAACATTTGGGCAACGATCATTAATTCCATAATGATCTACCTTAAACTTCAAATTCTTACTAAAACCTTGCTTGTACCCCAAAAGAAATAGAATGAAATAAGAAAACAATATATGTCCATGAACAAAAAAAACATGAAAAGAATTGAATAACAATAACAAAGCATATAATGTAAAAGAAAGATAAAAAAACTAACTTGAAAAATACACCAAATTTTTCCAAGTGCAAGGAGATTGAAGTTTGTGTTGTCAAACCTTCCACAACTTTGTTGTGCCATGAATTAGAAAATCATAAGTGCAAAACTTACCTATTCAAGTTCAAATTGTGAAATGAATCCAATTAGCATTTCTTTGATTGAACAACAATTTTTCTTTTAAGAAGGAGAGGACATCTTACTTGCTAACATCACATCCAAGCTTTGTAAAACCAAAGTGATTCATTGCCACATTAGCAACACAATTGACATGATGATAGACATTGTTAGTCCTTATGTTGAACCTTGGCCTTGATTTCCATGTCAAAATAACATTGAAGGCCTCTTATGTCCTTATTACTTGACCTAATGCACAAAATAATATTGCAATGTTGCAATAGAAAGAAAAGATAATTAGAAATGACAAATACATCAAAAAATTTGAGAAATAAAAATCAACAATAAAAGGAAAATGCAACTTGGTTGGTGAATAGAATCCCCCATTTTTTTTGGTGACTTGTAGCAAGAAATTGCAAATATAAAAAACAAGGGCTTTCTAATCTTTCTTATGCATATTTCCAATGTACATTAATGCATCAATCTTCATGCACCTCCTCCAAGCATTAAAAGCATTATCAACCTGCATTTGAAAATGTATAATATCCTTTTAACCATGAACACATGTGTTTTGGACTTAAATTGGATCAAGGTCACAAAATCAAAATATAAATGAATCATCTTCATCAATTTCACTTTTCATTAAGTTAGTTTGTTGACATCTTCACCATACTAACATGGATCAAGGAAATCAACTTTAACTAAGGAATGAAAAAATCATTTTGCATAATCATAAATGTTAAGTCAATGGTGATCATAAGGATTCTTCTAATCAACATCAACAATGACATCAATTGGAACATCCAAATTTGAAAGGAACAACTATTCTACTAGAAGTATTACATCAATGTAACAAGTAAACCTACAAATTCAATTAGTACACAAATTAGAAAGCGCAATAAGAACAAATTTTTATTTTAAATGCAAGTCTAAATCATAGATGGGGGGAAAAAAAAAATCTAAAAAACAAAGTAAAAAACATACACAACAAACATAGTGAACATGATTGAAAATGAAACAAAACACATATACACACATTACCACAAAACATAACCAAAATATGTACATAAGCGCTTGAAATCATATGGAAGCCTAAAGGTAAACTTAAATTAAGAGCCCAAGGAGGTGTTGTAAGATGAAAGGGAGTGAAATGTGAATTTTGTTGAGATGAATACCTAATGGATTAAAAGTAGATCAAACAACCAAAAACAAAAGATGACAATAAAGTGGTGGTTGATGGATCTTTCTTCTTTTTAATGTCCGTGAATGTGATTGTTTATTTGTTGCAAGTTAATGGTTTGAAAAAACATGTGGTGTTGCATTTGTGTGAGTTATGTTAAGGCAATGAATGAGTTTAGTTCTTATCGTGGAGTTCTTGATGGTCTTTGGAGATGGGCAGCCTTGGCAAGATGCTCTAGTGGGTGGTTCCAAAGAATGGGCTTGCAATTGAGAAGATAAAAAAAGGATTGTGGAAGATCTAAAAACTTTGTTTTTTATAGTTAGAAATTTTTAGTACGTGGGTGTAATAGCTTGATGACGTTTTTTTTTTATGTTGTGATTATTTGGGAGGGATGTTCATAATCAAATTTTAATTTTTCTTCGATTTCAATTCCTTTTTACTATGTATTGGAGTTTGAAGGTCAAATAGGTGTAGAACAAGAACACCAATAAAATATGTAGGTACGTTAATGGAAATGACGAAAATCATTAAGGGGCTAATGGGCTATTCTTCAACTAGGCATCAATGTTGTAATTTGTGGGATTTTGGGAATATGAAGTGGAAACCCAAAAAACATGCTTTCAAAAAGAAAGATTCATCTATTAGGAACTCCTAAAAGGTGTTGTTGAATCATTTGAAAAAATAAGGGAATTTATTAATGTTGGATCTACTTTTGTCAAAATTTCCCGAGTGCATATGTGAGATAATGTTGGATTATGAAAAATATATGAATAGTTGATGCCAAATGAAACCATGATAGCTTGAAGAGAGGTGGTCCAAAGAAATTTGATTTACCAAATCTACAATTTTTACCATGTTTCCTCAATAATTTAAATCCATTGATTAGAATTAGGAATTGGCTTGGTGTTGTTATTATTATAGGGAAACAAAAATATTATAGGGTTCAAGCATGATTAGGGTACCCCCTTTGGAACACTAAAGACTCATATTTAGGACACTCAAATTCACCTTTTTCTTCATTTTTCCTATGACCTATCTTAAATTTCCCCTTTTTTTCTCATGTCAAATGAAATGATTTTGATCCAAATTTTATATAGGTATCTATAATATCTATTTTTTTCACTAATGAAAGTAAGAATAATAAAATTTATCCAATGTGGGCCATGTTCTATCAATGGCCCAAAACTTTTTAAATTTTCACATTTTGAAACTTTTTACATTACAATAGGGCAGTTGGTTTTTGTCACATTCACACATTTTATGTACATTAGTACCTGAGGTGTTTGTGGTAAGAATTTTGAGCCAAAAAAAATTGTTTAAACATTCATTATGAATCTTTGAACGTTTTTTTTTCCAAAATATAAAATCTTGGATTTTTTCCAACACTTAGTAAGAATTTTGAAACTTGTTCAAATTTGATGTGCTATGCATAGAATAGTAGCACCTTGGTAATGTACCTATCCATGAAAAAAATCAAACTTTCAATATGAATGTATTATTTAGTTATAATGACATGTTTTAAGTGAGGAAGTCCATTGGATATAAAAGGAGATGGTCTTCTTTGGTACTCCAACTATGCTTTGACCTTGCATAAAAACTTGTATTATTGGAATTGTTGAATGATCAAGATAGATTGTAGGGGTTTATTGTATGTAGTTTGTTATGAGTTGCACTCAATATTTGAAAAGGTTTATAGAGGTGTACATAACCTCTTTTCTTCTATTACAATGCAACCATAATGTTAGAAATTATGATTTGAAAACTCTATGGTAACATTGCTTGAACTCAATGGGGGCAACAAAAAAATTGAAACCAAAACATGACATACAAAAAAATGCAAATGCTAAGTTGAAATGAAAAGGAACATGTTTGAAATAAACGCAATGTAACATTTTAGAATATACTCATCACATTACACCTATGGTCATGTGTGTTTTTGCATGCTCAATTGTTAAAACAATTTGCAACGATCTTTACATCTAGTGAGCACGGAGGGGAAAACATTATTAAAAATTGGGCTTACTTTCGAATTTACCTTCTTAGATGGGCCTTTATTTTGGTAATGTTGTCACCCTTGTGTTTTATTCTACACATAATTTACAATACAAAAAAATTTACTATTTCTTTACATTTGTTAAAAACCCATCAAAATAATAAAAACTTGGCCTAAACTAACAAAGTAAGTGCAGAAGTAATGTGTTAGAACATTGTTTGTAAATAACCATTACACAATGATTGTTAATTTATTAAAAATAACTAAGAAAAAAAATTCCAACCACTAAATTCAACAACGCCATTGGCGGCGTTGGCCTAAGAAAAACAATTTCAAGCCTACATACAACACTATTATGCTCAACATGAAAAACAATGGTCTCTTTCTAGCATTTGCGTTGTTGTTCTAAAATTCTCACAAACCTCCCAAACCTTATAAAATATTTAAACTATTATTAGCTCACTCAAGATAACTAAGGGGAAAAAATAAAATTCAGACCACCAAATCCAAGCAATTTCATTGCGCCATAGCATTTTTTTTGTGCACACCTACCTACTAACAAGCCTATTCAACACCATATGTATATTATTGTTCGATTATATTATTTTCAGAAATGTTGAAAAAGTAATATTAATTAATTTCAACATTTATGAAATTAATATTATGAAATTATTTTTTTGAAAGAAAATTGAAAAATCTGATGAAAAATTTGAGAATATATGATTTGTGGAAATGGATTTTTTTAAATAATTAATTATTTGATAAAACATTTGTCCAAGTGGCCCAGGTACTACAGTAATACACTAATATAGAAAAAAGAGAATCTGCAGCAGAATATTCCTTTATATTTTTAAAAGAACAAAAGGGCTGAGCTGCCCACACACATTATTCTCGTAGGCCTGGAAAGATGAATTTATTAGGCCTGGATGGATGAATAGTATTTGTGGATGATTTTCATTCGAGCTAAACCCTAAGGCTCGGTGCGCCTGTGCTTGCTCGCTGCTGCAGAGTGTGCGTGTGTGCGTGCGCTCTCGCGAGGGCGCGATCTTTGCTGGTCTTTGCTCCTTCCGCAAGGCTTTGTTTCTTCCTTCTCGTTGCCGACGTTTCTCTCGCGCGCGGTCATAGCCCACACACCGCTGACATGGGCAAAGCACCGGTTTTCTACTCCGAGATCGGCAAGAAGGCCAGAGGTTCGCTTTTTTTTTTTCTTTTGATCAAAGCTTTTGGTCTTCAATGCTTGTTGGGGCTTCCTGTCTGCTGTTCGACTTCATTGTGTAAGCATTCAACGGTACATACCGTTTTTCGTCTCCAGGAAAGAGGTTTTTTTTTCTCCCGCTTCCCCTATTACATCTCCTGAAGTATGGAAGGAAACAGCAGAGAAGCCGAGTTTTGTTCTGTATTTAAAGTGTAAACCTGTGTCCTCATCATAGCTGTTTATGATGTTAATGTGTAAGTTCTTTAGAAGCACTGTTTTGTCGTGCACTGAAGGAGACTCTGAAAGATTTTTTTTCTGTTGGTTGCGTTTGATGGTCATGTGATGTCACGGTTGCTCGCGAGTGCTACAAGAATGGAGTGATTAATGTAAAGGCGTATTGCGGGTGTCATAGGGTGTTGTACCTTGCGGGGTTT
>Ga0209208_10011759_pt1 | contig 11179 bp, 10 predicted proteins | sample S1TSphfallax_3_FD_187694 | JGI IMG/M metagenome (GOLD analysis project Ga0209208, IMG submission 187694) | Host-associated microbial communities from peat moss isolated from Minnesota, USA - S1T2_Fd - Sphagnum fallax MG (SPAdes) (version 2) | ecosystem: Host-associated > Plants > Peat moss >... | reverse complement strand
TAATCTATTTGTGTATTTATTGCTATCATGAAACCTATTTGATGTGTATTGGATGACTAACATGGAATGTTAAAACATTTACAAATGGCATAACAATTACACAAGTCAAAATAAACTAGATTTGTTTCAACAACCATAAAATTTGTTTGTAAATCTTGTTGTAAATTCCCATGAGAAATCAAGCATAGATCCAAGTTGTTCTTTCCCTAATCTATCGTAGGATATGGAAGTTCACAAACACCATAGCCCTTTTAATTCTAACAATTTGGAGCCATTTAATGCCATGTGGGCTAGTCACGTGGACACATTGGTGGCATGAAAAAATATTTGATTGTGTCAAAAAAATTCCTCCACATCACCAAAGTATGTTAAAAAATATGCTTTCTAACATGCATAAAATTTATTGAAAATATTCCTTCATGTTCATGGAACCATGCTCACCATTCATGCACACGCTCACCCGTTCATGAAATAGTGGTTTCACCTTATAACTTTGTTGATGTTTACTTTAGAAAATAGTTGCATGTCCAGTTTGCACGTCCAATGACACAAAAAAGTCGTTCAATTTGATGAAGGAAAGAGAAAAATATTGGAAATTGTTTGATAATAAGTACATGTTTGGTGATGAGTGGCTTCATCTTATAGCTTTGCACATCCAATGACACAAAAAAGTCGTTCAATTTGATGGAGGAAAGAGAAAAATATTGGAATTGTTTGATAATAAGTACATGTTTGGTGATGAGTGGCTTCATCTTATAGCTTTGCACATCCGATGACACAAAAGTCGCTCAATTTGATGAAGGAAAGAGAAAAATATTGGGAAATTGTTTGATAATGAGCACATGTTCGGTGATGAGTGGCTTCATCTTATAGCTTTCTTGACGATGTTTACTTCAGAAAACATCATCATCAACTATATGACACGCAGCAAGTTATTTTAGGAAGTGTCATCAACATCATCTGCGCCCAAATAATGCACATGGGTGTTTGTGTAGATAACTTAGGCCCAAAAAAAAAAAGAAGGTGCAAGTAAGCAGGTAAGTTGGTTTCTTATCTGACTTTTTGAGGACCACCATGGTCCTAGTATTGGGTGTGCCTCTTTTTTTGAAAAAATGGTAGCAGCCTTGGTCAGGGCTATTTGGGTACTTTTTTTAGAACTTTCATAGCAGCTTGGTTGGTCTTGAGTCAAAAGACTAGTAAGTTTTCCAGGTCGGAGGCAAGTATAAATTTGGCACAAGGTCGGTATTACCTCAGGTCACATGAACTTGGTAGGGTCTTCGTAGCTGCCTTTGAGACAAGGTTGGCATGACCTCAGGTCACTTGAACTTGGTAGGGTCCTTGCTTGCTGCCTTTGGTACAAAGGTTGGTAATTACCTCAGGTCACATGAACTTGGTAGGGTCCTTGCTTGCTTGCTGCCTTTGGTATAAGGTCGGTATTACCTCAGGTCAAATGAACTTGGTAGGGTGCTTTTTGCCATTGTCCACAGTTGATACCAATGTTGGGCCGGGTATCAACCACTGGTTAACATTTTACCCCACTACCAGTTTGGTATGAGCTGAGCATTGCCAGCCTTATATATATATACCAATGAGAGGTAATACCCGCCTTGTACCCGGCTGGTGCGTTCAAAAGCCGGAACCGGACCAACACTGGTTGATACCCGGAACAGGCTTTTATAGGTACACCGTAGCGCGTAAGTAGGTAGGTTCCTTTTGTGCGCGCGCGCGACAGTGCGATGTAAAAAATAAGGGAAATAAGAAAAACCGTGTTCGTGTACGGTGACGGAAGTTGTGTTCTGGTCGTCGGAATCTCTTCGTCCTGATGGTAACGTGACGGAAGTTGTGTTCTGGTCGTCGGAATCTCTTCGTCCTGATGGTAACGTGACGGAAGTTGTGTTCTGGTCGTCTGACTTTCTTCGTCCGTCAGTAACGTGACGGAAGTTGTGTTCTGGTCGTCTGACTTTCTTCGTCCGTCAGGTAAGGTGACGGAAGTTGTGTTTGTCGGGTTTTCTTCGTCCGTCAGGTAAGGTGACGGAAGTTGTGTTCTGGTCGTCTGACTTTCTTCGTCCGTCAGGTAAGGTGACGGAAGTTGTGTTTGTCGGGTTTTCTTCGTCCGTCCGTCCGTGCTGCTCCTCTTGGAGACGCGTCTCCAGTGTTGCTTTGTTTACTCTTGTTCTTGTTCTTCTTTAGCTCAGCTTCGTAGGTTGTGGGCGAGAGAGCGCGTGACGACCGTCGAGAGCTTCAAGAAGGAATGTTGTGGAAGCTTGAGCAACTGCAGAGTATCGATAGATGATGAGTGGGTAGTGATCTGGAGCTCAAGAGCATACATATCAAGGAAGGAAAGAAAGCAACAGAAAGTGGAGTAATAGGAGGTGAAGGAGGAGGGATTGAAGACAAGGAAAAGGAGCTGCTGGGAATGAAGTGAGGCGGGAGAATAGGGTGAAGAAGCAAGGATCTAGTGTGGGGCAGGAGGCGGAGAAGGCTGGGACTGAAGAAGATTTAGGTTGTGGTGAGATTCTTTGATGGAGACTTTGCGGAAGTTTCGGACCCAAGTAGCTAAGCATGCACCTAAGTTTGGACCGCAGGCGAGCAGCGATGTGATCATAGACGAGCTAGAGCTGGAGAGGTTTCATCGTCTGGAGAAGTTGTACGCTTCGACAAGAGCTGGTAAGCATTTCCAACGAGATGTAACGAGGGGAGTGGAAGGGATGGTGAGCACCGGTACGAAGCAACTGGAAGTGGCGACCAAGCTGGCGGAGGAGTGCAGGAAGTACGGAATGGAAGGGCCGGGAGTTGGAAGTGCGCTTGCTAGAGCCGCGATGCAATACGGCGCTGCTAGATCGCAGATGGAGCGAGAGCGGGATAACATGAACCGAATCTTTGGAACACAAGTTGCAGATCCGCTTCGAGCCATGGTGACTGGAGCACCGTTAGAAGATGCTCGACAGCTGACAAACAGGTACAAAGCCCTCCGCCAAGACGCAGAGGTTCAGGCTACGGAAGTCGGCAAGAGAATGGCGCGGAACAAGGAGACAGGGGCAGGATCTAACCCTGAGAACACACTCAAACTCCAAATGGCGGAGCAGAAGCTGGGTGAGCTTTCGGCATCCATGGCGGTTCTCGGCAATGAAGCCGCAGCTGCAATGACAGCGGTAGAGACACAACAGCAACGGCTGACTCTTCAGCGGCTTACTACTATGGTTGAAGCTGAGCATTCCTATCACCAACGCGTCGCTGAGATTCTCGATGAGCTTCTCGCACAAATGGTCTCTGAACGACAACGCACCGAATCGGCAATACCGAACTCAAACCCCACCACTGCCTTCGTTGCAATCCCCTCGTATGAGAAGAACGTGAAACCCTCAAATGGTCATCAGACTGATGAGGATGCTGCGAAAGCTGCTGCTGTGGCTACAAAGAAAGCTTCCTACTACCTTGCAGAAGTAATACATTCGTTTGAAGGGGAAGGTCAAGGGGAGCTAAGCTTGAATTTGGGAGACTATGTCGTTGTCCGGCAAGTCTCTCCCACTGGATGGTCAGAAGGGGAATGCAAGGGCAAAGCAGGTTGGTTTCCATCTACATATGTTGAGCAGAGGGAACACATCCCTTCCAGCAAGGTGGTTGTCAATGATAGCCCCATGTAATTTTCTCCTCTTCCTTTGCTTTGTTCAGCAACTTTTTAGGGTTTTTTTCTTCTTCTCCACTCCAGTAGCAGCAGCAGCAACAACAACGCATGTGGTTTGTTTTGGGGGAGTTTGGGACTGTGGTTTGGAATGGAAGAAGCTGTGGTTTACAACTACTCTGATGATGTCAGTTTTGGAAGGTGATGTGCACCTGCTCTGCCACCCAATCACATCTTCATCCTCTGTCTCTCAGTGAGCCAGTTTCAGAGCTTCCAGTGATTTCTCTTCCTATGGTTATGTTCAGCTTTTAGAGTTTTTCTTTCTCAGCAGCAACACATGTGGGTTTTGGGCAGTTTGAGACTGTGGTTTGGAAGCAATGCTTTACAACTCTGATGTCAGTTAGAATGTCATGTGCACCTTCTCTGCACCTGATCACATCTCCATCTTCTTGGTGAGCCAGTTTCAGAGCTGCCTTCCAATTTCTTCACCTGTTTTCTCAAGACTTTATAAGCATCTGGAAGAAACCTGCTGGCAGCTACCTATTGCAGCAAATTGCGAGATATGTTCATGGTGATTGATTCTGAGAATAGCTGCTATACTATGTGGCTGGAAGAATTCTTCAATCACCCCTGATTTGCTTGGAAGCTCGAAGTTGTCACTGGATTCAAATCAACAGCCATTATTGTGGCTCTGTGGTCCCAATCCATCTCTGCAAACTGAATGGCAGGTGGGGTTTTTCTGGTACTTGAGCAGCATTCAGGCTCCTCACACTCTGATGCTATTTCCAGTCTCTCTTTTTAGAATTGCACTTTTTCCAACCGAAAAGTTAGCACCTTCTTGAACAATTTTTGTACAAACATGGGTTCCTGTGAAATTATTGTGTTGAACCTTTGTTTCAGAAATTGCATGCAAGGCAATGAATGACCAAAAGTCAGAAAACCAAATGAATCAACTTGACTAGTTAAAAACAACAGAGCATCTCTTTCATCATTTCCAGTGTATAATTCTGTTCCCTGCTCTGAATGGTTTTCAATTCCAATGCAGATATTTGAAGCTTAAAGAATCCTGTTATGTTTTAGTACTTAGTCCATGTCATCTGCAGAGATGCAATGAAATCATTAGTCACATCATCACCTTTGATTCTTAGACACAAATTTGAAATGTTGCTGATAACATATGTACAGTAGTATATCAAGGCACTGTCTTTTCGTATTGTCTGAACACCCAAATGTGTTTATGCTTGAGTTTTTGATCTACTGTTACCTCATGCATCAACAACTGATTCATAATGGGTTTCCAATGGACGGTGCATGCATATGGGTGCTCAGTTACCAAGACCCATCTCATGGACCCCAAATGAATTTCCTGGGCATGTCCTAAAATGGAATGCTGGCTCACAAGGTCATTACCAGCGCTGGTCTGGTTGGTCTGGTATTGATATTTGAACATACCAACCTGAACCTGGTATTGGAATTTGTTTGTTTCGTAATACCATGGCTCTTACTGGTATTGGGTACTTTTAAAAAACTTCATACCAGTCTGGTCCTGGTATTGGGTCCAACACTGATTTTTGTCTGGTATGAAGCAGGTATATGCCTAGTATTGAGACTGGTATAAAACTGGTAGAAAGCCAGTATTACCTCAAGTCCCTGCTAGGCTGATATAAGACTTGGTATTGCCCAGCTCGAGTCAGATTGATAGGGTCGTTGCTAAAGTGTTGATACTAGATGCAAGCCTAGGTACCAGAACAACACTGGTGATTAAGCGTTTCACAAAAAGCCTGCAAGGGTAGCCTTAGGGTGAATCAGCACCACCAATGGTGCCCCACCTTCTTGAGTGAGGCCTTTGCATGGTTGTGTTTAGTACTCAGACAGGATATTCATAATGTTTAGAAGCATCAAAAACCAACAAAATCTAGGGTTCTTATTTGGTACAAGTGTTGGTGATGCTTCACCTATGGCCCAAGTGTACAGCTATGCCCTAGGAGAAACACAGAAAATTCTGGCAAGGGAGTGAAGACAAAAGAAGAACCTAATGATAATTTCCAAGGACCAATTATGCAGGTAAAACCAGGCAACTTCAAACCCTTTAAAATGGGAGTCTCTGTATGTGATGGGGGGGGGGTTTTGTAGGTACCATTTGCCTTGAACAGGTCTCACAGAATAATATTGAAGGAACATGGAGCTTTTGCACTGTAACAATTGCTCAACAAACATTGATGGTAAATTCCTACCACGCAGCTTACAGTTTTTCCCCAAGAGACTAACAATCAAACACATGCTAGCTAGTCAAGTTTCACTGTCATTTACATCAGTGATCAACATAGAAAAGGAGAAAATGGACACCTCTCTGCACAATCAGGCATTTTCCATCAATCAATGTCATGAATGGAAGGGGGTGTTCCAAAGAAAGCAATGCACTGACATGAGTGACATGATGTTAAAGCAAAAGACTCTTCACTTTCAGGGAGGGCCAGGCAAGCCACTGTACAGCTGACCGCTCCGTCTTTCTAATCCCTGTAACTGCAGAAACATCTTTGAAGTCATCAGCATAATTGCAGTTGGTTTCCTTACAACGCTCAGTGGTGCAATGCCACTGTTGTGAAGTGATATTTCCCAAGAGGGGCATTTTATAACATTCAGCACCACTCTGAACCAATGGCAACGTTTCAGGCCAGAAAGACAGAGCTTTCTGTTTGTTTGCCTCCATCACCATGTGCCACTTGCACCCACAATTTGTTCCCATCACAAACACCAACCTAGACCATGCTCACCAGCACTACCAACTGCCTCCATGTCTTCCCTTGTCCCTGCTGCACTCCTGCAAACTTGTGTAGTAACTTTCTCAAGCATAATACATGAACATTTGTGATTGCCATTCTTGATCCTTCTCCTTCTGCATCACTTCCCACAGAGCTGCAAAGTCTGTGTGCCACAAAATGTGCAGAATGGTATCTGAATCTGTCAAAGTTTGATAACTAAACCCTGTTCTCTTCTTTTTCTCTTTGTCTACACATGACTGTCTCCTGCAATAGATATGGGTGACAGATGGAGGTCACAAGGGTTGAGGCAGTCTGTCGGTGTTTAGCTCAGTAGGTTTTTAGAGGCGAGATTTTCACTCCTCCAGATCAATCATCTTTATTTTTTCACAAGTGTCAGGCAGGGTTTTGCAGCAGAGTTGCAATGGTAAGTCTCCCTTGCCAACCCAGCAAATCTGCTATCTCTCTATCTGTCATCATTTAACAACCACAAGAAGCAGGAAAACAGAAAAATCCATAGAAACAATGCATCATCTCCACATTGCCACACTGTTTACACATGCACTGAGTTTGCTGCATCCCCATTTGCCTCCTGCTGCTCTTTGAGTACTTCCTTTGGGGAAGATATGGACTGGGATTCTGCCTCTGGCTTATGCACATTACCAAAGTTTGTGAAGACAGTTGTACTGATGGTGAGGGCTGATGAAGCTGCTGGCTCTGGAGGCACCTTTGGTACAGGACAGGTTCCAGGCAATGCAAGCTTATCTGGGTTGTCATCCTCATTCATAGTGCAGGAATCCTGGACTGGTGCTGGTGGGGAGCTCTTATGTGACTTTGGTGACAGGTCTCTTGCATCAGGCACTGTGCTTTCTTCCACAATAGACCTTGTTTTTGAGGTGGACTCCAACAATGCAATTGATTCTCCAGTAGAATTTTGTCCAGGGTCAGAAGTTCCAGAGCTGTGTTGTGGCTTCAGTGCCTTGCAATGTTGGTGATGGTGTTTGCTATCCTCATTCACATCACTAACATTCCCACACTCATCAGTACTTGGCAGGTTCCACCTATCTGCAGCATTCGATGGTTGCTCCTGCTGCATGCCTGGTTCACTGGGGTTTACACATTCTCCATTGCCTGCTGGCAAAATCCTTCCAGGTCTATTAGTGAGTGCCAGATGACTCAAGTACTCCCCTGGGTTAATAACATTTCCCACTCCTGTTTCACCAGACCCAGACCCTGATCCGTCACTCACACAAGTTTCATCACCATACTGAGTTTTTACTGCCATTCTACTGGTCAATTTTCCCTCTCCCTCTTGATCAGCCAAGTCAGTCTGCTCCCTCTCTCTCTTGGCTCCAGCTTTAGGAACCCATCCTGCAAATGCTCTATTTGCACAACTAACTTGCTGTTCATAACCCCTTATGTAAGGGTTGCCTTCACCCTGACTATTGTCTTTTTCTTTTAGGGACCCTCCAACCTCCTCACCACTGGAAACACTTGGGGAGTGATCCTTTTTTGGGGAGAAGTGTCGCACCTCCTTTGTTGTTCCATCTTGTCGAAGGACAAGCTTGGGAGGTTTCTTGAATGGTACTTTTGAAGGTTGCACAATGGTTAAAGGTGAGAATGCGGGACCAGAATTACTGGCTGTCCAAGATCCACCGGAGAGGTCAACATTGAAGGCAAGTGGTGTTGCTGCAGTGGTGGGGAATGCATAGATGGTGCCTGAATCTGCCTGGAATGCATTCACAGGCTGCCAACCTCCTTGCTGCACTGGAGGGACAGGGTGTGTGTACCATGCTGCTGCATTCATGGCTGAGACTACAAGGCCCTGCCCAGGTAATGTGATTGGCCCTTCATACGGGTGCAGCTGCACTGGGACAGCAGCTGCTGCTAGTGTGTAGGCTTGGTTGTATACAGGAGGAGCAAACCCAGAAGGTGCACCTGCACCATCTCTTGATGCAGGAAAGAGCATCATGGTCTCATTTGTGATCTTGAAGGGTGCAAATGTCTGAGGTGGGGGCTGGATGCCGATGGCAGGTGCCACCTGGTAGACGCCTTCTGCTGAATGAGCCCAAGTGTGTTGCTGCTGCTGCTCTTGAAACCAAGTACCCTCATTTTTAGAATACTGCTGCTCCTGAGGCCTTGTGAGTGTTGATCCTGTCCAAGAAGCTTCCGATGGTGATGGTGGAGAGGATGCCATCTGTGAACCATGGGGGACAATAAAGAAACTGTTACTAACAAAGACAAGATGTCACAATGCAGCACGTAGTTGAACAGTTATTAACAAAAAGAACCATCTGTAAACTTGCACTTAACAATAACAGTAACAACTGAAGCACCTTTGTAGGATGATATGAACAATTGTCATCAATATCGAGTTGGAGAGAGCAGTGTTCTTTCTTGCTGGAGACATCTGCAGCCTGGCAATCTCCATCTGCCTCACTCTTCTTTTCTAAACTAAGCCCCCACAGTCCACCTAGAAAGCTTTGAGTGGCAATGGTTGGGGTAGGACAAACTGGGGCCTCATGCAGAATGTCATTAGATATTGAGGGGACAGGACGCAGATGATCCTGGTGTAGCTGATCACCAGCTTGTTGAGCCCATCCACTGCTCAGCCTCAGCTGAACACCCTCTGTCTCCACATCCACCTTGCTACTAACAGCTTCACCTGATGACTCCTCTTCGTCCTCATCCATGTTTTCATCTGGTGGCTTCTCCAAATCAAATGTTCTTCGTTTCCCTGGTTTCCTACCACCACTGAACCTCCTACCTTGCTCAACATCTGCCACACTAGTTGTGTATCCTCGTTCGCCTGTGTAGTTCCCTTCAGTAGTAGTTTGTCCATGTCCAAAACCTGAACCTTGACACTCTGCCACCTTTGACAAAGGAGCTTGTATCATCATTGCCCATGAGCTCTCATTGTTTGCATTCACAGAGGCACAAGTAGTAGTAGCAACCTCTGCTGAATCTCGCTTCCGCATTTCTGCCATAAGATATACCTGAACTTCATGCACCCTATGTAGCTCCTGCACCTGGGTTGAACCAAATAGGTAAACACCAACCACATCAGTCTTTTCTGGACAAAAGCATGCAAGTGGAGAAAAAGTGATTGCAGGAGTTGGGAAAACAAAAGCTTGCCCACCTACCTGCTCCCGGAACTGTGCATCTTGCTGCAGGATGGTATCACGGACGAGTGCAGGTGGCGGTGGCTGCCCCGTGTCTTCATAATGGTTGTTCCTGTCACCTACTAAATTGCTTGTGATAATGAAGTAATTCTCTGTGCTGTTGTTGCCTGCACTCTGCAAATCACAGTTGGAAGTCAAAGAGGGTAAAATCAAATACTGAAACTGTGTGCTTTTTGTAACTGTGTGAAGCTTTCCAAAAAAAATCCACAAAACAAGCAACATAGTTGAAGAGAAGCAGGCAGACATTCAGTCTCATGAGTGGGGCTGCAGGCCAGGATCTGTTTTTCAGGATGTCTTTCATTGTAGATACTCATACTGGTGTCATGAGGTAGGCACCTTGTGAGGCGTGAAAGAGCCATTTTCTTCCTGAGATGCTGCTGGCCGAAAGCCCACGTCCTCTTCCGAAGAGTGTTTCCTGCTGATTGTTGATCGGTTGACTGACCAGTTTGGCACCTAGAAACCATCAGCTGCAGCTTCAGAAAACAATGGAAAATTCTCACCGATGCGCCGACAAACATAGACTTGTATGTATGTGCAGTTGGTGAACAGAAGGGAGAAGAAAAAGGAAGAAGAATCCTGCTCCTACCTCTTGAATGTCAGAGGATTTCTGTAATGTGAAACCTCCAGATATGGAAGGCACAAAAGGCCGGCCTCCTCGTACAGCAGCAACAACATCTGGCACGGCTGCTGCTGATCCAAACTCTCCTCCTCCACCACCTCTGGCTGATGATGTCTGCAAGTTTTCTAACCCTTCCCCTTTCCTGAACTCTTGGTATGGATCTCCTCTCGATCCCCGCAAAACATCCATTTCTTCTTCTTATTCTTCTTCTTCTTCTTCTCTCTCTCTCTCTTTTTCTCTCTCTCTCGACAGAATCTCCTATATTATCCCGGGGCTCTTCTTTAACACCAAATCGTTGACAGCTCTCAAATGCTCTCAAGAAAAAGAAGCCTTCAAAGAAGCTCGTTCGGAAGACAAAGACGATTCCCGGCCAGCTGCAGCAGCAGCAGCCAAGCAAGATCCAAATCAACCAAGCAAAGCAGAAGAAGAAGATGAGGAAGAAGAAAAGCAACAAAAACAAAAAAAACAACAACAACAAAACAAAACAAAATAGAACAAATGTCGGAAACAAAAATGCAGCGCTAACGCAGTGATCTAGTGTGCAAGTAGATCAAGAACAACAAAAACAACTGCTCGTCGTCCTACTCCTACTCCTCCTCCTGCTGCTGAGCTAGAAAGAAGCTGGGAGGAACGGAACGGAAGAAGGAGCGGCCTCCCCTCAGGAACATGAAGCTATCGTCCGATGTTACAACAACAAAAAGACAACAGTCGCATTCTCACATTTGTTAAGCTTTTTTCTACAATCGGTTTGCTCAAACCCCTAACCAACCTCCTCTTCGTCCCTAGCGTGTTGTCCACACTTCAAGCTCCTCACGAATCCCATATTTTCCACACTGGAACTCCTGCGAAGGTCTCTCTGAGAGAGAGAAAGAGAGAGAGAGACATACAGACAAAGAGAGAGAGAGAGAGAGCCACACACAGAGCTAGAAGAGACTCGAGAGATGAAATTTCCGCAACTGCTTTACTACCGAGAGAGACACACACAAAGGCGCAAAGC
>Ga0209208_10011758_pt1 | contig 11180 bp, 11 predicted proteins | sample S1TSphfallax_3_FD_187694 | JGI IMG/M metagenome (GOLD analysis project Ga0209208, IMG submission 187694) | Host-associated microbial communities from peat moss isolated from Minnesota, USA - S1T2_Fd - Sphagnum fallax MG (SPAdes) (version 2) | ecosystem: Host-associated > Plants > Peat moss >... | reverse complement strand
CCCCATAGTAGTTAGCTGTTTTTTTTCTATTGCATTTTCAGGTTTACATAGCTTGGCAATAATAGTCGACAAATAGTTTTGTTAGATGTTCTCCAATAATGAGAAAACATCATGGTGGCAAGTGGGTGTGTGTGCACAGCTCAAGAATGTTGAAGTCTGGTTTCAGCGGGCATCAGATGTGGTACGCAAATTGCGATCAGGAGATGTGGACATGGGCATTGTCGGATATGACATGGTTCGAGAATATGGGGAGGTTGGTTTGAAGAACTTCTCTCCTATGCATTAGGTTAGGGTTTTGATGCTGAAGGGGCCACATGTCGAGGGATCGTTCACCATCTGTGCCATTTGGTTAATTATTGTGCAAAAAGTTTGTTGTGTCTGTGGTGATTCTTTGGAGATTGTGGAATCTGCATGTGTGGTTGTGCTCAAGCTTGACTTTAAAATATGCTGCTGTTTCCTTGTTTGGACCAGGACGATGAGGATCTCATCATCATTCACGATGCGCTTGGTTTCGGGGAATGTCATCTTGGTATTGGGGTATGGTTCATGTACCCTTTTGCCTGTAGGGTTCTCAGGAAGAGGGAGAGGTTAAACATTGGCTTTGTTGAGGTTCAGGAGTTGGATTGTATTTTCAAATGTCTCACATCTTTTTCAAGGGTCTCTGTGTGCTGAATACACAACATTTTTATTATATGGGTTGTGCTCCTTGATCTTTTTCTGCAGATTCCAACTTATGGTATATTTGAAAACATCTCATCGTTAAGCCAGTTAGCAGCTATGCCACAGTGGACTGAAGATCGGCCTCTGCGAGTTGTCACAGGCTATACTTATGTCCGTATTATTCCACTCCCCTTTGAAGTTGATGTGACTCTGGTGAGTTTGAGTTTGTTATGGTACAACCAGTTCCACTGCAGCCATTCATGTTTGTCTCATTTGGGTTCATGTGGCTGGCTGCCCATGGATGCAGCTTGGAGAGAAGTTTTTTCAAGAAAAAGGGTTGAAACATGTGCAACTCTCGACAGCTGATGGAGCCTTAGAAGCTGCACCAGCGGTAAGCAAATTAGATCAGAGGAGAAAATTGTCTTTTGAGATTGTTGAGTTTGTCAACTTGGTCCATCTTCTTCCAAAACATGATGAAGCACTTGCTTATGCTTGTCAAAGTGTGTGTCCAGAAAGCTGATTTTCTAAAACATCAATTCAGCTTACTATCTATCAACCTCAATTTTGGCAGCAGCTTTGCAGCTCCGACCAATCCTGAAGACCCAAGAAAGAGACCTTAAATTAGTATGGTGGCTGGTGTTGCCATGGACAGATGGGCACAGCTGATGCCATACTGGATCTTGTGAGCAGTGGAACCACACTTCGCGAAAACAATCTCAAGGAGATTAATGGTGGAGCAGTGCTTAGCAGCCAGGTAAATAGAGCTCAGACAAAAACCTCAAATTTGACAAGTTATGAGAATAGTTGGAAGCATGATTATTGCATTGAGTTAGGTGGAATAAAGGCACAATTGTGATTCAGAATATTGTTGCCCAATGCCCAAACCCATATGTTCAAGAGGCAAATGGTTTAACACAGAGTCACATATGCTTGAAGGGTGTATTTGTTGCAAACAAACGTGCACTTTTGGAGCGCAAGGAAGTGCTTGATGTAGCCCATGAATTGCTGGAGCGTTTTGAAGCTCATCTGACTGCACAGGGCCAGTTCACGGTATTCTCATTCACAACTGAGCCGCTCTTCTCCTTCTTTACTTGTGTTGATAGTGTATGATCACTGTATATGTGTTTACCGTATCATTGTGATGCACAACAGCTTGCTTGGCTCATCCATCAGAGGATCTGGAAAGGCTCTGCAGAATGGGTTCTCACCAATGTTGCAAAACTGACATGGTTAGTTTGCTAAGTACAGGTAGTGGCCAATATGAGAGGCAGCTCAGCAGAAGAAGTAGCTGAACGGATTTTAGAGCATACGGACTTTCCAGGACTGCAGGTATTGCAACAGTACACATGTGTAGGGCGTAAGGAAGTAGTTGTTGTTCTTGTGGAAGTTTTTAGAAGCCACTATCTAGAAATGAACTGGGAACAAGCTGTTGATATCTTTCTGATACATGCTCATGTAAGCAATGTGACTTCACAGGATGGGCCTAAATTTGTTTGCTTTTTCTGGTGTGAATTCAAATCAATAGCTCAGAATGTCTTGTTTGTGTTTCAGGGACCCACAATAAGTCCTGTGTACACCACTAAAAATGGAAACATCTCTGTGGACTACTATGCAATTGTCATATGTGTGCCAAAGCCCAAACTCTACCATGCCATACGCCAACTGCGGAAGGTACATTCATCCTGGCCTTTTCAATTTGACAGGTTTCCATGTGCAGTGTTGAATGTCATGAAACACAAACTCATCAGCAATCACTACTGCACAGACTGTTGCTCCTTTTGAATACTTCAATTGACTGGAAGTGTTTGGTAATGCAGGCAGGAGGCAGTGGGGTTTTGGTGTCCCCACTGACTTATATCTTTGACGAGGAGACTCCACGGTACCGAAATCTTCTGGCAGCTTTGAAATTGTAGTGCTTGATGTCCAGACTTGATGAGGATCTTGTAAGCATTCAGGGTCTCTTCTAGTGGAGAGCTTACCTTGTTGAATGCCTTGGCTCATGTTTTTCTCATGTGCTAAAATGTCAGTTGATTCAGCAGTTTGGTGAAGGGAGGTATCCATCTGTAGGTGATTGGGGATCGGTTGGAATTTTGCTAGGATTCTTCCGTGGGGTTGCTTGTGATCCCTAATTTACACTACAATATTCCCGAGGTTGTTACATAGACATGTGCATGGCCAAGGATTTTATTTTTGTTGAGGATGTTATGTAGACAAGCATATGGCCAAGGAGAAGGCAATTGATGAGAGATGATTGTAATGACAAAATGTGTGCATGGAAACTGAGGAGGAAGGGGGTATGCATTTATGATTGGCACCTGAAGTTTGTATTCTCGCAGTTTTAACATGTTCAAGCAGTTTACCATGTTCAAATGATTTGTGAAAAGCGTCCTGTACAATTGTTACGGGTTTATGCATGGTAGATGCCTTGCTCCCGAGGCTTTTAACTTCACACAGAAATTTTGCAAGTGTAAAGCGCAGAACCCCTGTTTCTGGACCAATGAGAAAGTGACTAAAAACTAGAGTAGAGAAGGGAGATAAACCCTCTTCCTCTGGTCCTCTGGACCCAATGAGCAAGTGACATGGTCGACAATGCAGTCCAGAAATGGGTTACAGGTTCATAATCAGCTGTAAGGGGCCAGATCAAAATTGACGTGTCTCTTCCTCATTGGACATCTGTGCTATAACCTAGTTATTATACCATGTTTGTACCTACTGCCTACTCACAGCTTCCACTTTACATCCATCACCTGCTGGGGTGGGTACATGGATAGAAAAAGATACTTTCATCCACATGCAGAAACAAAATGATGAGTGAAGAAAACAGTGATTCTATCCAGAATTGCATTCCAAGTTCTTCTGTTCCAAATTTCCATTCAGAATTCTTCCATTCCATATTCATTCATGGCTGAAAAGTTGCATTCCAAGTTCTTCTGCTCCAAATTTCCATTCAGAATTCTTCCATTTCCATATTCATTCAATGGCTGAAAAGTTGCATTCTTACAAATCATAATAATAGGCTTTCTCTAGGTACCCAACGCACTCTCTCTCTCTCTCTCTGACAACCCAAAGACTTCATAATTTTCTGCCACCCATATGGTTGTGTTTTGTTTCCTTCCTTCCCCATCTTTGCTCTCTCTGTCTCTTTGTGTCCTTTTGTCTCTCTTTCTCTGTCTCTCTTTGGGAGATTACAAATTGCAATGGAGGAAGCGTTTGGACTTCACCAACATTAAGCTTTTTTTTTGGGCATTTTGTGTGGGCCTGGAACATTCATACAAGAGGAGGAGAAGGAGGAGGAGGAGGTAATGAATCTCAGGACCCAATCAATATGTTGTTTCTTTGGGTTTTTGCTGGGGTTTTGGGAGATGTCTAACTTCTAGGGGTTTTTTTTTTTGGTTGGGTTTGGTTTTTTTGCCCTCACTCACACGAACACAAAAGAAGGAAGGAATCTTTTATGTTTTCTTTTTGTGTGTGTGTGTGTGTGTGTGGATGTGGAGATTTGGGTAGCAATTTTTTCTTCCACAGTCAAAAACTCAAACCCTGTGACATTTGCCACAACCCATTTTGTTTCTAGTATGTCTTTTGCTTATGGTGTGCTTGGTTTGGGAAGAAAGGAGGGGAAAATTCAAAATGCTGGCTTCTGGAAAGATACCCAATTGCTGTTTTCTTACCAAAAACATGTTTGAAGTTTTTTTGCATTCAAGATGGTGTTGGTGATGAGGGTGGTGTGATGGTGATGGTGGGTACCGCGTGTGTGTGTGTGTGTTTGAACTTGTTTTGGCTGTGAAAAGAATGGCAGTTTGTTTTCCAATGAGAAATTTAGGTTTTGAGATGGTTTGAGGATTTTTGTCAACTGTGGTTATTGTAGAGATGGGTAGTAGTCAAGGCTGTTTCTGTCGTTTCATGTCTCTGTGTTTCTTTTTTCTTTTACCCTCCATTGCACAATTTTCCACTTTGATGGTGGTGGCAGATTTGCAGGTTTCAGGGAATTTGCAGTTTGTGTGGTTTCATAAGATGATGATTCCATGTTTGTACCTACCACCTATTATGATGATCTCAAGTGCAGCATGGGGCTTTTTTTTAACCCAATTTGGATCCAAAAACCCACAATTTTTTTTTCAGTTATTGGGTCTTGCTTCTTCTGGCTCCAAATTGACTAATGCTCAAATTTCCCCTTTTCCATGGCTCAAATCTTCTCCTCCTTGCATGATTGGTCTTGAATTCTAATTCAGGGATCCATCTCCCCCAGTTTGAAATTTTGGAGAGATAGGTTTCTCAAATCCTCATTAGAGTTCTGTTAAATTTTGCAGGAACAGAGAGTATTGGACAATCTAAGACCCCTGCCAGAGCCTTTGGAAAAAAACCAGAAAAACAGGGGAAACATTTGTGATGATGCCAACAGCAAAAATGTAAAATGCTCATGAATTTATGGAGAAAAACTGAATATGGTTTCCAGTAAGATTTATGAATAAATGCTTTAAGATTTGAAGTGGGTTTGTATAAGGAGGTTGCATTATTTCCAATGAATGGAGGAATCACTCATTTGTTGGGTGTACCATTGCATATGATATGGTGTTTCATGTGTGAGAAGCATCATGAGGAGTTTTTGTTGTTGTTGTTTGGTCTTTGATAAAACAGGAAGAATTATGACACCATGCCAGTGGATACTGGAATGAGAACCCCGGTTCAGACAATTTGAACATAGCAATGGGAGAATGGAAAACAGGAGCTGCAATTAATGTTCTGGGGAGTGTGAGCATCAATTTTGGTACAAATCTGCTTAAGCTTGGTCACAATCAGGTAAGAAAAAAAAATGCTTTTTTTGCTAAAATATGTTTAGGCCCTCTAACCAACCTAAATTTTGCTGCTGTTGTTTTTAGAAACCTAGCACTTGGTTTTTTTTTTCCAGAAAGTTGTGGTTGTCTCAAATTTTTGTCAAATTCTGGTGAGAAAAAGGTGTTAGTTTTACTGGGTCATTCCTAATTGTTTGCTGATGTCAGTAGTAGCTTCTGTGTATTCAGAGGGAACGGTTGGCACTGGCAGAAGCAGCAGAAACAGGAGAGAAAGCTGTGCTCAAGAAACCTATCACTCACTTCCAGGCATGGCGTGTTGGTGTGTCCACATTCCTACTCTTTGCCCAGTTTCTCTCTGCCAATCACATTTATGTAAATGGCAGCACTTGTTGGGTCATTATGTAATCTGAAGAGCAGGATCTTGGGCTTATGGGAATGAACACATTCAACTCCCTTTCCTTGATTCAGTCATTTGGTAGTCTCCACTTTTTCCAAGGACATACAGACAGTGTCATTCTTCTTTCTTACTTTGTGTATCTCATTCTTTGAGTCAGGCAGTTATATACTTTTTGTCATGGTTTTTCATCATTTTCGGCCTCTTTCTGCTCTGTATGCCAACTGTGAGGATTTTGGCTATGATGTGGTGGTTTTGCACTTCTGCAGGTGTGGTTGTGTTCATGTTGGGAAACATCCTCAATTTTATCTCCTTTGGCTATGCAGCACAGGTGGATTTTGTAAAACCTTTTGCTACTGAATAAGCTGAGTGTTGCCTTGATCAAAGTCTTTAGAATTTTTTGGAAAACATTTTCTTACTGTAATATGAGATCAGTCAACAGATCAGTCTTGTAGTCAGTAGAGAGTTGTTTCAAGAGCTTCAATCTAGTTGTGCCTTGGAATTGGGTTTTTTCAGGGTTTTGTAATAATCTGCACCATTGTTGATTATTATAGCAAATTAGTAGTTTTGCTTATCCCAAAATTTCTGTGGATTCTGATCTGGTCCTAATCTCTTATACATTGTGTTCCTTCTTCTTGCAGTCACTTCTTGCAGCATTGGGTTCTGTCCAATTTGTCACCAACGTATTTTTCGCATATGTCTTGCTCAATGAAGTTGTGACTAGGAGGTAATGTAGCCTGTTGGAACACCTGAACCTGTCAGAACTTGATTATAATATAGGATTGCAATCCCCAAAAAATGCTTTGAACGACAATGAGCTGAAATGGATAACTTGATGGAAGAGTTTCTTTCATGATGCTCTCAATCTGTCTTCGTTGGGACTTAACTTTTCTTTCTATCCAATGTAATTCACTACCTTTAGACTTGGGACCAGTGATGTGTGAGCCTCTTTCTGAATCATAAATTGATGGGCAAGTTATAACAGTTGCTAACATTACAGATTGGATTGGCTTGAGTTGGGTGTGCAGAATTGTGCTGGCAACTATATTCATTATGGCTGGAAATGTGTTCCTTGTTGCCTTTGGAAATCATCAATCTTTAAGTAAAGCCTCCTTGCTCCATGTTTTATGCACAAATAAATTGGCAATTGCCCATATAGTAGATGCACCCCAGAATTGCTGCATTCTTTTTTTGTTGCTTATTGGGTGTGTGCAAATCAACTTTGACAAAAGATGAATTAAGAGAAGGTTTTTTTTTCCCTCTTTTTTTTCGGGTTTTTGTTGGGCTGCAGTTTATACTCATGAGGAGCTTTTGGCAAGCTACAAGGGCCATGCATATCTTGTCTATTGTTTGGTGCTTATTCTTGTGGTTGCTCTCCACCATGTGATTTACAGGTTTGTTGTTCTCCCTTACCTACCATGTTTTACATCAACTGACAAAAAGAAGAATATGAGGGGGAAAAAAATTTTAAAATAAAAATTGAATGGAAAATTTCATCTTAGAAACTGATAATGCACATAATACCAAATGGGTTTCATTTTTTGTTAGTTTTTTGGATTCTTGAACAGATCAAGATTTCTGTGGTTATTGAAAAGTTGACTGGAAAACAGTCCCTTTGTTTGGGTAAACCTCATGGAAATACACAGTATGGTGTAATATGCTCAGGTACCCAGTTTTTTGGGTGTCAGATTAAAGATGAAAAAATTGAACCGTTTGTGTTGTTAAAAGATTTTGGTATACTAAGTTGTGCATAATGTATGTCTGTCTGTATGTATGGCATCTTTATAGGTGCTCATTTTTCTTGGGGTAAACTGGGATTGGCAGGCGTGGGAGAATCTTGATCTCTGCATACGGGGAAGATGGGGTTGGTCCACACTGGTGGATGTTGTTGCCATATGCGTATTCTGTTGTTTCCGGTGCAATTGGATCTCATTCAGTCTTGTTTGCCAAATCACTGTATGTCACACTTGCCGAATCATTGCTGAAAATCAGTGGAACTTTTGGACTGGGTGTTTTGTAAGCATTTATGTTTCAACACTGCACATCAAATCTCTTGCTTGATTGTGTTATGGAGATTTCAGCTGGCCTGCCAACTGAAACTTTAGCACTGGCTTTGAGTACTGGAATTGAAAAACATGCATGGGACCAGGTCAATTTTGCTGCGGTTGTCAATGGAAGGGGACAACCAATTCGATGAGTGGTTTACATATCTTGTGCTGTTACTCTTTGTTGGGACAGCATCATTTTGGGTATGTGATGGCTATATTGTGAAACAGTTTTATTTCTGTGCTTAATTTATACTATCTGATTCATACCCTTTTGTTTGCATTAATGACTTAGTTACAGTCGCAGAGTACCAACATTTTTCTGTCAACAATCAAATCATGTTTTAAGAAAGCAAACTGAAGCAATCCATTGAGGGTCATGGAATCTCCATATTTGTTTCACAACCAAGAGGTTGAGTGCATGATCAGTTAACAGCCCCATCTGCAGACAACAGGAAAGGGCTAGAATCCTAAAGCCTCAAAGTAACCTCTAATTCATCAATCTCATTACACTAAGACAAAACTTGCATTGGATGGTGATGCAGATGGCAAGGTTGAACGATGGGTTGGCCATGTTTGATGCCATTCTCATTGTACCGATGCTCCAGATTGCATGGACTTTCTTTTCAATTTTCACCGGTTTCATCTACTTTGAGGAATACAGGGTCTGCACAGCCCCTACTACTATTAGTGCAGCCCCCTTTGAGCTTTCAACCCACATGAGTTTGATTTTTTTTCTTTCGTTTCTCAGTGTTGTTGTTCATTGTAGTGCGAGTGATTTTCCTTCTGTTCATCTCTTCTGCTTTCTGTAACAAAGTGATTGTTCTGTGAAGCTGCCAGGTATTTGACAGGCTTCGATCATATATGTTTGCTGTTGGCATTTTCTTACTCTTTCTCGGCATGTCACTTCTTGCTCCCCAAGGCTCCAGAGGTGGTTATTACAATCAATCCCCATCGATTCAATAAACAGCTATTTTCTCTTGGTGGTCATCCTGGGTTGGTACCTTCTTGGCTCATGGGTCATTTCTGTTCCAGGTACTAAATTTTCTCTTCATTGGGTATGCTTCTTCTGTTCAGGTGCCGGGACCAAAAATGAAGATGATGATGAGACCGAGTCTGTGCCTCTTATGGCTGATGGGTATGTTTTTGGTTTCCGCCCTTTTTTTCGATCTTTGGCTCACCTGCACTAATCAGCATATTAACTTTTAGAAACGACCTGTTCATTGTGGTTTTTCCACTTTTGCTCATTTCTTATTAAAGATGAGTTGACCAATGGTGTGTGTATTAGCTGTGTTTCAAAGAGGCAACCTTTGAAAGCAAACCTCTGACCAAAAAACTACAAAATGCAATTTCAAAGAGAGACTTTGAAAGCTAACTTCTGACCAGAAATCTACAAATGCAACATTTTTGGAGATAGAAAACGTGGCAACACCTGGCGTGACACTATAAAAAATGCAAGATTTTATGCAAGTTTGACTTTGCTAGTTACTGATTCTTGGTCACAGAAAACTCTCAAACACGGAAGTCGATCATTGACCAGGGAGGACGAAGAGGGGAGTAGTAGAGAGACTTAATTCTGTGGGAGATGTTTGTTTCTTCTGGGTTGCAGAGCAATGCTGCCAACAGAGCGTAGGGAGGCTTCACACCGGCGATCATTTGTGCAGAGTATTCTCTCTGATGCAGCCTTGGTCATGGGACGTGCCAAGGTACAATTTTTATTTTCTCACACAGAATGGAATCATTAAGTGTTTTTTTTTTTTTTTAATTCAATTTTCAATGAGATTATTATATTATTCTTGGAAGTCTAGAAAGAAAGAAGGGTGTAAATTTTTTTTTTAATTTTTGGTTTCAATTTTTTCTTAGTTCTTAATTTATATACGCAGTTATGTTTTGGTTGGAAATTTGTTTTGCAGTCAGCTTGCAGGATGTCAGTGGGTTTAGGCCAAGACCGCGTCCAGGCGTCATCGGTGTTTGCCATGCCTATGCTTGCATCATCACGCACTCAGTGGCGCACACCAAATTCGAACTCTGAGTGGCTCTCGGGTCTCACCAATGAGGTTCGCAAAACTACTTCTGATTTGAACACAATGCCACTTGATCGGTTGTAAACAACATTTATTCTTGATTTGGAAACAACAGATCAGATCAATTGATTTTGAGCATGCACGAGCGCGTGCATGATAAATAACAAGAACTTGCAAATGGAAGCAAATCACCAATTTGCTGAAGCCCTTTAGCCAAAGCCAAGGTGTTAAGATTCGGTTTTTTTTCCAAGTGAAAAATATTTCATTGTATCTAATTTTTTCATGACAAATTTGCTATAAATAAAATCTTAAAAACCATGTCACCTATATCTGTATGCAACAAAATTTTAATTTTGAGGAGGAGGATTCAAGAGGTGGTTTTTTCAAGTGAGAGGATGTTCAAGGCATGAATCCTAGTATTTTATTTTCTTTTGTTTTGAGCTCTCTTTAGGAATTGAGAATAAATATGAAATAACATGACATGGTGTGTAGTGACAATTTGAAAATGAGTGACAATTCATTTGTGGAGGATTAGAAATTAGGGTTTAGGGTTTGGGTGTCCATCTTGTTTCCCCCATGTTTATGTAAAGGTGAACAAGGATTGATCAAGAACCTACGAGATGAAAAAACCTGAGTGATTATTATTATTACTATCATTGTTTTGTGTATGTGTGGAATTAGTGGAATTGGAATTCAATTCATGTTATCGAATTTTGTGAAGTGATGGGAAGTATTTACATGATGAGAATTGTGTGCAATATGTCACTTGTGTTCACTAAGTGAGTGAGCCCGATGAATTAGGTCTATATGTATTGACATTACATGTTGTTGGTGTTATGTAAGAGATGTGCAAGTTAAATTTGAGGCAAGCTAGTTGGGTATTGGGAAGCATAATTCATGCAAGAAGTGGGTCACATATCATGGAATATGTATGTGTTTACTAGTAGGAGCTTGATAGATTGAAGGGTTCGGAGTTTATTGTCTTCATGTGATTTTGTGGGTGGGACTATGAATGCCAATATTTGGATTTCCCATGATATTAAAATGTGAGATCCTTTTGTATCTAATCCCATTATGTGCATGATATAAAATTTAGTGTTCAAAGCAAAAAGCACTAAGTTGCACTAAGCTACAAAAACGTTGTTGTTGTATATTGATCGAACCTATGTGAAATTGAAATACCAAGTACCCTATGTTGTGGTTTGAATCAAAGCTAGATGTGAATCCATGAGAGTTGTTCTATGATAATCTCATTGCATACTATTTG
>Ga0209208_10011756_pt1 | contig 11181 bp, 7 predicted proteins | sample S1TSphfallax_3_FD_187694 | JGI IMG/M metagenome (GOLD analysis project Ga0209208, IMG submission 187694) | Host-associated microbial communities from peat moss isolated from Minnesota, USA - S1T2_Fd - Sphagnum fallax MG (SPAdes) (version 2) | ecosystem: Host-associated > Plants > Peat moss >... | reverse complement strand
ATAGCAGGGGTCTTTCTGGTAGCCTGCGTTAGCGGCATCATGAGTCAGTCACCACCATCGCTACCATTACCACCGCCACCACCGTCTCCACCATTACAGTCGCCACCACCACCGTCTCCAACATTACAGTCGCCGCCACCACCGTCTCCAACATTACAGTCGCCGCCACCACCGTCACCTCCAATACTGTCGCCGCCACCACCGTTATTGTCACCACCACCACCATCACCACCATTATTGTCACCACCGCCACCATTATTGTCGCCACCACCACCATCAGTCCCACCACCAACATCACCACCGCCGCCGCCACAACGACCACCATTACCACCACCTTCATCACCACCACTACCATCATCCCCACCATCACCACCATTGTCATCACCTTCATCACCACCATTACCATCATCACCACCATTGTCATCACCTTCATCACCACCATTGTCATCATCGACACCATCATCACCACCATCATTGCCACCAATCTCATTGTCACCATTATCACCGCCATCATTGCCACCAACCTCACCAATATCATTGCCACCATTATCACCAATATCGTTGCCACCAATTTCACCAATATCATTGCCACCATTGTCACCATCATCATTGCCACCAGTATCGCCAATATCATTGCCACCATTGTCACCATCGCAAGCACCAGCAACACCCCCAACAAGTGGAGTAGTGTACTCAAAACCATTTTTCAATTCAACAGTTTTTGTGCATGAAAATTTGTTGGTGGTGGCAGGACCTGGAGGTGATGTGAACAAATTGCAACGGGGCAGTGTGGTTGTGGTGACCAATGATATCAAAAAAACTTCTGACAGTTCATCGAAAGTTCTTGGGGTGTTCCAAGGTCAATATGTACAAGATGGAAATGAAACTATACGTGTGACTGCAACTGCTACCATATTTGCTGATTCTAAAAACCCGTACAACACCACCTATGAGGTAAGAATTTGAAATTTTTGACCTCATCTATCATATGTTCATGAGTTGTTTTCAATTACTAACTTTTGAATCATATTTCACATTTGCCATCTTTATCATTTTTTGCATGCAATGGAATTGAAATGATGCATAATTTATTGTTAAAGAAGTTTTGGAATGTAATTTTGAATGTGATGATTGGTGTGTAATTGTCATGAATTTGTTTTGTCCTTTTCAATTTTGGTCAAAGATGGAAACCTTTGACAAATTAAAGTTGAATTAACAAAACATAGGGAAAGTGGAATTGTGGTATTGATATCATTTCAATGTTTTGTTTTATTTTCCATTGTGAAACAAAAGGATCGTTGTGTTTTCCCATTATTAAACAAATCATTTCACATTTGCATGGGGGATTCAAGTTTTTCTTGATGATTGCATAAGGAATTCTAAAAGAATTTCTTGTGAATGCTTTGAGGTTGTGAGCCCAATACTTGTACATATATATTTGTGAAGTTGTTGCACTTCAACATCTAAGTTGCAATTTGTTGCAAGTATTTTGGTTCCAAAATGGATAATAAAGTTTTTAGTGTTAAAATTCCAAATTGTTCTATAATATGTGTATTTAATAATTTGGATTGTTGGATCATATTATAATTGGCATACATAAGCTTTTGATGCATCATGTATTCAAGGGCTAAAATTTCGACATGGTTTATAATACTTTGTTGAAAGTTTTTTTTTTGTGACCTTTGTTTTAAAGTTTGAATCTTGCAATATTATGATTTGAATTTTGTTCATATCAAACAAATTCGTGCCATGAACTTGAGATTATGAAATTAACATTAAGCAAGTAACTATATTGCAGATTGCGGGGCAACGCACATCACTCACATCAACAGATGGTTTTCCGCTTTCAGTGGTGTCAGGAATCCAATTCAACTTGGAAACTAAAGAATACTCATATGGGTTGACAGGACTAGCATTTATTGATACTGTGTCTACTCAAGTTTCCCCCCAAAAATTGTCATTAGTACCATCTCCTAGCCCTAGCGACCCTAGTGAGGTTGAAGTCCCTCAAGCATTGCAACAAAATATCTTTAGGCTTAGTATCTTGTTTTGTAAAAATGGGAGATGCCAAGGTTAACAAGTCATTATAATGATACATCCAAATGATCACCATGGAATTGTTGATGGGAAAAAATACATTAAAGTGAATGGGAGATCCCATGAAAAAATAACAATTCACTATTTATTTGGTAGATTTAAATCACCATTATCGAGTTAATAGTGGATAAAAACATAAGAAGGTGAATGAGAAATGCCAAGGCTCACAAATTATCATTTTTTGTTGGATAGATCTACATCATCACCATATACGTGTTTGTGAATTATGTAAATATATAAGTACTTTAGCCATTAGTTGCATAATAAAATGAGATGAAAAAGGTTTATTTAGTACATTGGTTGGTTTTGGTTTTTACTTGGTTATAATCTTGGTTTTTTATATGGTTATTGGGTATTTAGACTAATATCAATTCTAAAATTTGAAAAAAAATCCAAAACTAGAGTTGGAAATAAAAATAATCTAAAAACCAAAATTAGAACCAACTTCTAGTTATAATCAAACGTAGAACTTGAATTTACTTCTCATGAAATCTAGACCAAAACACATATTAGCTCTAAAACTTATTTTATTTAGGTTACAATGTTGAAATGTTTTTAATTTTGAATATTTTCCCTTTTTCCTTTTGGAATTAAACAAGTTGTTAGTTTGATGAAAAACCAAGGTTTCGGATTATAAAAACAATTTTTTTCAAATAATAATTTGAGGGTGGGGTAGGGGTGGCACTATAAGGCATGCCATTTATTACTTTTGAACCATGTCCCAAATATGCATTTTTCATTAAAAAATAGGGCTTAGGCATGTAGTTGATATAGATGGTCACATTTTATTGGTGATATAATGTTAACTAATAATTGCAATAAATTTAGCCTTTGGGCTATGCATATGTAGGAATAATTAGATTAGATTTGGAATTGGATTTCCCTAGGAATCTTTTTTAAAAGGATTGGAACAAAAAGTCTTGAAATGTGAAAAATCAAGTTTAAAACCAAACCAAAATGTTAGGTAAAGAGAATTTCCAATTGTATAGATAATATATTGGTAGGTAGATAGTTGTAGAACACCTTGGTGGTAATTGCTAATATTCTAACATTGTTTTATTTTCAAATTTTGTACTCAACATATTATTTTCAAACATGTAAAGTTTTTATAACAACTATAGAAATCAAAAGTAAAATAAACAAAAAATACATTACAGAGTTCATATCTACACAATTATTGTTTATGTAATGATCTGAAAACAAAATTAAACCATATCATATTGGAAAAAAACAAAATACATGAAACAAAATAAAATTATAATATCAAGGTTCTTTTCCATCAAAACCAATTTCTAGTTCTAACACATTGAAATTCTTTTTCAAAAAACTATTTTATCATGTTCTTTTCCTCCTCATCATGATCCTCATAATATTCCAATGTTAAATCATTTATAGAACTTTTGAAAAATCTTCGTTAAGTAATTCCTACCATAAGCTTCAATTCAAAACTCCTCGTGAATTTTAATCAATTCATTTACTTTGTCTTGTTATTCCTCTCTTCACCCTATCAAACACTAATATTCCACTTTTGTCCAATCTATCCAATAAGGACAACATAGTTTTGACACTTGGCATGCTAAAAGAAGTTTCTTTGAAAGCAAGCTAAAACAACAAGCCAAATGTAGGATAATTACCAATAAGTAAGTAGGTAGGAAGGTAGGTACATAAATATATACTTAGCTAGTTGAAAGGTAGGCAAGTAAATAATAGGTAGATAGGTAATAGGTCTAGGTAGGTAGTGGGTAGTTAAGTAGAAAATAAGTGGTAGGTTGATCTGTAAGTTAAGGTTTGTAATAGGTGGGTAGGCGAGTAGATAATAGCTGATTAGCAAACTTGTGTCTCCTTAAATTGGCTTAGTATTCACTTAATTAGCTTGTATTTATCTCTGTAGGTGAGTTGATTCTCTTCTTTGTGCAATGGATTCGTTTCATTTGTGCCAAGGAAAGAAAAAGAAATAAAAGCTTTGAAAAGGAAGTTATCCAGTAGAAGAATGCCCTTTTAGGGACCCGAGTCCTGACCAGTAAAGCTGCAAATTCTGACAAGAAATCTGGAACTCCTAATGTACCCAAAGTTTCCGAGATTCTGATCCAAGAGGAGTCCAAGAGACAACGTGGAGACTCGATAGACGACACTAGTCAGTAGAAACAGGCGAGTTCATCATTAGAATATGGGTCCACTGTCCCCTAGCTCAGAAACACCACTATATATGATGGGCACTCCCCTGCCGTCAGGCCACATCCTGCGGAGACAATATATCGCAGAGCATCGACATGATTTCCGTGTAAAATCATCATAACGCTCTACCGATGAACACCCCATAACTTGTTTCACGGTGCAAAGCAACTTATCCAATTCGGTGCAGTTCTTCCAGCTCCGTTTTCACTCCTGTTCAATCAGATTTTAATTATTTATTTTGGCAGTTCAACGAGATTTCACTCTAATATGATTTCAAAACTGGGTGTGAAAATGACAAAATTTCAGAGTCCAACGCATGCAGGGAAGGTTGAACGTGGGCTTTGACCTTTCATAGCCGTATAACTTTTTACTCGGATATACCATGAGGGGGTATATACCAGCGTCGATCCTGGTAGTGGGTCCAAGACTGATTTTTGGCTGATAGGAGACAATCTCATACTTGGTATTGAGACTGGTATAAATCAGACATACACCGCTTAAGTATTATCTCAAGTCCCTACCATGCTGGTACGGATACAAGGTTGGCACTGCCTCAGGTCATACCGGCCTGGTAGGGTCCTTGATACAAGTGGTGAAAGCAAGCGCATACTATACCAACATTGGCGTATGGCATTGTTTTCTTTATGGATTCTCACTAGTGGCCTTAGTGGCGATTATGTGGATCAGCTGGCAACCAGAAACACATGAGCTAGGACATCCGTATAATTGTACGAACAGCTACTACACACAAAATTGTGTGTTAAAATATTTATGGTGAGTTTGGTTAAGGAGGAGGCAGGTGTTCTCTATCCATCTGGTGGTTTTGCCTCAGCAAGGCTCCCAACTTGAGTCAGAGTGAAATATTACATTTGTACATGTGCAATGGTCACCAGACTCATCTCATAGGAGGAGCTAGGTGACATTTTCCCATAAGAACTGTCCTGGTGTATGTAGTGTATATACATTGGAAAATATTTCACATATCCAGCTGATATATGTTCAAGTTCCATCCGCAATTGGTTGTCCATTTGGGTAAAGTCTATCTTTGCCATTGTCCTTGATTAGCTCCCATTTTCATTGTGCAGCAAATAAAATTTGGAGGAAACAAACCCAATTCATGTACTTTAAATAATATTATAGGTTCAACATAGGCTTGGATGCCCTGAGTAAGAACTTCGGTGGATTGAGAGTACCTGGGAACTCAAACCCGGGTTCAAACCCAGTAGTGTGCAGTTGAAACTCTTGCCGGATCTCTGGCAATAAGCTTGACTTTGGGGTGTCAACAGCTATTCAGGTCGGGTCTGCTATTGTGCTTCAAAGGAAAAAAGGAAAAAAAGGTTTGGGAAATGGCTAAGATCACTTGCTCCATATATAGGAATTCAAGAATATACCTTTCATATATTCTTACTTGGTCACTGTATTGTCTTGAAGATAAAAAAAAAATCTCTCAGATTTTCTCTTCCTTTCTCTTATTTTCAGCTTATCTAGGGCCTAGCCTTTGGAGCTAATTGTATAAACCCCCCTTGACACTGTAATTCATCATAGTTACTTCGCCCTGGACTTCTGCATGGATGTAAAAACAAAATCCTGCCTCCTTGGATTTGGACATACTGCTGATGTAAAGGATTTTCACATTTGTCCTTCCATTGTATACGGTAGTGTAAAACCTCGGTATCATGGGGAAAAATGAAAAAAAAGGCTTTTCGCAACTCGGGGACAAAAGAAAATCAGGTGTGAATTCTACAAATGGTTTTTTATGGATTTTTAGGGGAAAAGTCACCATTTTGTGAGGGGAAAAAGTCAAAAGTGGCCACATTTAGATGCCGAGGTCATGGAGGTCGCCGGGACAACTTGGGATCCTCAAAATGTTCTACTTTCTGCCTGACATCTACCCAGATTTGGCTCATTAAATGTTGTGGATATTGGGCAGTTCACCTACTTGACAAAAGTGAAAAAAACACTGGATATCATGGGAAAAAATGGAAAAGAAATGCCTTTTTGTCATTGGAAAGTTATTGTGGACTGTAGAAACAAATCTTGGACGAAGCACCATGAAATGGTGTCCAACACTTGTACAAATAGTGAAGAAATACTCACAGCACAGTTAAAGTATTTCAATCAAGCTGCTAATTTGATCAGAGTATCATTAAATTAGGCTGTGGACTGCAGAAAACAAATCCAAGTTCCTGAAACTGATGAATTGAGCTAGAAAATAGTGCAGAAGAAGAAAAGAGACGATCAAGGAAATTTTCTGGGCTCTGACCATGCAAACCCGTGCAGGAACGATGAGTGGGCAGTTGGAGATCAGTTGTCCTGAACAATTCTAGATATTACATCGACAAGGTCTCAGAAATATCTACGCACACACAAATAGAAAGTGTGGACTTCAGTATACCTGGCATGTAACTAGGTGCACTCATCCTCATATGGAACTAGGCTGGAGGAACCGTAAGAGCATGAGCTAAAGGCAATTGAACTTTCCACGTGCCTAGTATTGCACCCAGGCTCATCAGAAATTAAGATTTTACTTCTTCTATTAGATCTATGCCAGAATCCCAGTGAATGAAATCTGCTAGTTTAGCTAACGAACCTGGTCTAAATTATATGTTGGTGAAGATGATCAGATATCTCGATCTTAGAAACTTGAACGTGTTCAAAGCAAAGTAATTAGACATACAAGGAACACCAACAAGCTGAACATCGAAAGGATAGGGGAGATTGGATCGACAGATTTTGTGACACCAATATAGTGAGCTGTAGCAGTGGCCGAAGATGTTTTAGGAGCTGGTCCAGCTGCTGAAGTAGGTGATGTCGATGTTCCGCCAGATGGAGGTGGGACGTTTGAGACAGTTGTGGAGGGACCTGGGGACAGTGCAGGTGAGGTGGACGCTGGCGGTGGGGTTGATGAAGGCGGTACAACACTAGGGGCTGGTGCCGTTGTTGGTGCAGATCTTGTTAGATCAGAGTAGCCTGCACCATTGACAAAACAACCACAATGCGAGGCTTTGACAGATTTCAGCTTTTCCCCTAAGAAGAAAGGTTGAAACTGGGTTTAAAATGAACCAGGATGTTTTTCAGATCATCTGTCAACGACATTTACAGTGTAAAGTAGAGGAGAGTTACAGTTGCATCACTTACAGTCGGTTTGAGTCCAACCTAGAAACTGTTTTGCACGGTTGAAGGTGAAAGAAAAACCTTGCATGAAATTCTCTGCAAGGCAACCAAAATAGATCATTAGTCTTGACTCTTGACTGGCCTCGTCAGATGAATATTACAAGCCATTAATATTCAATGGACAAAAAATGAGATAAATCATAAACATGTATAATATGCTACACATAGGAAGAATCTCTTTGGATCACATTCAATCTCGAATCCGGACCAGGTTTTTTTTGGGACCAATTTTTGCATTTTCTGAACCTGAAAATATGATTTTGACAGATACAAAAGATTTTTGTGAAAATAATGAGCCTTTAATCTGCCAGATTTTGGGGGAAAAAATAACGCCAGATCTCTAGGACAGGTTCCAGAAGGTAGCCAAAATATAAAAGGATTCTTAAAATTGTCTGCAAGTTCACATGTGTTCTGTAGCCAAATTTGGCTAAATATTTCTCAATGATAGCCAATTTGGCTACATCACAAAATTGAAAAGAAAACCCTGCTGTGGACAGCATGCCACATGAGAGACAGGATTTGCAGCCTAGTTAAATGGTAATTAGAACTTGAGAGTAATCATTAGAGATGCCCAAGAACGAATGTGTAGTAATAATCTGTGGACCCTTCTGGACTTTCAAAATTACCAGGTACCGAGGTTTTTAGATTTAAATTGGGCCGTAAGTCTAGCTAAGAAGGAACCACCGAAGGTAAAACTTTACAAAAGGACTAAAGCCTGGGTCTTGTAGCCTAAATTCAAATTCTCATTAAAAAGAATCGTTGAATGAATTTTTTTGCAACTCAACTGCTAGTAATTTTTAAGATCATTGTCTCAATATCTAATCAATCATGTGATTATCAATATTGGATTAACCTTAATTTTGGAAAGTGTGTATGTTTCCAATTCAGAAAATTGCATGTGTTTACAACAATTAGACCCAAGAGTGTTATATGCAGAGTTGAAATACATACGCCCAATGATTGTGTTATGGCCACCGTCCAGAATTCCCACACAAAGTGTTATGCCATTCCCCTGAAAGCAGGCAGCATGATCATCATCTGTGTGTCAGACATTTAGGCAAAAATCTCTGACTAGTAGCTAGCTAGCTCAAAATGGCGTTGTTTGTTCCTTGAGCCGTCAGTTCAGATAATTTTAAGAGATGAACTGCAGCACCCACGGATCTCGAAGCGAACTTCAGAATCAGGATTTAGTAAGCTCTTCCGATGATTGTGGCCTTTAATGCATGGAAATCTGTGCGTACCGTCTGGTTTGGAAACGCAAAAAATTCATTAATCGGGCCAATATCGTTCCCATTTGGAAATGTCAAATAAATGTAAGGCGTCACAAGCTGGACAGTTGGACTGCAATTGCAAGCATACCAACACCCACCTCAACAAAGTCATTCCTGAGTCAATCAAACATTAAGCATTAATGCTTTTAGTTAATCTTCACTTTAATGTTGTTAATTTTCAAATTTACATTATTTAAATATTAATTGTAACTTATTAGTTTGAATTGCAAGTAATTGTGAAGTTTACTTTTTCACTTGAAATCCCTGAGCCTTTTACATATACAAATTATTGTGAGACTTCTGACAATATTTTTCAAGAGCATCGTCAAAACATGGTGAACTTACGGGAAGGTGAAACAACTCCCCCAGTCCAAATAATTGATTGGAATTGCGCCGGGAATTTGCGCTTTATACTGCATATATACGGAGACGTAGGTTGATTAGAAAGTCAATGACTGCTCGAATGTGCAGCTTTAGATAGGAATTTATAATATAAGAACTTCAATCCTCAACAGAATATGTTGCACCTTAAGGGATGTAAAACGCAAGTGACGAGAAGCAGATCTTCTAAAAGGTAGAAGAAGAAGAAGAAGACGAAGACCTACGTCTGTGATAAACTGCTCAAAAATGGGGGTTGCTAAGTATGTATACGTTAACCCAGTGTCGAAGCTCACGGTTGATGATACTTGAATAGATTTTGACCCTATCTGAATGGTTTCGATCTCCACAGCGTCCTGTTGGCTGCAACAATGACAAGCCCTATAGAAGTTAACAGATAATTAGGGTTCAAGATGTAGACAAAAGCCAATTCAGGCCATGGTTATGTGCGTTAGGTCTGTCATGTTACACGATAAAAGCGTTAGGTTTGTCATGTCTAACTCCCACACAAAAGCAAGCCATGGTTATCAGCGTCAGGTTTGTCTACCTCCCAGACAAAAGGAAGCCTAGGTCTGTCACGTCACGTCTACCTGCCAGACAAAAGCCTATTGCTCTATGCATGAAATACTCTCTCTGCAACTTTGAATAATATAGATCTGGAATTAAGTTCAGCAAGGACTTGACGTCCGAGTAAGTCAACATACATAAACAACGAAAAGGAGGCATATTTCAATGGTGAACGTTCGAGCTGCTGGGATGAAGATTAAGCCCGTGTGCAGAGAGACTCACCCTGAAGAGCTTAGGAGTAATGGAACGGTTTGTTGAGTAAGCGGGCCAATGTCTCCGAAAGCAATCCTCCCATATGAATCGTTGCCAAGGCAAATAGAGAAAGAATCGACCACTCCTGCTCTGCGGAGTGCACTTGGCACGGAAATAATTCCGCTTCCCAAACCTAGAACGCCGTCCGGAGCAATATCTTGCAAAAACCCGCCTGTTTGTGTTTGCCCACATCTGCAGCAATTTTCAGAGTACAGAAAAGACGATCTTCAAAGTTCAAATCCTCTGCATATAAAGACAGTCAAAACCTCTGCCCTTGAGACGTTGGAACTGTCTGGTACTCGCTAGGACCTAGGAAAATTTCTATCCTGATTACAACTTTTATTGCCAGGAATTATTACCACTAGAGTGATGATCCTGGTACAAAAAACTGTTGATGAATGAGGATTTTTTGTTTTAATACCCAATGACAACAGGGGCACTGACAAGGCGTCCGCCTTTCTCGGGTCTTAAATACAGGTTGTCCTCAAACAAAACCCCAGAACTGGACGCATTGTATACGTAAGAATTGTTGTATGTGTTTAGATAATTATAATCTTGTGTATAGGGGCATTGATCGGCGGCAGTCGCGCATGTAGTTGCATTTATGCACAGTGTGTCATTGCAAAGGATTTCTTTGGAAGTCGACGATAAACTTGGGGAGTACTCGTTCAAATTGTTCTGCATTACCAGTGCCCCCAAGGTTGTTAGTACGTATGTATAAAAAACTCACCCAATGAATTATCGAAAGTCTGCCTAAATTCTTCAGCTCGCAATTGTATTATCAGGTAACCAGCAAATAGACCATTTTATATATGTTCTGGCCTACATCCCATTCCTCGGGGTACAAATGTACTACACACTCTTTTAGGATTCCCTGTGGGACCATGAAGAAGAACGTGAATTTCCCTTATGCAAACATGAAATGGCTTGTTTGCCAATGGGAAATACAATGATCCCAGTCATGTTTCACAATGGGAAAATTAGAATTATAAAACATCAAAATAATATTGGTTCGACGATTCCCCTGAGAGAGCTTTCCCTATATTGTGTTAATTCAACTTTAATTCGTCAGAGGTTTCCACTCTTTCCCATTGAAGGAATGCAAAAAAATTTCTTGTGATGTACATGATATCTATGTAAAAATATCTTTGAACTCAGCTGCAGTCTAGTCTCCATCATTGAAAGCTCGCAGGGGGTAACTTACAGTGTGTGGATCAAAGCCTGAGACAGACTGGGGGCTACAATGTTGGCATTCGCAGGGGAGCCA
>Ga0209208_10011755_pt1 | contig 11181 bp, 3 predicted proteins | sample S1TSphfallax_3_FD_187694 | JGI IMG/M metagenome (GOLD analysis project Ga0209208, IMG submission 187694) | Host-associated microbial communities from peat moss isolated from Minnesota, USA - S1T2_Fd - Sphagnum fallax MG (SPAdes) (version 2) | ecosystem: Host-associated > Plants > Peat moss >... | reverse complement strand
AGCCATTGATAGAATAGGCACGAATAGCCATTGATAGAATAGGCACCAATAGCCATTGATAGAATAGGCACCAATAGCCATTGATAGAATAGGCACCAATAGCCATTGATAGAATAGGCACCAATAGTCATTGATAAAATAGGCACCAATAGGTACCAATAGCCAATAATATAATAGGCACCAATTGTCGCAATCCTAGCCTTGGGCTAACGACCAAGGCAAAGGTTTACAAGCTTGCGGGCCAAGAAGGAAGTCGAAAGTCACACAACATACTCCTAGGAATGTGAGAAGGTGTGAGGGAATGAACCCTCACACCCCAAGGGAGTTCCACTTTGGGAGTTGGAATCCCAATGGACTCCCGAATCTTCAAAAGGCGATTGTAGGGTCAAAACTCAATGGCTTGAAAAAAAATTTATATCAATGAAAAGCTCTTGGAACATAGATATCTAAGATGGGCTCGCATTGCCCATTTGGACATCTGAAACACAAGTGATGGCCAAAAGAAAGGTCGGGAGTCAAATTGGCAATTTGACTCCCGACCACTAAAAGTCAAGAATCGACCCAATTTTTGTGCGTGAAGATGGCCTTGCAACATACCGTTGGAAAGCTCTCAACAAAGGATACAACTTTGCTTTAGACCTCATCTTAATCAAAGGTCTGCACACAAAATTATTCCAAAGTCAGAGGAGTCCCAACCTTAGCAATTTCGAGACTCCCACTTAGGAGTCCCAGGACAAAAAGCTATTTGGATGTGGGCCCCATGGAAAGGTGTAGAGTATACTATAAAGGGGAAGGTGGTGGCTTCCCCCAAGTCCGGGCCATGGTGAGTCTGGTGTGTCCATGTTGCCCATGGCTCGTCCTAACACCAAAGGTGCTCCAACTATGCACTAACCACCTTGCGTTGGTTTTGTGTAAGTTTGTGTGAGTAGATAAAGCTTGTCAACTCTTCCTAGTCCCATCCCGGAGCTTCAACACGCCCCTCTACCCTTCCAAAGTGCTGTGAGCCAAGGAGCGTGCCCCGACTTTTTATTCTTTCGTTGTTTTCTATTTGGGACTCACATTTGAATCCCTCAAGGAGTTGGGAGTGTGTCACCAATAACCATTGATAGAATAGGGACCAATAGCCATTAATAGAATAACCACCAATAGCCACCAATAAAATAATTACTAATGACCATTAATAAAATAAACACCAATAACTATTAATGGAATCACCACTAATAGACATTAATAGCCACCAATAGAATAGGTACTAATAGTCATTAATAACCACTAATAGCCCTTATAAAATAACAACCAATAGCCATATATTAAAATTGTTTAGGATTGTCAAAAAAATCTAGGGTGAAATAATTTATAATAGACAAAAGTAACTTAAGGTGAAATAAGTTAAAATAGCCAAAAGTGACTTAGAATAGGGTGAAATAACAAAAAATAACCAAAAACTTTGAAAATAGCCATAAATAGCTATAAATAATGTAAGGTGAGATAATTTTAATTAATAAAAAAAATCATATAATAATTGAAAAATAGCTTAACATAGGTAGTATTATTATATTAACAAAAAAATTATCCATTTATTAAACTTTTTTTTTCCTTAAAAAAATGATCATTGAAATGATATTCAATTTTTTTTTGTTCAAATGATTTTAAACTTTCAAAATAAAATAAATGTAATTATGTACATTATTGAATTTTTTTTTAAAAAATAAACTCGAATCATTTCATTTGAATAAAATCTTAATAACATATGAATTTTCAATGTTTATGTTTTTATAATGTTTAAAATGAAATATTTGATAAATAGAATGTAATGTAACATGTTACCACAACAAGTTTGATGGCTTGATGGTAAGGGTGTTTACCTCCATTTCAAAGGTCAAAGGATCAAACCTCACAAGTGGTGTTGTGTGTGGTCAACAATGGTATGTTGATCGAATATTCTATTATCAAATTCTTATAATAAGTGTTTAGGTTGATTATGTGGCCTACATATCTAACTAAGCTAAGTTTTTAACCTAGCCGAAGTAGTGACACATGTCAATAAATCATAAGTTAAAAAATCATGAAATTATCAATAATATTATATATTAAATAATTAAATTTTAATTGATTTCCATGTTGGTTAGTTAATTAACTAACAAGTGAATGGTTTGATAAATTTGTATTTCACTTGAGAGTAACATTGTTTCATTAGGTATTAGTGAAACAATTGTCCATAGCAATTAATCCCCGTTCAATAGGGGGTTAAACAATTTCAGTAGGTAAAAATGTCCAAATTCACTCAAAATCTAGTGAAACCCAGAGTGAACTAAGATGCATTTTGTAATAATGGATTAATGATTTTTTTGGGTGAATTTTTGTAGTTCTTGGACTTGATTTTTTTTTAAAACCTATTCCATTAGTAAAAATCTTTTCATTTACACCATTCCATGTGCAACTATGTGTGATTATATGTTGCCTAAGATTATGAATGGTTACCTACATGTGACTACTTTTTGAATTTGAATCAATTTTGATCTTCTTTTCAACTAAGTTGTGACTATGATCTATTTTAGCTTTAAAATAGTTGATTTTCCATGATGTCTTTGTATGTTTTACAACATTGTATATATGTTTAGTTGCACATGTAACCAAGATAATCACATTATAATTGCATAAATTACATATGTTACTTAGTAGCTACACATATAAATTATTTGATTAAATATATACATACCTATACCTGTATACCTACCTACCTACTTAGAAAATATTTATTCTTTATTAACTACATACATATTTAATAAATACCTACCTACTATGTGCCTCCTACCAACTTATTAGGTATTTACATACATACCTACAAACACACTAATTACCTGATAGGCTATTTAAATAATCATTTAAAGGCTATCTAATAATATGTGCTAGGGAATAGTTTCAACTAGGTTATAACTATGTGATTATGCTACAACTAAAATTTTATCCCATGTTGTTCGTCTTTCCTTTCAAGTTTACAAACTATATTATAAGTAGGTTAGTTTGGTGTAATAAAATCATGCAATTTTTTCAATTGCCATATGAGAAGAACTAATTACATAGGCTCCACCCAAAATGTTAAACTTAATAAAATAAGATTTTGTTGCAAAAGTTTTAAACCTAGACCTAAATACCTACCTACTTGTGCTAGACTGTATGCAAATATTATGTAAAAGGAAAGAAAATAAAAACTTGTAGTCTATAAGTTAGACAATTTCAATTTTATTTTTTAAGATGCATGCTTCAATTGGTCTCTACTAAATTAATTTGGTATAAAGGAAATTGGAATATATAAAATAATCAACTTTTGCACATAAACTATAATATTACAAAAAACAATTATGAATTTTGTTTATGTTTTCTTTAGTGTAGGACTAAATAGTATAAATTTGATAGAAATCAAAAGCAACCATCCAAGTTGTCTCAAATAGTCTTTGAAATGTGGTGTTCAACTCTTTGAAGAACTTACAAAGGAATGAACCACAAGGATAGTGTTGACCTTGAAAATAATTGATACCCCATGTTGATCTCATCAATGACTCTTTAAGAGTCATTGTGCTACAACTATTGTACTATGTCAAGTCTAACTTTTCAAAATATTGCCAATTTGGTAGGCCAATGACTACCAAAGGCACAAAATTTTGAATTTTAAAAATTCTTCTTGGCCTTTAACATTATTTGGAATTACACCATCATAATTCCTACTTAAGGGGGTGAATAACTAATCCTCGAGTGAGAGATTTTACTACTATTATATCTTTAATGCTTACTTCAATAACCACTTTGCCAATTAAGGCTAAAAATTTGTTAATATTATTTTAGCAAGGATTGTTTGGGTGATGGCAACTTTCTAAATTATTAGTTGATTAGGAGGTGCCTCAATCAAACCCTAGACTATTAGTTCAATAAACTCCTCAAAAATGACTTGTAAGTCAAAGTTTTTCCCTCTTGTTACAAACTACACTAATTCCTAGTTGATGCATTATTAACTTCCTCAATGGTGTTGTCAAAATTTGATTCAAGCAAATCAACCTTTAATTTGTGAAAAATTATTCAATAGGAAATGATGTGAGTTCATAGAATCATTCATTTTGTTGATATGTTTCAAAGGCTTGGGTAATGAATTGTTCTATCTTGGCATTCAAGCTTGTCCAACACTCTTTATATGTTTCACCTTTATTTTTCTTCCCCTCCTTGATTAGTACCAACTTACATTCGAGCAGAATGTGATCTTTCACCAATTCATTGTAAACATGTAGTTGATTTAATTTTGATTAAAATTTCTTAAAGCAACACAAGTTTCTTGCAACTAAAATTGTTGTTACAATTGTCCTTTTGAACTCACAATTTCAACCTTTCTAGCTTAGCAATGGCTCATATGACATCATTATCAAATTTGTTGGTGGATTCATCCAATTGACAATTTAGTTAGGTTACTGATTATTTAGTTTTTTTCAATTTACCGCACAAGTTATTATAGTGGTTTTGATAACCATTTTAACTAAATTGGTCCATTTGTGTGCATTGACCTCCAAGTGTCAAATTGTTGTCCCAAGGATTTGACAATTTAATGCATATCCTTCAATTTCCCTTATTGTATTCTGTGATTTTCCAACTTATGTCGTGTTTGGTGTTCAACACCTCATGTTTTAAAGCATTCATTTTCACCTTCCAACACCTCCACAAACATCTTCTAAAGATGTTGATTTTCCACCTCAACCTTAACATGCAAAGCTTGTGAATGTACTTCATCCAATTCTTTCTATATCTTGAACACCTTTTTCTATAGTTTGATAACTTGTTAATTGGCAACTTGCCTAGTGTGGGACTTAACATCCTAATTGCTTAAAATTGCATGATACACATTTATGAATCTACTAACTACCCTACTTTTCAAATGAGTTTGACCTAAGATTGTCCTTTGATGTTTGTTAATACAAGACTTTTGATATTTGATTATTATTATTTATGGTTACCAAAGTAGAAGCCTAGAGGATGGTTTGGGATGGAGGAAGAAAAATGGGAAAAATATTTTTTTAAATGCCAATAACAAGGGTGGTGATTCTTATTGATGACCTAGGTGGAATCATTTATATGTTTTTGACTTCAATTTTAAGATATTGAATCTCAAATTGTTCCTACTAGTTGTTATTATTGAATGCTTGAAAGATTAATATCTATTGTCAAATTTGGTGTAACAAGGTGTTTGATAAATGGAATGCCATAACTATTACATCCTAGGTTCTAGGGCTTCTAGTTCTTGCCTTCTTGTGTTCCAAACTACCATGCTTATCCTTATCTATCAAAGCTTTTTAAAGAATCCTATCTTGGTTACATAGGTGCAAATTCCATGTTTGCAAATTGGAGATTATATCGAGTCATTAGTTCCCTTGGGATTGAAAAAAACCTCACCTTCATAATTAAAGAACCCTCCTCTACACCTTGAATAGGAAATTATGTCAGTACATCTTCCTGCTCCCTTTAAGTGTATGGAACTCTTCTTATGTTCCTTCACCTTAAGTTTTAACATTTTGCAATTCCTCCTTGTTGAATGCAAATGGAAAATGCCACTGAAATGTCTTTGCTTCTAATATAATTTCATTGTTGTCATTAATAGAGTCTTCATTGAATTAATCCATCAAATTAATGGTCGTTGATGAGAAACTAATGTCAAAAGAACATTTCAACCACTTGTGTTGGGTTGAATTCGCAATTTTTGTATTGGCCATTATGAATATTTTTCTTGATATATGTAATATCTTGCAACACAACCACCTAGTTAAAATGAAATTCCTTTTTTTGTGTGGAAAATTTATCACATAATTTTGTAATAATGGCTTTGCATTTTATCCACAAAACTTGCATTAGCACAACAATGCACATAAGAGCATGTTTAAGAAATATAACTCAAACATTCCTTCTCATTGTAAGAATAATCTTTCCTAGCAAGTTCCAAACATTTGATTAATAGTTTTTCATTGATTTGACTCATAGGTCTTCACTACAAACCACAATAAGTTAAGAAGGCAAGCTCAACTATCTTTGGTAAGGACAATCTCCACATTTTATACTATTTTTTTCACTAGATTGTTATTGTAAATAACCAAAATTTCGATAAAATCATGAAAAAAACTTGACCAATCAATCACAATTATGGCCCCGTGATTCTTACAACTCCCATTTCTTGCACCCATAAAATATCTAACATTTTCATATGCATGTTTCCCTTAAAAGCAAAAGAACCAAAAGCATTTTTCTTTTCCTCTTTTCCTTCACAAGTGTTTTTTTCTTCCTAAGTTAATCAACATTCACTTGCCTTATAATTTTTCTCATTGTTGCTATCAATATTATAATTCCAATACGTAGAACAAGTTTAATATTCTCTATTTCCTCCCAAGAAGTCTTATCCCAAAATTAAATGTTTTCAATAAAAAAAAATAATGAAATTTTTGGAAATGAGACTATTGTAAAAGAGAAAAAAAAAGGAAGATTACAAAATTAGAATGAGAAAGAAAAAACATCTTCCTAGTTTTTTAAGGTTTAACAACAAATGGTTTAGACAAAAGACATCTAACACTTATTCATTGCTGAAATGCTACATTCCTTAAATGTCGCAACGTCAAGTTGGATTCCAAACACCGTTATTGAAGTTAATGTTGTCACAACATCCGGATGTTTGTCAAAATGCAATGTGTATATTTATTAATGTTTCCCAATATCACATCATAATAAGGTCCACCTAGGTCAATGTAAGGTCAACATTAGTCATAGCCCAAATTCAACTATTCATGGTAGGGTGTAAGGCGATCAAAACTCACATCATTTGGTCACCCTAAACCTTGTGATGACCAAAATGACATTCAATCACCATAGGGCGCCAATGAATGAACCTATTTTGATTATCATAATCCGTTGATGACCAAATTTATTTTGGTTGTCAAAGATTTCAATAAACATGTAACAATTAGTGACCTGACTGTGGCAATAGAAAAAACAATTCTTTAATGTTTTTTGAGCCAAATATTTATTTTTATACCAAAAACATTGGGAAAATTTAAAAACTTTTACACTTAATCTAACTTTGTATATTTTGACTATATTTTACCAAAATTTTGACATTGAAAAGTGAAAAATGGATTCAAATGCTTCCATTTGGATCAAAATACAATGTATCAAATGAATATTTATTTTATGACCTTCTATTGGAACATCTTGTATCTTGACATGGATACATGGATCCTCCAACACATCAAAATATTGGCAAGTAAATAGTTTGGGACAATGACATGATGGGATGTATGCTACTACTTATGTCTTTAACATGTGCACAAGGAGAATTGCAATACCAATGCAAGTGAACCCAAACTTGTGAATTTTTAATTGTGTTCAATAAAAACCCCATTATTATTAAAATTTCAAACACTATGACATCATGATTCCTTGATAAAACTTCATTTTATTAAGTCAACAAGTCCAAAACACATTACTTCCAACAATTCATATGCACCATCTGCAAACAATCTATGGTTGCCTTTGGTAACATTTTTTAGGTGGAATTCAATTCTACGAAGGCCTCATTAATGTGTGTGCATGGCATGTTGGATGGTTATTCACACCTTTGGATTCACCTTGTACCATTATAAGAAATTTGGTAATTAACAACTAACTTTATGACTACATTTAGTCATATTGGATGCATGTGACTACAATTTGGCATAGTTGCCTTGGACAAGTAGAATAAATTTATAGTTACAAATGATCTCACATGTCAATAAGTTGCATTGGTAGTCACAAAACTTTTGTGACTACAATTGGTTCATCATCTAGTGACATGGACTATATTCCATGCCTACATGGCATTTTGCCATTACAACTAATTTTGCAACTATAAAATGTGTAGTCATAAGTTGCAAACAAACATTTTAGATCAAGCCATGTGTACATATAGATTCATAGGCGGTGATGACATGTGGACAAAGGGAGTTTGTTAGATGCAATGCAATGTAATGGATGACATACACATGGCATAAGGGATATGTTTTTAATTTAATTTAACATGACATAATTATGGTTTAATTTGATGACACGTGGTGATTTTTTTGTATTTTCAAACAAGTTATAAATAAATAAAATTGCAAATTGGACATGGACATGTGGTAGTTTATTTCATTAGTCACAAAAATGAATGATTTGCAAATGGTATAGATGTTATTGCTAACATGTGGCAACATGTGATTTGCAAAGACTACAATGGCGACAAATTGGATACAAATACATGGCAAAATATGATAAGTTGACATGGATATTAAGCAAATTAATTTTGGATATAATTTTTAAAGGTGGATATTCTAGTTGCTAGGTGGAAAAGTTAATCATGCATGTAACTATGTAAGTTCCATATGTAATCACTAACACAACTACAAATGTGATTTTACAAGTCACATACTACAATACTTTCGTGGCTTGTCAAGTCACCTGTTACATCACTTGCAATTACACTAGTGGAAGAGCATAATACAAATACAATTACAAGTGTGATATACAAGTCGCATGTTACATTACCTACCATTATAGTAGTTACAAAGTCTAGGACAAAACTAGTACATAATTGAATCCAAAACCTATAATTGGCAATGCAATGAACATATGTTGATGAAATGACAAAATACTTTTGCATTGCATTCACCTTAACCATGTTAATACAACAAATCATTCCTATGATTGTTTACAAATTCACTACAACACCTTTAATACATGAGAAAAAAACTTAGCTTTACACATGTTTACAGCCGCCCACAATGTAAATTGATTTTTCATTTGCATTAAAAACTCTTATGGCGGGTCATCATGATGATTAGGGAAAGGTAACGTCACTTCCACCTTATACACACCTTGCCTTATTTGAACCCCAAGATACATATCTATCCTTAGTAGCCCATAAATTATTGCATTACTTGCAATTTGCCTCTTGTTCATTAGGAACACCAAGTCATCTATACCAAACTACAAAACTTGGAATTAAGAAAATGAGTATCAATGCACATGGATAAAATACCTTCCTTCATGTATATGAATGTGAAACCAACATTGCAATGTACCGCATAAAGACCTACAACAAAATAAATCACCCTTTTTGTGTCATAGACATCTATTGTTGATGGTAGAATTGCTTGTTATTCCCTTGAGAATAAATAACTCAAAGTTTTCCTCTAGCTATTTTCTTCAACTTCTTGACATGTGCCACCCATATAGGCCCCAAGCCCCAATTAAACCCTGCAATAACATAAGCATCACTACAATAACAAAGGAATTCACCAAACCCTAATTATTATTGTCATCATGTTGGATCAATAAGAAAAACCATGGCATACCATAGTTGTATCTTGTTTTGTGGTCTCTGTTGTATGAATTGGGTGAGTTATTGAAGCTTCATGAACCTACCAAATAAAATCAACACAATGTTACCAATACTCATTGACACAATTAACAATTGATTTGATACATAATATAATGGATAAAAAATTCATACCGGCCAAACAATGGTATGTTACCTAACTTGGCATTTGATCTTCCACCCCACTCACCTACATCAATTGTAGGAAAGTTTAAATTATGACAACTTTAGCTCCCTAATAAATCATGACTCCGCCATGAGCCCATACAAACCTACAAATAAAAACCAATAATACAACTTCCATTACTACAAAATGCGTCTTAATCCACTCTGGGTTTCATTAGATTTTGAGTGAATTTGGACATTTTTACCTAGTGAAATTGTTTAACCCCCTAGTGAACAGGGACCAGTTGCTACAGAAAATTGTTTCACTAGTGCCTAGTGAAATAAGGTTATTCTAAAGTGAAATATAAATTTACCAAACCATTCATTTACTAGTTAATTAACTAACCAACATGGAAATCAATTAAAATTGAATTATTTAATATATAATATATTGATAATTTCATGATTTTTTAAATCTATGATTTATTGACACATGTCACTACCTAAGCTAGGTTAAAAAGCTAGCCTAGGTAGATAGGCCACATAATCAACCTAGGCACCTATTATAAAAATTCGATAAAAAAATATTCGGTCATGATACCATTGTTGACCACACACAACACCACTCGCGAGGTTTGACCCCTTGACCTTTAGAATGGAAGCAAACACCCTTACCATCAAGCCACCCCACTTATCGTGGTAACATGTTACATTACATTTTATTTATCAAATATTTTATTTTAAACATTACAAAAATATAAACTTTGAAAATTTATATGTTATTGAAATTTTGTTTAAATGAAATGATTCGAGTTTTATTATTTTTTTAAATTCAATAATGCAAATAATTACATTCATTTCCATTTATTAATTTAGGGTGAAATAATAAATGGATAATTACATTAATTTAAATTATTTCACCCTAAATTATTTTTGGCAATCATAAATAATTTTAATATATGGTTATTGGTTGTTCTTTTATTACGGCTATTGGTGGTTATTGATGGCTATTAGTACCTATTCTATTAGTGGTTATTAATGGTTATTATATTAGTGGCTATTGGTGGCTATTGGTGGCTATTATGAATGGCTATTGGTGAATATTTCATTATGGACATTGGTGGTTATTAATGACTTTTATATTAATGGCTATTGGTGAATATTTTATTACTGGATATTGGTGGTTATTAATGACTATTATATTAATGGCTATTGGTGAATATTTTATTGTGAATATTGGTGGTTATTAATGACTATTATATTAATGGTTATTGGTGAATATTCTATTATTGGATATTGGTGGTTATTAATGATTATTATATTAATGGCTATTGGTGGCTATTTTATTAATGGATATTGATGGTTATTTCATTGTAAACCATTGGTGGTTAGTTTATTGGTGGTTATTAATGGCTATTAATGGTTATTGTATTATAAATTATTGTTGGTTATTATATGTTATATTACAACTATTAGCGATTATTGTATTATAAAATATTATTGGGTATTTTATGTTATAATATCATAGGCTATTGGTAGTTGTTATATTGTAGGGTATTTAAAATGATTTTTCAGATATTATTATTTTATATTCTAAGTTGTTTTTTACCTTAGGTCATTATATTTTATTTAAAAATATTTTAAGTTATTTGACTTAAGAT